>Ga0315281_10003447_pt1 | contig 23138 bp, 24 predicted proteins | sample YL17G07_0_MG_FD_204540 | JGI IMG/M metagenome (GOLD analysis project Ga0315281, IMG submission 204540) | Sediment microbial communities from Yellowstone Lake, YNP, Wyoming, USA - YL17G07_0 | ecosystem: Environmental > Aquatic > Freshwater > Lake > Sediment | place: USA: Wyoming | collected... | reverse complement strand
TATGCATCAACCTAAGGTAGGCCACGACATCCTTGACCTCGCGCCGTTCATAGAACCGCGTGCCCCCCACCAGCCTGTAGGGGAAGCCGTAGCGGACGAATTCCTCCTCAAGAGCACGCGACTGGGCGTTCGTGCGGTACATGATAGCTATATCGCCAGCCTTGCGGCCCCCCTTCGCCACCAGTCTCTCCACCTCGTTGACCACGAAGTGGGCCTCCTCCTGCTCATTGTAGGTCTGGACAACAGAGATGGGTACACCTACCTCGTTCTCCGTCCACAACTTCTTCTGCTTTCGCTGCTGGTTGGCAGCAATCACATGCTCGGCAGCTTTGAGGATAGTCTGACTGGAGCGGTAATTCTGCTCCAGGAATACAATCTTGACATCGGGGTAGTCCTTCTCGAAATCCAGGATGTGACGCAGGTTGGCCTGCCTCCACGAATAGATAGACTGGTCGGGGTCGCCCACGACGCAGATATTTTTATACTTTCCCGCTAACTGCCTGGACAGGATATACTGGGCCAGATTGGTGTCCTGGAACTCGTCTATCATCACGTGTAAGTATCGAGACTGATATTTAGCCAGCACCTCAGGCTGGCTGCGGAATAGCTGCACTGCCTTCATAATCAGGTCATCGAAATCCAGGGCGCTGCTCCCGGCAAGAAGCTCCTGATAGCGCTCGTAGACCCGCGCCACCACCTCCTCGTAGTAGCTGCCTACCTGTTGTCGGTACTCCTGAGGGGCAAGCAGCCTGGCTTTGGCAGCGGATATAGCCGTCCCAATGGCTTTGGGCGGATACTGCTTGGGGTCAAGACCAATCTCCTCAATGCTCCGCTTCAACAGGCTGTTCTGGTCTCCCTCGTCATAGATGAGAAAGTCTTTGCTCAGCCCGATGTGCTGAGCTTCCATGCGCAGGATGCGGGCGCAGGTAGCATGGAAGGTACCCAGGGTCAACCCCTCTACCGTCTTCCCCAGGAGATGATAAATCCTCTCCTTCATCTCACGGGCAGCCTTGTTGGTAAAGGTGACCGCCATGACGCGGCGGGGGCTGATGCCGCACACAGTTATCAGGTAAGCTACCCGGTGTGCAATGACGCGAGTCTTGCCCGAACCCGGCCCTGCCACAATGAGCACCGGGCCTTCGATGGTCTGAACAGCTTCTTTTTGGGCTGGATTGAGGCCAGCTAGAATATCCATTGTTGGCTCTCTTTATGCCGTTCGTGGTGAGCCTGTCGAACCATGAACGGCCCTTCGACAAGCTCAGGGCGAACGAAACAATCCCAGTGGCAGGACTTAATACGTGAAGACAGGCTGATCTTTGGTGATGACCCGCTTCTCCTGCGCTATCTGCTGCCGGAGGTATTTGGGGAGAGAGAATATCCCGGGATGGGCGAGTCCATCGTAAAATCTGAGCTTCCCCCTCACCCGGCCCGATAGCCTGCGGTCGATCTCCCCTGAGGAAAGCTCGCGGGGCTCCAGAGTCTGCGAGACCACAGCGAAACCCCAGGGGCCACCGAAGGACGGGATCTCCGCCTGATAAGGGGCAACTACGGAGAATACCGCCTTCAAAGTATTTACCACCGCCAGAAACGTGGGCGGAGTCACGAGTGCTGTGTGACCGGCTTGCAACGACATTAGGCCGCCCTCCTTTAACCTCTTATCCAGCTCGCGATAGAACTCCTTTGTAAATAGCAGATAGGCTGGCCCTTCCTCGAGCGGCTCGGTGAGGTCGAGTATCATTACATCGAACTCTTCCTTGGTCTTATCTAAGTATCTCAAGGCGTCCATGTGTAGAAGCTCAACTCGTTTGTCCTCGAAAGCGCCCTGGCTCAGAGAAGGTAGGTATTTCTTGCATATCTCGGGCACCTTCTTGTCTATATCCACCATCACCACCCTTTTCACCGTCTTGTGTAAGAGCACCTCTCTCAGCGCAGCCCCATCACCACCGCCGGCGATGAAAACAGCCTCAGGCTTGGGGTGAGCGATCATCGGAGGATGAACCAGGGCCTCATGATAGATGAACTCGTCCGACTCGCTGCACTGAATCTTGCCATCCAGGATAAGGCATCTGCCGAAAGCAGGGCTATCGAGTATCTGAATGGATTGGTATTTAGATTTCCCCGTATAAGGCATAGCGCTGACGCTGAATGTCTGGATAAGATTGGGACTAACGCAATCCCAGAACCAGTTTATGGCTGTATCCGTCATGTGCTAGAACCCCCTTTTCAGCTCGACAATGGAGGGATTTTTGCTCTCCAGCTTCTCCATAATCAACCTGGCAGCCTCCTCCGGCTGAAAGAGGTCGCCGTAGGTGAAGACATCGATCGCCGAATAGCCATGTTCCGGCCAGGTATGGATGCAGAGATGAGCTCCGGTAATCAATACCACGCCGCTTATCCCCTGGGGCAGGAAGCGGTGGAAGGACTCTCCAATCACCGCATTGCCAGCATCCTTCGCTACGGTGTGGAGAACATTCTTTATAAACTCCAGATCGTCAAGAAGGTCCTTGTTGCACTCCTTCAAATCCAGAAGGAAATGCTTCCCCATCGTCTTCATATTGCCCCACCCTCAACACGAACTTGCTCAATTATATAAGATGTGGTCACTTTTCTCAAACTGCTATTTGAATTGGACCTGAATATGCTGTATACTTCAAGAAAATTTCACAGCATTAAGTCTAAGGAGAACTTATGTCTGCAAGTAACGAGAGGGGACAATTGTGGTTTACGGACCGGATTACTGAGAACGAGAGACACCGGCACAGAATAAAAAAATGGATTGTTCGCAAAAGAAGCAAATTTCAAACGATGGGTATCGCCGAATCGATCTCATTTGGTAGATGCCTTGTAATTGATAATGACCTGCAGTCGTGTGAAAACGATGAATTTATATATCATGAGGCTTTAGTACACCCAGCGATGATTCTGCACGGGAAGCCGAGAAGGGTACTGATTCTGGGTGGTGGTGAGGGAGCAACGCTTCGGGAAGTCCTGAAATATCGAACAGTAGAAAAAGTCACGATGGTCGATATAGATTCATCCGTCATAGAAATATCTAAACGATATTTGCCCAAAATGTCAGCAGGGGCATTTAACGATAAGAGAACTGATGTAGTAATAGGCGATGCAAGAGTATATTTGGAAGAGACTAGAGAGCAATTTGATGTTATAATTTCAGACTTATCCTCACCCATTGAAGGAGGACCAGCATATCTATTGTATACTCAGGAATTCTATAAGAAACTACGGAGGAAACTTGCCCCAAGGGGTATATTCTCTGCACAGGTTGATTCCTGTAACTTGACGAACGTTCAAGTACCTACCGCAATATGCAGAACACTGGGCACGGTCTTCAGGGAGGTAAAACTCTATACTTGTTATATACCTTCGTTTGATGCCCTGTGGGGCTTTGCGCTGGCTACAGATTACGTCAAACAAATGGATATAAGCAAGGAGGAAATCGATAAACGTGTTAAAAAGTTGGTAGCAGGTAACCTCGAGCTATATGATGGTGAAACTCATGCGGGAATATTCTCTTTGCCTAAATATGTCCGAGAAGAGCTTGGCGGACAAGAGTCGATAATAACTGAGAAAAATCCAGTCTTTATTTACAAATGAAAAACTTCCGCCGCGACCCGCGCCTCGGTTTAATTCTGACGATTATTGCTATTGTTCTTCTACTCGGGTCAACACTCTACTTTTCGATTATTGTCTGGTGGGAATCAGTAAATAGTGAATTTCAGTCATACCCCATAACTGCTTTCTGCACAGTTACAGGTTGGTTTGGTACCTTGGTTGCTTTAGTTGGTGGCTTCTATGGCTGGCACTACTATAGAAACCGACCCAAGATCATAATAGGGTTGATCTCTGCCGATGGTGCGAGTGAATATTTTGACAAGATATCATACGATGAAGTGCATTTTAAGAGAAGCAAATTGGCTCCTATGTTCGATGCTAACATATGCCCCCCTGACCTGGATAAGAAGCTTGAAAAATGCAAAGTTCACAAAATCAGTCCCAATGCTGAAGGCGTTGCCAGACTTTTTATTGTTCTTCAAAACGTTGGGCGAAGAAAAGCAGTGGACTACTCTGTTACTATCACCATCGATAAAGGTATAGATATTGTGAATTTCGAATCAGAGCAGCTAAATCTGGATGGTCTGTATACGTCCCATCCTAGTCTGATCAAGGACTCCGAGCTTCGCGAATATCTGCCTGGTGCATCTATTCTAGAATTCTATGGCGGTGTATTATTCCCCCAGTTGAAATTGGAGCAAGCTTATATAAGATTTACAGATTCACTCGAGGCTTTTGGGTTTGAAACGATTTGTCTTACAGTGCAACCACAGGAAGGTATAAAAGAGTTTTGCATTTATTACCGCTGTGATTGTCCAGATGTTTTCCCAGTACGCCAACTGTATGCACAGAGAATAAGATTAGATAACCCGAAAGCAACGGTGATGTACGCCGTCAATACGTAATATGTATCTGTGCATGATTTCATCTTCGTAAACAAGGGAGGGAGGATTCTTCTAATAACTCAAGATAGGCGATTTTACATGATAATACAGTAATTCGTGGTAAGAGGGCTTATCATAGAGCTAGAATCCATTAACCATTATTTAGTGAACATACTACGGAGGTTGCAGATAGCTCAATTGTGAGTTCGTATTTATCATTACCGCTCTGGGAGGTGAATTGCCGTTGACACAAGAGATTTTTCTACCCCCGAGGAATTTTGCTGGGCTATCTAAAGAATATACCGACCCGAGCACTTCACGCATTATTATTCTGCCTGTCCCATATGATAGCACAAGCGAGTGGCGAAGCGGGAGCCGTGACGGGCCACAAGCCATAATCGATGCCTCTCAGTATTTAGAACTCTATGACCCAGAATTGGACTACGAGCCATACCGTTCTGGAATTCACACTCTTCCCCTTGTTGCTCCAGTGATGAGCGGGCCAGAGCAGATGATTCAGCAGATCTACAATATTGCCCTTCAATTAATTAGAAAGCCGCGGGTGTTGGCAATGTTTGGAGGGGAACATTCTGTTACCCTTGGCATGGTTAAGGCTTTCGTAGAACACACTCTGGGACTATCGGTGCTTCAACTCGATGCCCATGCTGATTTACGAAATGAATATCAAGGAACCAGATATAGCCATGCTTGTGTCATGCGTCGCGTTGTTGAACTCTGCCCGATCGTGCAGGTCGGCATACGTAGTTTTAGCCTCGAAGAACAACGGTTCTTAGAAGCTAACGGTATGCAACCTTTTAGCAACATACCGCAGCCTTTTGACTTATCTAATATTGAACGAATAGTAGCCGCTTTATCAGATGAGGTCTATGTGACTATAGATCTAGATGTTTTTGATCCTAGTGTCATGCCTTCTGTAGGCACCCCGGAGCCAGGGGGCATGAATTGGTTTGAGGTTGTTCGAATCCTTTCAGAGGTGGCCCGCCAAAGAAAAATCATCGGATTTGATATAGTGGAACTCTGTCCGTCAGCAGGAACAAATTCTTGCTCCTATTTAGCAGCAAAGTTGGCCTACAAAATCATTTCCTATGTAAATGCCCCTATGAGTGTCTAAGAAGTCTCATTTCAAGCTTAATGCGAAGTTGAAGATTGCAACCTCCTCTCCAATGCCTACAAAACGGATTTGCTACACATAACGCTAATCATGTTCTGTGGGACACCAAAAGTCTCGAATTTCCCTAAATCTCAAACAGACTCTTTTCAACAGCGCCAGAGAGAGGTATAATACCTCTGGTCTGTCTCTTATGAGCGGGGTTGTGGAGAGATAGCCAAGGAGCTATCTCCTGGAACTTGTCAGGAGTTTGGTTATCTTCATGGGGAAAGGGGGATGAACCAATGGCTGCCAAAGCTTATGTGCTGATTGAGACCTCGGTGGGCAAGACAAAGGATGTGGTGCGCGCCCTCGGCAAGCTCAAAGGGATGAAAGAGGTACATGCAGTGACCGGCCCCTATGATGTTATCGCAGTGGTAGAGGGGGCAGACTTGACCGCAGTGGGCAACCTGGTCACCAACCACATCCATCCCGTGGGTGGCATAGCGAGGACTGTAACCTGCCTGGCTATAGATGTGGGATAGAGATTTGCAGGCCACCTCTATTTCAGGCGATTCGAGCGGTGAAGAGGAGGTCAAGGGCAACCTACTAAACTGAAAGGAAGTGATGCATGGATTTCCGATTCACTGAAGAGCAGGATGCATTCCGCCAGAAGGTGAGGGATTTCCTGACCAGGGAACTCCCCCGCGATTGGCTAACCGGCGGGGCTCCTGAAGATGAAACAGACGAATGGTGGAAGCTCACCCAGAAGTTCCTGAAGAAGCTGGGCGATAATGGGTGGATATCCGCCACCTGGCCCAAAGAGTATGGCGGCCAGGAAGGCCCCACGTGGGAAGACGCCATACTCGGCGAGGAGTTGGCCTACTGCAGAGCGCCGGCTCAGGACTACTGGTTCCGCTGGAAAATGATTAGCGCCCTCCTGCTGAATTTCGGCAACGACGAACAAAAAAGGAAGCACCTGCCGGGGATAGCCAGCGGACAGGTCTACTGGTGTCAGGGTTTCAGCGAGCCAGGTGCTGGCTCCGACCTGGGCGGCTGTCAGGTCAAAGCCCAGGACAAAGGGGACTACTTCCTGGTCAACGGCCAGAAGATCTGGACTACAGGCGCTCACCGCGCCCACTGGTGCTTCGCGCCGCTTCTCTCAGACCCCGATGCCCCCAAGCGCTCCCGAGCGCTCAGCATGTTCCTCATCGATATGAAGACCCCGGGCATCACAGTGAGGCGTCTGGAGAGCCTCGAAGGGGTAGCTCACCTCTGCGAGACCTTCTTCGATGATGTCAAAGTGCCCAAGGAGAACCTGGTGGGAGAAAGGGGTCGCGGCTGGCTAGCCGCCATGGCCCTGGTGAACATCGAGAGGTCAGGCCTGGGCTTCGCCTCTATGCCGCAGAAAATACTGGAGCAACTCATAGAGTATGTCAAAGAGACTAAAGTCGATGGCGTACCCCTGTCGCAAAACCCCATAATTCGACGCAAGCTTGCTGAAATGGCTATCGAAATACAGGTCTGCCGCATGCTGGCCTACCGGGTGGCCTGGGTGCAGGCCACGAATCAGGATGTCACCTCCGTCGGAGCCATAATCAAGCTGTACGGCAGCGAATTGATGCAGAGGGTCTCCGCCACCGGTCTGGAGATACTGGGGCTATACTCACAGCTTGTGCCGGGCTCCAGGTGGGCCAAGCTTGCCGGCAACATCACCCGCGATTACATGTGGAATCTAAGCATTACCATCGCTGGGGGCACCTCTGAGATACAGCGGATTATCATCGCTACCCAGGGGCTGGCGCTGCCCAGGATGTAGCATTTAAGCCAACAATGAAGAATAGGGGGTAAAAAACATGGATTTCGCACTCAGCGAAGAGCAGGAAATGCTAAGGAACTCGGCCCGTGATTTTCTAATTAAGGAGTGCCCTAAGACGCTGGTGAGGCAGATGGAGACAGACGAGAAAGGCTATTCTCCGAACCTGTGGAAGGGCATGGCAGACCTGGGCTGGACCGGCCTGGTCTTCCCTGAAGCATACGGCGGGTCAGGCATGACTTTTCTCGACTTGTCTATCCTCATCGAGGAACTGGGGAGGGCGCTTGCCCCTTCTCCGTTCCTGCCCACAGTGGTGTACTGCGGCCTGCCTATCCTGGCAGCGGGCACGGAGGAGCAGAAAAAGCAGTTCCTGCCCAAGATAGCCAAAGGCGAGCTGATAATGACGCTGGCTCTGACCGAGCCCAGCGCTACCTGGGATGCCGGTGGTGTCGCTGTAAAGGCGACTGCCGAGGGGGATGATTTCGTCATCAACGGCACCAAGCTCTTTGTCCCTGACGCCCACATCGCGAACTACTTGCTCGTGGTCGCCAGGACTAAAGAGGGCAAGCACAAAGAGGAAGGTATAACCCTCTTCCTCGTGGATGCCAAGAGCCCGGGCATAAAACTCAACCTGCTGAAAACGATGGGTTCCGATAAACAGTTCGAAATCATTTTCACTAAGGTGAAGGTCCCCAAGAAGAATATCCTGGGCAAGCTCGACCATGGCTGGTCCGTTATCCAGGACCTCCTGCCGAAGGCAACGCTGGCGCAGTGCGCCCTCATGGTAGGCGGCTCCCAGCAGGTGCTGGAGATGACCGTCAGCTATGCCAAGGAGAGGGTGCAGTTCGGAAAGCCCATCGGGAGCTTCCAGGCCATTCAGCACAAGTGCGCCAACATGGCCACCGATGTTGACGGCTCGCGCTTCATCACCTATCAGGCAGCGTGGAAGTTGAACGAAGGGCTTAACTGCGCTCTGGAGGTATCCATGGCCAAGGCCTGGGTCAGCGAGGCTTACCGGCGCACCTGCTCCGAAGGGCACCAGATTCACGGCGGCATCGGCTTCATCAAAGACCACGACATGCAGCTCTATTATCGCCGGGCCAAAGCCTCCGAGCTTGCCTTCGGCGACGCTGATTATCACCGCGAGCTGGTAGCCCAGCAGATTGGGCTGTAATTCGCAAGCATGTAGGGGCGACCAGCTGGTCGCCCCTACGTTTTTGCTTAACCCACGTTTTTGCTCAACACGGAAGAACTATTGTAGAGATTTAATCCTCGTGAAAACGATAAGGCTTCCTTTCATATTCCCCCCTTTTGTAAAGGGGGCTAGGGGGATTTAAGCATTCCTAAAAAGAAGATCCTTCTGCACTATAATCAAAAGCTGAAGGCGAGCTCTAGACACCTTAGAAAAAACATGACTGAGGCAGAAAAGCTGCTTTGGTCCAAAGTCAGGCGAAAACAGCTTAAGCAATGCCAATTCTACAGACAAAAGACCATCGGCAACTACATAGTCGATCTCTACTGTCCGAAAGCAAGGCTTGTGGTTGAAATCGATGGTGGTCAACATTATACTCAGAGTGGAATCAGTCGAGACAAGATTCGAGACGCCTTTTTGACTGAGCAAAAACTGAAAGTATTACGTTTCTCAGATAGGGAAGTTTTGAAGAACCCAGACGGAGTCGTTCAAAGAATATTTGAGAATTTGTAATCCCCCTGTATCCCCCTTTCCCAAAGGGGGAGTGTTCCGTCAAAAATAGTATTCACGGAAAAATACAAAGGTGGAGTGTTAACATGGACTGTATCTTCTGCAAGATTGCCAAGGGCGAGATTAAGAGCAGCATCGTCTACCAGGATGAAACCGCAGTCGCCTTCCCCGACATCAACCCCAAAGCGCCGGTACACCTTCTCATAATACCCAGAAAACACATCGAGTCCGTTGCCGACCTCGCCGAGGACGAAGAGAAGCTCATGGGACACCTGGTAACCATAGCCAAGGTACTGGCGCAAGAGCAAGGCATCTCCGAGTCAGGATACCGCCTGGTGATCAACTGTGGCCCTCATGGAGGGCAGATGGTGGCCCACCTTCACATCCATCTCCTCGGCGGACGGCAGATGGGCAAGCTGGGCTAGAGCACCATCCACTCTAATAAACCAACAGACATGTAATGATACCTTATTCCCATGTCATTGCGAGCGTAGCGAAGCAATCCCACCGTACACTTCCGCCAACGAGTACGCGGAGATTGCTTCGTCATTACATTCCTCGCAATGACAGACTCGGGGGTTCCCCAGTTCCTATGGGGTGTTAGCATCCCCGTCCCAGACAAGGGGCTTAAGCCCCCTTGCCCCTACAAATAGCCCCAAATAAAACAGCGAGGTTCAGTTTTTGGCTGAACCTCGCTGTAATAACCTCTAAAAACTTCGCCTTAGGTCTTCTTTGGCCCTTCCTTCGGCGTCGGTGGCTTCCTTCTACTCAGGAACCAGTACGCCACCAGCAATATCACTATCACCGCAACGATGGGGCCAACAATCACACCTATGTTGGTCTTGCCACCCGCCGCCGGAGCGGCGGTTGGCGAAGGCGCTACAGTCGGCGACGGCGCTACAGTCGGCGAAGGCGCTACGGTCGGCGAAGGCGCTACGGTCGGCGACGGCGCTACAGTCGGCGAAGGCGCTACAGTCGGCGACGGCGCTACGGTCGGCGACGGCGCTACAGTCGGCTCCGGGGCCGGAGGCGGGACATACAATGCAAACATCGTGAAGTGGCTTACCGGCGCACTAACGGTGTGATTCACCGTGTCCACCGTCGAAGGAGTAAGCACTGTCCACCCCAAAACGCTGTCGTAGTAAGCTATAACGATATTGGGATTTTGCGGATCAACGTTCGGACACGGAGCAAGATCTGCCTCCGTGTAATGAATGGTCAAGGTAGCCGGCGGATCGAAAGTTGCGCCGGATGGCGTGAACTGATAGGCAAAGCCGATGATGCAAGCCCCCTCTGGTGCATTAGGAACTGCAATAGGGCCCCCGGGTGGGACTGCTTGCGCTCCTACCCACATCAGTGGCCCGCCCGACTCTGCCAGCGCCGTGTCGCCCTCGGGAATGAAGAACGTCGCCCCACCACCAGGCGCGGTGTAACTAAGGTCCCCCGTTACCTCGCCGCTCCCCGTGATACTGCCCCAGAGGTCAAGAATAATCGCTACACCGCCCCCTACCCCTCCAGGTACTGGTGTTGGCGGTGGCGGTGGCCCGCCAGGCGGAGTAAAGTCGATAATGATGTTGACAGCATCTACATACGCATAGTACGGGGGGCTGCCGGCATTGGTGTCGTTGTACGCTGCAATAGAAACACCAAACGTTGAACTTCTAATATCGGACAGTGTCCAACCGGAGATACCCCACTGCGCGATCGTATAATTGTGTGACTTAGGTGAACTATTCCAACCGCTCGGAACAGCTTGATTATTCGAGCTGGACCCGCCGCTTATCAAATACACGTTGTAGTCTTTTATTTGAGCCGAACCACTACAATAGACCTCCACGTTAATACTATTTAGCGTCGAGCCGTCGGGGATATCGCCACTGGTGAAGTCGAAATTAGTCAGTGTGAGATTTCCGCTGATATTCTGTGGTGCATCATTCTTTTTTTGCAAAGCCACCCTTGTATAAATAGTATCGTTTGCACCAGTTGCATTGCCCGGATCGGTCCAACTTTCGCCGCTGCCGGTATTCGTTGCGCTACCAGCCCATTTCGATACTGTGTCCGCCATTGCCGGTGTCGCCGCTGCCAGCATAAGCATGAGCAGCATAGATATCACCACTGCCACATACAATAACTTTCTCATTTTATGTTTCTCCCTCCTCAGTCTTTATTTTAATTCCTTTACCTGGGCTATCGTACCAGATGAAAGCAATAAATAGCATCAGTAATCGAAACGCTGCCTGCTTTGGCCGCCAGCATCTGCAAGCGGAGCGGAATAACAAAACTAACTATCACACGTCAACCCCCCGCCACCCGGGAGCCCAGCGTAGGCGCAATTAATATTGAAATAACATAGTGCGACTCTATGCCGAGTCGCCCATACTAAAGTATAAGACACTTACAAGGCTAAAGTACCATACGTTAGCCCAAAAGTCAAGACCTTGCTTGCCCACTGCCAGGTTGTGGTGACTGGATTGGGAGGAGGGGTAGAGAATAGTGCAGAAGCGTAAATATAAATGTAGACATTGATAGAGCTGGCAATATTGTGCTATTCCCAGCCCCTTTCCATGTCATTGCGAGGCCCTCCTGCGGAAGGCCGTGGCAATCTCACACTCTCCCTGTCATTGCGAGCCACTTTCCCCCTGTCATTGCGAGCGTAGCGAAGCAATCCCACCGTGCCCTTCCCCCAAGTAGTATGGGGAGATTGCTTCGTCACTACGTTCCTCGCAATGACATAATGGGATTTCCAGCCAATCCTTCATCCTCTTAATCCCCCCTTTCGCAAAGGGGGCAAGGGGGATTCCCCGCCAATACCCCCCGCGACATTTTCACCTTGACAATATTAGAACATATGTGCTACTATATCGTCTGCGCAAATCCTGCGGGAGTGAAAACATGAGGCTTTTAAGGCTAGCCGTCGAGACCCAGAAATGGGAGCTGGCAGCGCACGTGCTGATTTTGGGGACAATCAAAGCGAGGCAGAAGGAAAATGGCAAGCCCGGTGCTAAGGACAGCAAAAAGCGCCGTTCGGGGCAAAGGAAAAAAGTCTAAGCGTAGCTTCTACGCTAAAGCCCTGGACGAGGCTGAGGGGCTGGACTTCGAGCTGGCACAGGATGTCGATGGCATTGACGATGAGATCGCCCTGCTCCGGCTCAAGATAAAGTCCCTCCTTGAGCGCGACCCTGACAATATAAAGCTCATTATGGAAGCGACCGACGCCCTATCGCGTCTGGTCATGGCGCGCTACAAGATGGGCAGTGCCCATAAGAAAGCCCTGGTCAATGCCATAGGCGGCGTCCTCAAAGACCTCGCCGTGCCCCTGGGCATCAAATATCTGCCGTAGCGTCGCATGATAAAGGGTAGGGCAGAGCACCTGCTCTGCCCATGCCTGGAGCGGGTGCTCCAGGCTACCCTGTTCGAAACGAGATGATAACTTTAAGGCCATATCAACTAGAGGTAGCCCGGGCTGTCGCCGACAGCGTGGTGCACCGCAGAGGGCTCACCTTCTCCGTGGAGATCGCCCGTCAGGGCGGCAAAAACGAGCTCTCGGCACAGCTCGAAGTGCTTCTGCTCACCCTGTTCTTCACCAGGGGCGGCAACGCCATAAAATGTTCCCCCACCTTCAAGCCCCAGACCGTCATCTCCATGCTGCGCCTCAAAGAGAGGCTGAATGACTGGGGCTATGCCAGAATCTGGAAAGCCGAGATGGGCTACATCCTGAGGCTGGGCAACGCCAGGCAGATTTTCCTCTCCGCCGATGAGTCGGCTAATGTGGTGGGTAACACCGCCCACATTCTTCTCGAGATAGACGAAAGTCAGGATGTATCCCAGGAGAAGTACACCAAGGAGTTCAAGCCCATGGGTGCCGCCACCAATGTCACCACAGTCCACTATGGTACCACCTGGGACGATGCCACCCTTCTCGAAGAGGTGAAACAGCTCAATCTGGAACTGGAGAGAAAAGATGGCATCAAACGCCATTTCCGCTACGACTGGCAGGAGGTGGCCAAGCATAACCCCGATTACCTTCATTACGTCGAGGGAGAGAGGACGCGGCTGGGGGAGAGCCATCCCCTGTTTCTGACCCAGTATTGTCTCGAGCCGATACACGGCGGCGGCGGCTTCCTCAGCGCAGAACAGCGTGCCCAGTTGCAGGGCACACACAGCCGCCGCCGCGAGCCCGAGTCCTCCAAAATATATATCGCCGGCGTGGACCTCGCAGGTACGGCGGAAGAGACAGAAGATGCAGCCTTCCGCGCCGCCAGGCCCAAACAGGACTCCACGGTGGTCACCATCGGGGAGCTTGACTTCTCAGTATGCAGCGACATCTTGCCGCTGCCGCGTGTCAACATCGTAGAGCATTACTGCTGGAGAGGTAAAACTCACGCCATGCTGTTTCCCTGGCTCCTCGATGTGCTCAAGAACGTCTGGCGCGTTAAAAGAGCGGTAGTGGACGCCACCGGCGTGGGTGCCGGCGTCGCCAGCTTCCTCTGCGGTGCGTTGGGCACGTCTGCGGTTACTCCCTTCCTGTTCACGCAGGCCTCCAAATCCAGGCTGGGCTTCGAGCTGCTGGCAGCGATAAATTCGGGCCGGGCCAAAATGTACGCGCAGGATGGCTCGGAGGAATGCCGCGAGTTCTGGTCCCAGGTGGCGAAAGCCAGGAGCAGCTTCAGGGCCAATCAGACGATGAACTTCTATGTCGACCCCGCCGTGGGACACGACGATTTCCTGTCCAGCCTAGCCCTGCTCGTCGAGGCTGCGCACTACACGCCCAGGTCAGCCCGCGGGCACGTGAGGGAGGTGGCTATATGAGAGAAGACCTGGAACTCGCTGCTGACCGCCTGCCTGATTATTCCGAATACATCGACCGGGGCTGCGACCTGTCTCCCTCCTGCCTTAAGTGTCCCCTGCCCAGATGCCGCCACGACTTAGAGGCGCAATGCAGTCGGTCAGCCAGGATGCTGCGAGACAGGGAGATTTTGAGACAGCGAACCACTGCGGGCAAGAGCGTCGCTGACCTTGCTACAGAATACGATTTAAGCAAACGTACCATTCAACGAATTATCAGGAGGTTGTCAAATGAATAGCATCTCAGGAACAAAGCCTCGCCCTATCCAGGATACCGCAACAACCAATCTCACCCCGCCTCAGCAGATAAGCCGCATGGACCCGGAGAGGCTGAGAGCATACCGTGAGAACCTGGAGTTCTACTGCGGGTCGCAGTGGCTGGGCCGCTCCCGTTCCCGTGAACGACGGCTCACCTTCAACTATGCCAAGGTCTTCGTGGACAAGATCACCAGCTATCTGATGAGCGGGCTCAGCTTCGCCATAGACCCTGCGTCCGCCGAGGACAGGGAGAAGGCCCGTCAAGCTGAAGACGCTATATATAAGGTATATGAGTCCAACAATCTGGAGCAGCTCGACTTCGACACAGAGTTGGACACCGCTATTCTGGGCGACGGCTGCTACAAAGTAACCTGGGATTCGCGGGAACGGCGGGTGCGGGTATCAGCCCCCGACGTGCAGGGCATTTTCGTCTGGTGGCTGGGGGATGATGTCACCAGGGTATGGCGGGTGGCCAGCCGCTACCAGCTTTCCGCCGACGAGGTCAGGTTCCTTTACGATATAGGGCCAAACAGACGAATCAGTCCTACCGGGGGCAAACCACTATCGACTGTCATCGAGTTGTGGACAGACAGGAAATTCGAGCTGTGGATTGACGATACTCTGTTCGAGCGAAAGGCTAATCCCTACGGGTTCATCCCCTTCGTCATCTACCCCAATCTCAGGGAGCCCAAGAAGTTCTGGGGCGTCTCCGATATCCCGGCGCTCATGGAGCCAGCGCGGGAACTGAACCGCGCGCTTTCCCAGCTCTCTCTAATACTGGAGCTGTCAGGCAACCCCATTGCCGTCCTGGAGAATATCGAGAACGCCCAAGACATAGCGGTGCAGCCGGGCGCGGTGTGGGAGATACCGGAGCGCGCCAAAGCATACCTCCTAGACCTGTTGCAAGGAGGTGGGGTCAAGCTGCACGTGGACTACATAGACCTGCTGTATCGTACACTGCACGACCTCTCAGAGTCGCCGCGCACCGCCTTCGGCGACAACGAACGCGGGCTCTCCGGAGTCGCCCTGGAGATGGAGCTTCATCCTCTATTGCAGAAGGTGAAGCGCAAGCGAACCATCAGGACGGCTGTATACCGGCGGCGCAACGAATTGATACTGAGGGTACTGGAGAAGATGACAGGCGAGAGCTTCGGCAACTACCGCTCCCGAATCATCTGGGGGCCGGTGCTGCCCCAGGATAGAGACCGTCTGGTTCGTGACGAGCAGATTTTGGTCGGCGCCGGCATCCACTCAAGGCGCAGGGCGATGGACGAGCTGGGCATCGAGAACCCCGATGTTGAATTCGAACGCTGGTTAGAGGAAGAAGAAATGAGATTACCTCTAACCCAAAGGAAGATGACAAGCGAGGATGGACAAGGGGCTTAAGCCCCTTGTCCATCCTCAACCAGTCCGCTATTTATTTGAATTCAGGCGCATTTTCGATAAACGTCTTCACTTCGTTAACCATCGCCTGATATTTGGAACGATGCGCCTGCTACGACTGTTCTACACCCAGAATAACCCCTTTTGTCAAGTGCCCACTACCAGGCTGTTTTCTAACGGGAGAGTGCAGAGGGGATTCACCCCTCTGCCAGGGGTCTGGGGGTGTCCCCCAGTATTAATATTCCCCCAAGATTGGGGGAAACAGGGGGTTGAAAAGAGATTCATAAACAACCTCCATCAGGGTTGACAAGTTTTACCATTTGGCGCAATATATTCCAACTCGGATATTTTGACCGCGGAGTTCAAGATGACAAAAACTATCGCTGAAATCAATGAGAAAATCGCTAAGGGCCAGGCAGTGGTGGTGACTGCCGAAGAAGTCATCGACATCGCTAAAAAGAAGGGCGTAGCCAAAGCTGCCCAGGAAATAGATGTGGTGACCACAGGTACGTTCGGCCCTATGTGTTCTTCGGGGGCTTATTTCAACCTCGGGCATTCCAAGCCGCGCATAAAAATCGGAGGAGGCACGGCTTACCTGAACAATGTGCCTGCCTATACCGGGCTCGCGGCTGTAGATATTTTCCTCGGCGCAACAGCCATGCCCGATGATGATCCCAGGAATAAGATTCACCCGGGTGATTTCCCTTACGGCGGAGGCCACGTAATCGAGGAGCTGGTGGCCGGCAAGGATGTCAAGTTGGCAGCCACCTCTTATGGAACCGACTGTTATCCCAAACGAAAAGTCGAAACCTTGATCAACCTGAAGAGCATCAATGAGGCAGTGCTTTTCAACGTCAGAAACGCCTACCAGAACTACAATGTGGCGGTTAATCTCAGCGACCGGACGATTTATACCTACATGGGAGTGCTGAAGCCTCATCTGGGCAATGCCACCTACTCCACCGCAGGGCAACTCTCGCCGCTGTTCAATGACCCTCTTTACAAGACAATCGGTATAGGTACGAAGATATTCCTCGGCGGCGGCATTGGCTATGTGGCCTGGCAGGGCACGCAGCATCACCCCGACGTGCCTCGCACCGACAAGGGCGTGCCCAAGCGCGGAGCAGGAACCCTTGCAGTGATAGGTGACTTGAAGCAGATGAAGCCGCGGTGGCTGGTGGGGACAAGCTTCATTGGCTACGGCGCTACCATGACCGTCGGCATCGGCATCCCCATACCGATCCTGTCCGAAGAAATTCTCATGTACACAACGGTCAAGGATGACGAGATTTTCGCCCCCATAGTGGACTATTCCGACGCTTATCCTCAGCGGAATCCCGACATTTTGGGAGAAGTTGATTACGCTCAGCTAAGGAGCGGCAAGATTAAAGTCCAGGGTAAAGATGTGCCTACCGCCTCGCTTTCGAGCTATTCCAGGGCGGTGGAAATCGCTAACCTCCTCAAGGATTGGATAAAGAAGGGCGAATTCCTCCTGACCCAGCCTGTAGCACCCCTGCCCGGGGTGGAATCGGGGATAACATTCAAGGCAATGCCAGATCGCCCTTTTGAGAAGATAGACTGAGCTAAAGGAGCCACACCATGAACATTGCGAGAAAAATTGTTTTACGCTTCCCGCCCCGGCTCGTGGATCAGCCGATAATATACCGCCTGGTAAAGGACTACGACCTGCAGTTCAATATCCTGAAAGCCTCAATAACGCCTAATGAAGAAGGTATCCTGGTATTAGAGCTGAGCGGCAAAAAGAAAGACTACGACGAAGCGATTCGCTTTCTGGCTGGAGCAGGAGTAGAAGTACAAGCCCTGATAAAAGATGTGTCTCGCCTGGAGGACAGGTGCACTCATTGCGGCGCATGTGTCACTATGTGTCCCGTGGGCGCTCTAATTGTCAACCCTCAAACGAAGCGAGTCGATTTCCTGGACAGCAAGTGCATAGCCTGCGGCCTTTGCATCAAGCCATGCCCAGTGAGAGCGATGGAAGTGCGTCTATAAAGGGATGTACAAGCCAAGAACCTACAGAGACTGGGTCAGCGACAAGAACCTCGTCTCATTTTCAGTAGTAGTCAAGGAAACCGACCTCCACATCAGAGCCAGGCACGACCTTACAGCCGAAGCGCTGGCAGCAACCAAACGGTACCGCGCCGACCTTGAGAGCTATATCAAATCGCACCCTATTTTCTTGACCACTCTCAAGCCTTTCGAGGTTGAACAAGACGCCCCACCCATCGTGAAGGAGATGACCGATGCTACACGAGAGGTAGGGGTTGGTCCTATGGCAGCGGTGGCCGGCGCCATCGCTGAGAGGGTAGGCAAAGAACTCCTCCCCTACTCTGACGATGTCATCGTAGAAAACGGCGGTGATATTTTTCTCAAGACCTCGAAAGAAAGATTCATAGGCGTATACGCCGGGGAATCGAAATTCACCAAGAAAATCGCCTTCTCCATACTTCCCGAGGAAAGCCCTCTGGGCGTTTGCACTTCCTCCGGGACAGTAGGACATTCCCTAAGCTTCGGATACGCCGATGCGGTCATAGTCTTCTCTCCATCGACATCCCTGGCCGACGCCGCAGCCACCGCCATAGGCAACAGGGTCAGAATAGCTGAGGATATCCCCGAAGCACTCGAATTCGCCCAGAGCATAAAAGGTCTGAGAGGGGTTGCCATCATAAAAGGCGATAATATGGGGCTTTGGGGCCAGATAAGGTTGGCAGCGGCCAATTGAGAGAAGACACTCGCTAGGTTATTTGAGATCCCGAACCGTACACCCGCCCCTTCCACCTCACGCCACCGCCAGTTATATATTGGTAACTGGCATAGAAAGTAGCCAGCACCAGAAATAGCATGCCCACTGGATGCATGATAATAGATGTCCTGGGCTGCGAGAAGCGGCGGCCTGCTAAAAAGCGCGCCAAAAACACTATAGCCACCTGGAGCGCAACCAATACCTCCCAGGCTAACGCAGGTTGGCCAAGCAGCAGGCCATAAGCCAGCCACAAGAAGGGAGCTAGAAACAGGAAGATCACCACACCCATCAGCCCAACCAGAGAAACCACAGACAGCGAAGCTGCAACGTAGAGCCATCTGGTGATGCCATCCCACATAGTGCCGAACTCCCGGTACATCTGGCAGGAGACCAATGACGACAAATCCAGCGTCAACTGTTTGTAGTGGTGCCGCGATACCTCTCTCCCCAGCCAGACATCCTCCAGTATGCGCGACTTTACAGCCTCATGTCCGCCGATGATTCGATACTCATTGGCCGAAAAGAATAGGAACTGTCCTATAGCAACTGAGGGCAGATTGCGACGCGAGCGCTGTAACAGCCACAACGGCATCCAGCAAAGAAGCATAAAGTAGAACATGATGGGAAGGGCCATCTTCTGCCAGATCGAGGTGGTCCGCTGATAAGGGAAGCCGGATATTAACACCGCCCCTGAGATAAGGGCAACTCCCAGTACTCTGCGTAGCATAGAGGAGGCATGCACAGTATCGGCATCAGTGAACAGCAGCCAGGAACCCTTAGCTTCCTGGGCTAGCTGGTGACAGGCAAATGTCTTGCCTGCCCATCCTGGGGGCAAAGATTGTCCACGCAGCAGCCTAACTCGACTATCTTCAGCGGCAATCCTAGCCACTATATCAGCAGTGCTGTCGGTCGAAGAGTCATCCAGCACAAGTATCTCAAAGTTCGGATATTCCTGCTGGCGCAGAGAGTCGAGGCAGACGCCGATGTTAGCCTCCTCGTTCCTTGCAGGGACGAGGACAGAAATTAGGGGCGCAGGTTCTGGCAGTTGGATGTCTGACTTAGGTTTCCTTAAGGCCCTTAGATTCAGCGTAAGATTGAGCAGAACTAAAGCCAGCAGAACAAAGACTATCTGTTGGTACAGCATCTACAAAGCTCCGGCGGCGCTTTAGCCAACGCCATCCGCCTTTCTGGCTTTCACTATGTCATCACCCACCATTAACTCTTTTATGAAGGAAGGTGCCACCAGCAAGCATCCGGCCAGGGCACATTCCCATGAGTCGTACCACAACCACAATACTATAGGGACAGAGAGACGAAACAGACGATTGCTCAGCACATGCCGCCTAGTGACTACCAGGGGCAGTATATACCAGGCCGCCATAATGAGCACCGCCAAAACGTTGACCAAAACCAGGCCCGACATGCCTATGGTCATCCCCTGACCACCCCCACCTCTCAGCCAGAGGCTAAAACTGCAACCAAAAACAGCAGCGACCAGGATAACCAGGCTTGCCCAGACAAAACGTTGACCAAGCTCACCCACCATGATATAAGCAATGAGAACACATATACCAGCCTTCGCTATCTCAGCCACAAAGGCCACTAAGGCCGGGCGTTTCCCACCATGCATCAGCACTGCCGTCACCGTGGCGTTGCCCGTGCCCATAGTGCGAATGTCCTTGCCGGTGAAGAAGCGCATGGAGAGATAGGAACTGGGAATACTCCCAATGAAATAGCCGATCAATATCAGGTATACGAAGGTTAGCATCATCTTCCCTTACATAGTAAAAGCACGCCCTCTAACAATGGAAGTACTCTAAGCACAAAGCAAAGCTTTGTCAAGTTTGGCAGATTCTACCCAGCCATAGCCAGGCCCAGCGCAAGCAAAGGGGGACAGTGTGTAAGACCTTATATGAAGGTCGCTATTCGAGGCTATCCAGAATTACTATTCGCGGCTTCGGCGCCCAAGAAGCTAGCGCCGGTGGATAGCTGATCAAGGCGAGGAGGAAGGCACAGCGCTCGGAATCACGCATCAGGGGTCAAGACAGGTCTTTCTTGATCTGGTCGAACTCCTCCTTGGAGATCTGACCTTTAGCATAGCGTTCCTTGGCTATTTCCAGCGGATCGCGCTTCTCGGGGGTCCCAGCCTTGGGCCCCTCATGTCTCACCAGTGACTTGATCCCCCAGACTACCAGCCAAATAATCGCTATCCAGAATAACAGCATCCATATTCCGCCGAACACCATCCACCAGCCCCACCCATCGTGCATGTACCACATTCTTGCCTCCTTACCCTGCTACACACCAGCTATATTATGAAAATAGAAATAGGAGAGCTTTATAGCTGAGGGCACCTACAGTTCTCCGACTGAAACTATCCTGCGCTTTTCCATCTCGCTTAAATCCTAGATCGGAGAACTTAACATATGGAGGTGCCCCAGCCCCCACCAGTTCGCAGCCCTGCCTATTTGCTTCCCGGCTTACTTCTTCGTCGCGCCCAAGTACTTTTCAGGGTTCTGATCGAAAGCCTTCTTGCAACCAGGAGCGCAGAAGTAATACTTCTTCCCTTTGTACTCAGAAGTAGCGGCTGCCTTTTTCTCGTCCACCTTCATCTTGCAGATTGGGTCTATTGCCACTGGACACCTCCTCAGTTTAGCTTGGAGCGCTTAGAAACGTCTGTCATATCCATATTCTGGGGTATCCCCCGGTTCCCCACCATCCTTCCTCTTAGAAGGACCGCAACTCTCCTTTTCTCAATCCCTTATAACTTATAACTGCACAACTGCGGGAAACCTTGAAGCTGGGGGATACCCCAGACCAAATAAGGAAAGAGGACATGTCGTCTTTATATCACAGGGGGTGTTAAAAAGTCATAAAACCGAAGGGAGAAAAAGTTGAAAAATTATGACATTTTGGCGCAGCCCTTTATCTATTTGACTTCCCTTACCTTCCACTTATCATCAACCCAGAGCCCGATGACCTCCGCCTTAACGCCCCACGACTTCACGGTCTTTATCGCGCTGCGAATATGTGCCCGATGGGTTGCTTTATCCACCGGATTCCCGGCACAATCATGATGCCCCACTATAGCGATATGCTTCGAGCCATGCTTTCCTGTGGAAATATCCACCCTTCTTTTGATTGAGTCGATCGCTGCTTTGTCCCGGTTCACCGCCAGTATCCCGTTAGGCCCGGGTTCAGTGATCATGTCTACGTAATCCACTCCATACTTATTCTTCAAGAACTCTGTTACGGGAAGCTGCACCCTGCCGTCCATGCAGTTGATAGCGGTAGCGAATCCTTTCCCACTCATCGAATATCGCCTCCCAGATATCCTGTAGACCGCGCACAAATAATAGACTCCCTGGCTTTCACCGTCAAGCACGGTGCGACATTTTCCTCTTGACAAAATAAGAACTAATGTTCTACTATTTCCCTGCCCTAATTAATGAGAGGAGGTGAATCATGGCAGAGGAAACCAAGGATACAGAGACTCAGGACAAGGATGAACTGCAGACGCGCATCGCCCAGCTCGAGCAAGGCATCGCTGCAAAAGACAGCGAGCTGGCTGCTGCTAAAGAGTCGCTCTCAGGCGCTGTGGAGAAGTACCGCGCCGCGATTCTTGCCAGCGCTCCTGGGATTCCTGCGGAGCTGATCCAGGGAGGATCCATTGATGAGATAGATGCCTCCCTGGAACAGGCTCGGGGCATCGTATCGAAGGTCAGGCAGCAGCTTGAGGTCGAGGCTGAGGCAAACAAAGTGCCCGCAGGCGCGCCACCCCGCACGCCTCAGGACCTCTCAGCACTCTCCCCGGCGGAGAAAATAGCCTACGCCCTGCGCAAATCCTTAAGGATGTAGAGGAGTGCAGAGGGGCTTTGCCCCTCTGCCAGGGGTCTGGGGGTGTCCCCCAGTTTTTAAAGTCCCCCAAGAATGGGGGATTAGGGGGTTGATTTTAGTGTAGGGGCGAGGTCTCCTCGCCCGATTAAACCAATGGGTAGCCTGGAGCATCCGCTCCAGGCACGCCCAATCTAAATTAAAAGGAGAAAAAGGAATGGCACTTACACTAGCAGAGGCAGCCAAACTTTCCAACGACGTCCTGTTAATGGGCGTCATCGAGACCATTATCTACGACAGCCCGGTGCTCCAGGTGCTGCCCTTCATCGAGATCGTGGGCAACGGCCTGACCTACAACCAGGAGAACCAGGCTCCGACCGTAGCCTTCTACGATGTGGGCGATACCTGGGCGGAGTCCACACCGACCTTCACCCAGCAGACTGCCACCCTCAAGATACTGGGCGGCGACGCCGATGTGGACAACTTCCTGGCCAAGACCCGCAGCAACATCCAGGACCTCGAGGCTGCGGTAATACAGCTCAAGGCCAAGGCAGTGCAGCAGAAGTTCGACGACACTTTCATCAACGGCGATACCTCCAGCGACGCCAAATCCTTCAACGGCATAGATAAGCTCTGCGCATCGGGACAAAACCTGAGCATGGGTGCCGATGGAGGCACGCTCACCCTGGAGAAGCTCGACGAGCTCATTGACAAAATCAAGGGCGGCAAGCCCGAAATGCTCCTCATGAGCAAACGCAGCCGGCGCAAGCTCACCGCACTGAGCCGAGGCTCAGGCAGCGGCATCATGGAGTTCGACCGCAACCAGTTCGGCCAGATGGTTCAGTACTACAGCGGCATCCCCATCGGCGTCAACGACTGGATAGCCGACAACAAGACCGTGGGTGTATCTACCGACTGCTCCACCGTCTACGCCCTCATGTTCGGTGAGGGCTCGGTAGCCGGCCTCACCGCTC
>Ga0315281_10003446_pt1 | contig 23147 bp, 13 predicted proteins | sample YL17G07_0_MG_FD_204540 | JGI IMG/M metagenome (GOLD analysis project Ga0315281, IMG submission 204540) | Sediment microbial communities from Yellowstone Lake, YNP, Wyoming, USA - YL17G07_0 | ecosystem: Environmental > Aquatic > Freshwater > Lake > Sediment | place: USA: Wyoming | collected... | reverse complement strand
TCAACATCAACAACCACTACGAGGGGAGCGCCCCCCTGACGATCGGACGTTTTCTGAAGGTGCTGGCCGGGACGGACTAAATATACTCGATCGTGGCCGGAGGCTTGGAGGTCAGCTCATAGGCGACTCGGCTGACGCTCGGGATCTCCTTCGTGATTCTCTTGGCCATCCTGTTCAGGACCTCGAAGGGGATGGGCGTCGGCTCAGCGGTCAGGGCGTCCTTGCTTTCGACCGAGCGGATGATGATAATATCGCCGAAGGTCCGCTTCCCGTCCACGATCCCCGTCCCCTTGTCGCTGAGCAGGACGGCGAAGGCCTGGAAGGGTTTCAGGGCCGCCAACTCCTCTTCGACGATCACCGTGGCCGCCCGGACGAGGGCCACCCGCTCGGGCGTCACTTCGCCGATGACGCGGGTCGCCAGGGCCGGGCCCGGGAAGGGCATCCTGTTGTAAATCGCCTCCGGCAGGCCCAGCTCCCTGGCCACGAGCCTGACCTCGTGCTTGAAGAGCTCCTTGAGCGGCTCCACGACCTTGAAGCCGAAGCCTTTTTCCGGGTCGATTCCGATCTGCTCGAGGATGTTGTGCTGGGTCTTGACGCCCTTCTGGGTCTCGATGATGTCGGCCGCGATCGTCCCTTGGACGAGGAAAGGGGCCTTGCTCTTGAGGACTTCCCGCCCGAAGGAATTGTAGAACGCGTAGCGGAAGGCCTTGCGCTTATCCTCGGGGTCGGTCTTGCCCTTGAGGGCGATGAAAAACTCCTTCTCTTTGTCCACGACGTCGACGGCGATCCCCAGGTCCGCGAAGGCCTTGACCACGGCCTGCGGTTCGCCGGCCCGCATCAGCCCGTTGTCGATGAAGATGTTCTTGAGCTGGGAGCCGACGGCCCGGTGGGCCAGGACGGTGCAGGTGGAGCTGTCGACGCCCCCCGACAGGGCCGAGATGGCCTTGCCCTTGCCCACGATTTTCTTGATCTCTTCGACCTGGGTTTCGATGAAATTCTTAACGTTCACGGATACCTCCCTCCCTCTAAGTGGCCTCAGCATAACCGATTTTGCGGGATGGGGTCAAATGCGGGATGGGGTCAAATCTACGCAATGCCAGTTCCCCCCCCGGGCGGCGGCCAGGAATAATCAAATTCTGGACACAAACTGGCATTGCGTAGATTTGACCCCAAGGTTAACGGACGGAAGTCCGTGGAATCCAGCGAACGGGATTAACCTCAGGCCGGGCAGGGTCATCTCTATAGGTGAGGGAGGAGGGCGAATTATCCCCCCCGCATTAGCCCGGAGAGACGATTGACCGCCGGGCGGCCGCCTGCGACCATGGGTCCATCGCAAGGAGGGCCTCTCATCCAAGGCTATTGCGAGAAATGGAGCAGGATTACGGGGATTCCTCTCCAGGCCCTCCTTGCCTCCTTTACCTCCTCAAAATCCTCAAACGGGCCCGAAGGGGCCCGTGCCATTATTCAAAAGATGTATGAGGGCCTCTTGGTGATGGCTGGAACGTCATGCGGGGTTTAGCCCGAAAATCGCGTCCTTCGAGGGGAGTTGCAGAAGCAACTGCCAAAACTTGTTTGAGCCAGGCGTAGCGCACGACTGGCGAGTTGTTTTGGCACCGAGAAGGATGGGATTTTTGCGGCGTCAAAAACCCCGCTCTGGAGTGGAAGCCAACACTAAGGGGCCCTCATAATCTTAGCTGAATTGAAGCCCGGCCGGGTTTGCGATACGATTGACCCTATTTCAACGCGTGGAGGACCCGATGAAAAAATCCCTGGCCGCCGGCCTGATTCTCCTGGTCGCGTTCGCGATTCTGCCCAGCCCGGCCCATTCCGCCACTCCGGCCGAAAAAAAGATCAAGGCGCTGACGGACAAAATCACACCCGACCTCATCGCCATCCGCGAAGATATCCATTGCCACCCGGAGCTCGGCCTCCAGGAGAAGCGGACCTCCGCCCTGGTCGCCGATTACCTGCGCAAGCTCGGCCTTGAAGTCCGGACCGGATTCGCGACCACGGGCGTCATAGGAGTCCTCAAGGGGGGCAAGCCCGGGCCGGTCGTAGCCATGCGGGCCGATATGGACGCCCTGCCCATCACCGAGGAAACGGGCCTCCCCTTCGAATCCAAGGAGCGGGCCACCATCGAGGGGCGCGAGGTGGGGCTCATGCACGCCTGCGGCCATGACATCCATACAACCGTCCTCCTGGGCGTCGCCACGGTCCTTGCCCAGATGAAGTCCGAGGTCCCCGGCACCATCCTCTTCCTCATCCAGCCGGGCGAGGAATGCTGCGCCGGGGCGGAGAAGATGATCCAGGACGGCGCCTTCAAGGACGACAAGCCCCAGGCCTTCTTCGCCTATCACGTCGACGACACGCTCAAGGCCGGGAAGGTCGGCTATACCCCGGGCTTCGCCTCGGCCAACGTCGACGGCTTCCGCCTGGTCATCAACTCCGAAGGCTGCCACGGCGCGAGCCCCAACCTGTGCGTCGACCCGATCGTCGTCGGCTCCCAGATCGTCATCGCCCTCCAGGTCATGATCTCCCGCGAGATCGACGTCAACCATAACGCGGTCATCACGGTCGGCTCGTTCCACGCCGGGACGGCCCCCAATATCATCCCCCGCTCGGCGGAGCTCAACGCCACCGTCCGCAACTACGGAGAGGACCAGCGCCAATTGCTCAAGGAAAAGATCACCCGGCTCGTCACGAACATCTGCGGCGCGGCCGGGGCCAGCTTCACTCTCAATTATGAGATCGGCACGCCCTCCGTCTACAACAACCCCGCTCTTCTCAAGGAAGTCCTCCCCGTGGCCGAACGCGTCCTGGGGGGCAAGGCCGCCCTCATCGAGGAACTGCCCGAAATGGGCGGCGAGGACTACTCTTATTTCGGCCAGCTCGCTCCCGCCGTCATGCTCTACCTGGGCGTCGTCCCCGCCGACAGGGACAGGACGGCGGTCCACTCCCCCACGTTCATGGCGGACGAGGCCGGCATTCCACTGGGCGTCAACCTCATGGCCACCATCATCCTGGATTACCAGACCAGGCACGCCGGGAAAAAATAGGACGATCTGAAGCTCCACGCACGTGAGTCCGGGAGATCCCGCGAATGGGATTGAAAAACCGCCCCTTCCCTGCTAACGTAGAGAAGGTGGTGTATGGCCTTTATCCAGAGGAGGGAGTGACTTGAAAAAGATCCTCATCGGAGTCCTGGCGTTCGCATTGGTTCTTTCGAGCGTCGGCTGTATCACCGTGGACAACGCCGAGCAGGGCGCGCTCGTCGGGGCCGCCGGCGGCGCCATCGTCGGCAGCCTCATCGGCGATTCCGCAGGGGACGCCATCCTCGGCGCCATCATCGGGGCCGCGATCGGCGGGGCCGCGGGGGCGTATATCGGCCGCTACATGGAGCGGCAGGCCGCCGAGGTCCGTGAAAACGTCGAAGGTGCGGAGGTCGACCGGGTCGGCGAAGGGCTGCGGATTTATTTTGATATCGGCCTCTTCTTCGAGGCCGGCGGCTTCGAGCTCCTCGTCGGCGGCCGGGAGCGCCTGGACAGGCTGACCTTGATCCTCAACAGGTATCCCGATACCTCCATCTGCGTCGACGGCCGTCCTTATGCCATGGGGAGGGCCGAGCCGGACGTCGTCCTCTCCGAGCGCCGGGCCCGGGCCGTGCGCAACTACATGGCCGGCCGCAACGTGAGGCCCGACCGGCTGACGATCGTGGGCCAGGGACAAGGGCCGGCCGCCGCCCGGAACGCCCCGCGCCTTGGCATGGCCGTCATGGCCAACGACCGGTTAAAAAGCACCGCCCGGCAGCAGGTCAGGTAAACGGTTCAGGCGCGAGATGTCGGCTCTTCTGAGATGATCTTCTCGATTTCCGAATAGGCCTTTTTCAGGACGTCCCTGATCCGGCGCAGCTTTTCGCCGTTGACGGCGCGGGCCCGGCGGCCGATGAGCCGCCCCATGTCCGCGATCTCGTGCATGACATCGCGAAATTGGTCCCCCCACTCGGTGGTCCAACCCGTCCAATGGCTCTTCATCTGCTCTTTGATGCCGTCGACGGTCTTCGTCTCGTCCTCCAGGAACTTGAGCCCTTCGGCCGTGATCGTATAGACCCGCTTTCCGTCCTGCTCCTTGGACGTGACGTGCCCCATGTCCTCGAGGTACTGAAGCGTGGGATACACCGTCCCGGGACTGGGAGAATAGAACCCGTGGAACTTCCCTTCGAGCTCCCGGATAATCTCATAGCCGTAGCGCGGCTTGTCCTTGAGCAGGTCGAGGATGAGAAATTTGAAGTCGCCTCTCTGGAACCAGCGGTCCGGGCCCCAATTCCCGAATGGATTTCTGTACATCAATTTGGCCTCCATTAATTATATCTAATTATATCACGATATATCGTAAGAATATCTTATTATATCTTTAATATCATGTCAAGCCTCAATACAGATACCCCTCACCTCGCCGAGATGAAACCCCGTTCTAATCTCTTGCGCCGGCCCGGACTTTGTAATAATTTTCTCATAAATGACTTATAGGAAGCCCGCCATGAAAAGCCCTCTCGTCTACGTTTTGGTCTGCCTGAGCGTGGTCCTCTCCCTGGCCCCGGCGCGAGCGGCCGCTCAGGCCGGTGACGCCGAGCGCGAGACCGACCCTGCCGTCCTCAAGAAGCTCGAGTGGTTCGAGGACGTCAAATTCGGCCTCATGACGCACTGGGGCCCGTATAGCCAGTGGGGAGTCGTCGAGTCCTGGACCCTGTGCTCGGAGGACGAGCCGTGGTGCCGCCGTCCCATAGCCAACTACGTGGATTACAAGAAGGCTTATGAAGCCCTTCCCAAGACCTTCAATCCGGTTAGATTCGACCCGGCCAAATGGGCGGCGGTCGCGAGATCGGCGGGCATGCGGTACGTCGTTTTCACGACCAAGCACCACGACGGGTTCACCATGTTCGATACGAAGCAGACGGAATACAGGATCACAGGGCCCGACTGCGCGTTCCGGGCGAATCCCCGGGCCGACGTTGCCAGGGAAATCTTCGACGCCTTCCGGAAGGAGGGGTTCGGCGTCGGCGCCTACTTCTCCAAGCCCGACTGGCATTCGCCGGACTTCTGGGCGCCCGAGTGGGCCACTCCCGACCGGAACGTCAACTACAGCATTGGGAAATACCCGGAGCGCTGGCAGCGGTTCCGCGAGTTCACCTACCGCCAGGTCGAGGAGCTCGTTACGGGCTACGGGAATCTGGACATCCTTTGGTTCGACGGCGGCTGGGTGCGGCCGCAGCCCATGATCGAGGTCGCCCCGGGAACGTTTGTCAGGAACGAGAAAAACATGGATATCGACATGGCGCGGATCGCGGCCATGGCCCGGCGGCATCAGCCCGGGATCCTGGTCGTGGACCGGACGGTCACGGGCCGCTACGAGAATTACCGGACCCCCGAGCAGGAAATCCCGGACAAGCCTCTCCCCTACGCCTGGGAGACGTGCATGACCATGGGAAATCAGTGGTCCTATCTGCCCGGCGACCAGTACAAGAGCGCGCACCGGCTGATCCATCTCCTCGTCGACATCGTGTCCAAGGGCGGTAATTTCCTCCTGAACATCGGTCCCGACCCGGCGGGCGAACTCCCGCCCGAATCCCTGAAACGGCTCGAGGAGATCGGCGCCTGGATGAAGGTCTGCGGCGCGGCGATCTACGGGACGCGCCCGGTCGCCCCGTACAAGGAAGCGAAGACCTGCTTCACGTCGCTTCCGGACGGCACCGTGTACGCCATCTATCTTGCCGACGAGGACGAGCCCGCCCCTCCCCCCAAGATCCTGATCTACGCCCTCGCGCCGAAGCCGGGGTCCGAGGTTCGGATGCTCGGCGTCAAGGAGCCCGTCCGCTGGGAAAAGGCCGGCAAGGGGGTCCTCCTGACCCTGCCGGAACAGGCGGTCAGGAATCCGCCGTGCCGGCATGCCTGGGCCTTCAAAATGACGCCTCGGCCGGCCCGAAAAGGATGAGCCTCTTGATGGCAGCCGGGGGTCTTGCTGGTTTAGCCCCCCGCAGTCGTCAAGAAGCTGCCAAAGGCAGCCTCTTGATGGCAGCCGTGGAATCCCGCGAAGGGGATTGATATAATGGATATCTCGCCCTCCGGGCGCCAGGCGTTTGGACCGGATGAGCGCAATCGTATCAGACCGGGAGGTTTCATGAACAAACCCATGGCAGCCGTCCCCAGGAAATTCTATTCTCCGGGCCTCGCCATACTGTTCGTTCTGGCGGTGGCCGCGGCTCCCCTCCGGGCCCAATACCGGGACCAGGAACGGATGCCGGGACCGGGCTCCCGGGAACAGATGATGCCGAGCCCCGTCGAACGCTTCACGACGCTCAACGACCTCTGGTTCCTCCAATCCTCTGAAAAGGTCAAGGCCGCCGGGGAGCAGGTCTCCCAGTCGGGCTTCAAGATCGACGGCTGGTATCCGGCCGTCGTCCCGTCCACGGTTATGGGGACGCTCGTGCAGAACAACGTCTACCCGGACATCTTCAACGGCGAGAACCTGAAGGCCGTGCCGACCCTCCCCTTCGACGTCTCCTGGTGGTACCGGCGGGAATTCATCGTCGTGCCCGGCCCCGGGACGCGCCACGTCCGCCTCGAATTCGACGGCATCAATTACCGGGCCAATATCTGGCTCAACGGCACCAAGGTCGGCGACGCCGCCGCCGTGTACGGCCCCTACCGGCGGTTCTCCATCGACGTCACGGGCGTCGCCAAGCCGGGGGCCAAGAACGTCCTGGCCCTCGAGGTCTTTCCGCCCCGCAAGGGGGATTTTACCATCGGTTTCGTCGACTGGAACCCCAAGCCGCCCGACAGCAGCATGGGGATCTTTCGGGACATCCGGGTCCGGACGACGGGCGATGTCGCCATCAACTTCCCGTTCGTCGTGACCAAGCTCAACCTGGAGACCCTGAAAGAGGCCCGGCTCACGATATCCGCGGAGCTCGAGAACAACTCCGCGGCCCCGGTCTCGGGAACGCTCGAGGGCCGGATCGGCACGATCCGGTTCAGCCAGGACATGACCCTCGAGCCCAAGGAGACCAGGAAGACCGTTCTCACTCCGGAAAGCCATCCCGAGCTCATCCTCAAGGACCCGAGGGTCTGGTGGACCCATGACCTGGGGAAGCCGGAGCTTTACCTGCTCATGCTCGCCTTCCGGCCGAAGCTGGACAAGGCCCAGGCCCAGGCCGAAGCCAAGTCCGCGGAGGAGATGAAGGCCGCCGAAAAAGAGCAGGAGAGAAAAAACAGGAAACCCGTGGAAGGACCCTGGGGCGGCCGGGAGCGCGTGCCGTTCATGGGCCGGGACCCCTACTCCGACCTCCGGGCGGTCCGCTTCGGCGTCCGCGAAGTGTCGACGTATTTCAACGAGCAGGGCCACCGCGGCTTCCTTCTCAACGGGAAGAAGATCCTCATCCGGGGGGGCGGCTGGACGGACGATATCTTCCTGGACAACCGCCGGCCGAAGCTCGAAGCCGAGGTCCTCTACGCCAAGCATATGAACCTGAACACGCTGCGTCTCGAGGGCTTCTGGGGCACGGGCGAGGACCTCTACAATCTCTGCGACAGCAACGGAATCCTGCTCATGGCCGGATGGAGCTGCCAGTGGGAATGGGAGAACCTGGTCGGCAAGCCGAACGACGACTTCGGCTGCATCAAGGACCCGGAGGACATTCGGCTCGTCGCGCAATCCTGGCGGGACCAGGTCAAGTGGCTCCGCAACCACCCCAGCATTTTTGTCTGGATGGAGGGAAGCGACACGAACCCACGGCCGGACCTCGAGAAGGAATACATCGCCATCCTCAAGGAGGACGACCCGACGCGTCCCGCCCTGATCTCGGCGAAGGACCGGACGAGCGCGCTCACGGGGAAGTCCGGCGTCAAGATGGCCGGACCCTACGATTACGTGCCCCCGGTCTACTGGTACACGGACACCGAGAACGGCGGGGCCTTCGGATTCAACACGGAGACGGGGCCCGGGCCGCAGGTCCCCCCGCTCGAGAGCCTCAAGAAAATGATCCCGGAAAAGGACCTCTGGCCAATCAACGACGTCTGGTATTACCACTGCGCCCGCAACGAGTTCTTCGGCCTGAAGCGCTACAACGCCGCCATGGATAACCGCCTCGGCCCGGCCAGGGACGTCGAGGACTACGCCACGAAGGCCCAGTTCCTGAATTACGAGGGGATGCGGGCCATGTTCGAGGCCTTCGTCGCCAACAGGCCCAAGGCGACGGGCATCATCCAGTGGATGTACAATTCGGCCTGGCCGAAGCTCTGGTGGCAGCTCTACGACTATTATCTCAACCCGAACGGGGCCTTCTACGGCGCCCGCAAGGCCTGCGAGCCCCTCCACCTGATCTACAATTACGGGACGCGGGAGGTCGCGGCCGTGAACAACACCCGGGAGCCGGCCGAGAAGCTGAAGGCCGTCATCCACGTCTATGATTTCGACCTCAAGGAAAGATACGCCAAAACCGTCGAACTCGGGCTGCCGGCCGACGAGGTCAAAAAGATCGATACCCTCCCCGCCCTCCAAGGGGTGACGCCCGTGTACTATCTCGACCTCCGGCTCTTCCAGGAAAAGAACACCCTGGTCGACGCGAACTTCTATTGCCTCTCGGCGAAACCGGAAACCCTCGATTTCGCCAAATCGGAATGGTTCGTGACGCCCGTCAAGGACTATGCCGATTTTACCGCTCTGGCCGGCCTCCGCCCGGTCAAGCTCAAGGTCACGGACCATTTCTCCCGGAGCGGGCCGGTCTATAAATTCACGGTCGACCTCGAAAACCCCTCCCGCGACCTGGCCTTCCAGATCGAACTGCGGGTGACGAGGGACACGTCGGGCGAAACCGTGCTGCCGATCTTCCTCGACGACAACTACGTCACCCTCCTGCCGGGCGAAAAACGGAAAATCGCGGGTGTCTTTTCCGCCGAAGACCTGCGCGGCGAGCAGCCCGTGCTCAAGGTCAGGGGCTGGAACATCAAGGACTAGGGGCGTGACCCGGGCACGAGCCGCGTCCATCGTCGGCGGGACGGTCCTCGCCCTGGTCGCGGTTAGCGCGGCCGGCCGGCGGACCGTGAGGGCGGCCCCGGACCCCTGCCGGACCTTCACCTGCGACCACGGCGGAATTGTCCGGGGGGACGTTTCGTCCAAACGGATGGCCCTGGTGTTCACAGGGAGCTCGTTTGCCGACGGCGGCGGGCACATCCGCGAGGTCCTCAGGAAAAAAGGCGTCCGGGCGGGATTTTTTTTCACCGGCGATTTTTATAGGACGCAGGAATTCCAGGGCCTCGTCCGGGGACTGGTCTCCGACGGGCACTACCTGGGTCCCCATTCGGACAAGCACCTCCTCTATTGCGACTGGGGCGACCGGGCGAAGACCCTCGTCACGGCGGACGAATTCCGGCGGGACCTGCTCGGGAATTACCGCGAGATGGAGAGGTTCGGCGTGGCCCGGGACGCGGCCCCTTACTTCATCCCCCCCTACGAATGGTACAACGAGGACATCGTCCGGTGGGCCCGCGGCATGGGGGCGGTCCTCTTCAATTTCACCCCGGGGACATCGTCCAACGCCGACTACACCACGCCGTCCATGAAGGAATACCTCTCCTCGGACGTGATCTACGACCGGATTCTGTCCTGGGAGAAGAAGGACCCGCACGGTTTCAATGGCTTCATCCTGCTCATTCACATCGGCACGGACCCGGAGCGGACCGACAAGCTCTATCTGAGGCTCGAGGACCTCATCACGGCGCTCCAGGGCAGGGGCTACACGTTCGCCCGGATCGACGAACTCCTCAAGGCCGCGCGGGAATAAACCTTACGCGGGCGCTCCTTCGGACGGCACCGCGACGGGCGGCGGGAACATTTCATAGGCGGGACCGAACTGCGCCAGGAATTCAAGGCTGAAAGCCCTCAGGGTATACCAGAACGGCAGCGTCACCACCGTCCCGATATACGGGATGACGAGCAGGAACCAGCCGATGCAGCAGGTCACCAGGCCGGCGATGACGACGAAGACGATGAAGGCGATGATCAGCGCGATTATGACCAGCCCGTAGAGGATGAACGAACCGGCGTGCTCCCGGAAGAGCGGCATAAAGAGCGCCCAGGCCTTCGTCGCCGGGACCCTGTTCTTGGCCATGATCGGCACGACGAAATCCTTCAGAAAGGTGGCGACATAAGCGGTGACCGCGAACAGGACGAGGAAGAGGGCCCCCATTCCCAGGATCCAGGAGACGGGAATCGGGACGAAGCGGGTCGCTTCATAGATACGGGACGCCGAGGTGAAAAAAAGGATTGTGGCCAGGACGAACGCGGCCAGGATGGCCAGATGAAACGCGAGACGCCACAGGAATAGCGAGTCGCCTTCCTTTCGATATTCATTCCAGGGCTTGGCGATTTCGGCTCTGTGGTGGACGACGTTATCCAGGAACATGAACTGGCCCCTCGAGCTCAGCCAGAGCAGCACGATCCCCAAAACGAGAACCGCAAACGCAATGAAGGCGATGGCCACGGCCCAGGCCGGGTGGTTCCCGAGCCAGACCCAGGCTTTGTGCGGGAAGGCGAGGATGTCGTGGAAGTTGGTATCCCAGTGGCCTCTCGAGCCCTTCGAGCCCTGATGGCCGTCGGCCAGGCCCGCGAGGAACGCGGTGAACCCGACGACGAACCACTTGTGCAGGTCGAAGGGCTTGAACAGGGCCAGCTTCATCCGCTCCCAGGCCCGCGTCAGCGGCTCGGAATAGGAAACGGTCATGTCGCCCCCCCCTTATTATTTTTTCTTCAGAGATTCGACAAGGTTCCGGATTTTTTCCTGGTCGGGGCTGAGCTCGAGCGATTTCGTCCAGGCCTTGAGGGCCTCCGCCTTGTTCCCGACTTGGTAGTAACAGGTGCCGAGGTAGTTCAGGATGTCGATATTCATGCCGAAGCGGGTGAGATAGGCGGCGTAATAGGTGAGCGCCTCCTGGTATTGCCCGAGGGCATGGCAGGACTGGCCGACGAGGCTCAGGACATCGGCCGGGGGCTCTTGCGCGCCGGCGAACGGGAGCAGGACCTCTTTGGTCCGCTTGAAATCCCCCTGCCGGAAGAGGACGGTGCCGTAGGCCGTGGCCAGATCGACCCTCTGCGGGGCGATGGCGTAGGCCTCCGAGAGCCGGGTCCCGGCCTCCGCGACGTCCCCCTTATGGTCATACTGGAGGCCCGTCTCGTAGAGGTAATCCTCCCTCTTCAACGGGGGGAGGACCTTGGAGATGACCATGGGCCTGGGGAACGCCGGCAGAGTCGTCACCTCGAAATTCTCCTTGCGGGCGGCGACCTCCCGGCCCTGCGGATCGACAAGGGAAACGGCGACCTGGTAATAACCCGGGGTAAATTCGGCCAGCTCCTGGGTTTCGAGAAAATCGGCGCCCCCGCCGCGCTCGCTGATTTTTCGGGTCCGCGCGGAAAACGGCTTGTCCTCCCGGAGAAAGGCGAACCGGACCAACCCGCCTGCCCGGAGCTCCTCGGTCATGCCGTAGACCTGGAAAAAGAGGACCAGGGTGTCCTTGGCACCGAAGGACTTTCGGGATTGGCAGAGGATTTGTTCGCGCCCGGTCCGGAAGGGCACGCGCTCCTTCGGATCGCCCGCGGCGGCGTCGGCCTTGTAGGCGAGAAGGAGAGGGCTCATCATGAATGCGGCCGGCTCCCCCGGGACGACGAATTTCCGTTGCGCGCTGCTGAATTCCTTGGAAGCGGTGTTTTTCAGGAGGAGGTCCAGGGTATAGCTCCCGGGCGACATCGGGAACATGTCCTGGAGGGATATGGTCTGAACGCGGACGGCCTGGAGCGCCTCCGGCGTCAGGGTGAACGGGAAATCCCGGTCGAACTGGGTGATGGTCCGGCCGGCCTCATCCGACACGCGGCCCGTCACCTGGAAGCGGACGTCGTACTTGCCCCCGGCATCCTCTACGGAGATCTTGCCGGGCTCGATGGAGTAGTGGACCGCGAAAGCGCCCGACTCGTCCCGGATGACCTGGAGGGTGGCGTCGCACGGCACATAATTCGCAGTGTACTCGACATCGATGAAGTCCTTATATTTCAGGATGGCGTCGGCGTAGGAGTCCTCGACTTTTTTCTGGGGGGAGGCGAAGATCGTGGCCATGAGCTTGGTCGAGGCCAGGGAGACCGATCCCGCGTAGGGCCGCTCCCCAGGGATCAGGCTCAGGACTTGGAAGGCCAGGTTGGGCTCGTACTTCTTGAGCGTCTGGTAGGCTTTCTCGGGGTCCTCGCCGCTCATAAAAGCGTCGGTGAGCAGGCTCTGGGGACCGTCCTGGGCAGGTGAGTAAAAGATATAATCCCCGATCCCGTTCCTTTTAAAAAAAATGACGTTGAAGGCCGTCGGCAACCCGGTGGAAGGATCGCCGAGGTAGGACCAGATCTCGACGGGATAGACATTTTGGACATCGGAGAAGGACTCGACGGTCTTTGGCGGGCCGAGGATGATGTAGGTCCGGCCGCGGTCGGTCATCCAGCCGGGCACGGAGGAGCTCCGGCCGCAGACGTCGTTGGCGTATTTCAGGCGCTGGTAATGCTCTTCGCGGAACTCGTTGCGCGGCGTCTCGGGGGTCGGGTCCCGTTGCTTCCAGAAGGCCTCGACGAACATGTTCCGTTCCCGGTCGGTCCCGAGGTGCAGGAAGACGTCGCGCTCATGAGGCGTGATGATGTAGACGACCTCCTCATCGAGCCACTTGCGGAAGCGTTCGGGAGCGCCGATCTTCGCCTGGGCCGGAAGGGCCGGGGGGAAGACCAGGGCGAGCAGGACGACCGCAGCCGCGGGGACATGCCGTATCTTCATGGTTCTCCTCTCCCTTTAATCTAGCGGATTCGGACGGATTCCACAATACGGGCCGCCGCGGGCAAAAGAAAAGGGCTCGGAGGGCTTTCGCCCTCCGAGCCCTGGAGAACAGATTCTGCGCGCGGCTAGAACTGGTAGAGGAAGCTCAGGCGGAACGTCCGGGGGGTCAGGACCCCGCGGACCGAGCCGAATGGATACTGGTATTCGATGCTATTCGGCGTGTTCGAGTTGAAGAGATTGAAGACGTCGACGATGAAGTTGAGGGACCCGAACCTGGGCATCTTGAAGGTCTTCTCCAGCCGGAAGTCGACGATGGCTTGGGTGGGGAGGTAGTTAGGCTTTGACACCCCGACGATCGTCCCGACCCCGCCCTCGAAGACGGCGTCCGCTGGTGTACCAGGATTGCCGAAATTCCACTGGGTGATTTCATTGAGGCTCTGCAACTGCCAGACTGGACGGCCGGTGTGCATCCGGAAGCGGAGGCCGAGGTCGACTTCGACCTTGGGAATCGTGTAGGACCCGGATACCTTGAACTCGAATTTGGGCGTGAACGGCAGCGTCCCGGTCAGGTTGTTGATCGTGTAGTTCAGCGAGCCCATGAAATTGTTGTCCGTGACCATCGGGCCCTCGAAGTTCATGTCCTGGGCGAAGATGCGGTCGCCGAAGCCGGTCGAACTCGAGAAGAGAAGCGAGGCCAGGAGCTGCCAGCGGTTCGAATACCGCTTATTAAAGACGAGCTGGTAGCCCGTGAAATCGCGCTTGGTCTTGCTCCCGATGAGGGCCTGGACGTCCGGCGAGTCCAGGTTCATGACCTGAGAGCCCGAATTCGAGCTGGCCCAGGCAACGTCGGCTGCGTTCACGACCCCGTCGCCGTTGTAATCCAGGACCCGGATGCTGTAGAGATCGACGCTCGTCCCGTCGAGGGTCGTGGACGGCACGCGGTCGTAGGGCCATATATCGCCGGTATGCAGTCCGAGGGCGGTGTTCGGCGGATTCGCTCCCAGAACCGGTATGTTGGCGAAGAGGTGGCTCGAATACTTGTAGATGAATGTCGCGCTGACCGAGAAATCCTTGAACAGCTCGCGCTCGAGGTTGAACGTGAATTGGTCGGTGTACTGGTCCTTGAGGTTGCCCGCGACGTTGAGGGTGTAGGAGCCGTTTGATTGGGTTACGTCCGTGAAGATGGGGCTCAGCGACCCATTGAGAATGCCCTGGGCGACATAGCGGGACGAGTTGTACGTCTCCGCGGCGTCGATGACACCGTCATTGTTGGCGTCCGCGATGCTCCAGGGGACCTCCCACCTGGTCATGGTGTTGGTCGCAATGGGCAAATCGGGGCCTATACGCCGGAGGTACTCGACGGTGATGGGAAGGTAATACCGGCCGTAACTCGCCCGGGCGACCGTCTTGGCGTCCTTGGTCAGCTGGTAGGTCAGGCCGATGCGGGGTGAAAAGGTCTTGAAATTGAAAATATCGGGAGAATCGGCCCGCGTGCGGAGGACGGTCGGGTGGGCGATGTCCTCAGGCGACGTTAGCGGCGCATACTCAGAGCCGTGGCCGTACTTCGCCGTCATATGGTCGTAACGGAGCCCCACGTTGACCGTGAACCTTTTGCTCAGTGACCACTGGTCGTCGAGGAAGAACGCCAGCGAGTCGGACGTGCCGACGGTCAGGAAGGGATTCCTCTCGACGTGGTTCCTGTAGAAGATGAGGCCGGTATCGCCGTACCAGCTCTGCATGTAACCGACGTTCTGGGTCCACCGGTAGGGATAGAGGGAGTTATAGTAGTTCTGGAAGTAGCCGCCGAGGGAATTGCTTCGGCCCCTCGTCCACTGGGCTCCGAACTTGAGGTCGTGCTCGCCCAGGAAGTTCTCGGCGTAGTGCGAAACGTCCGCCTGGACCGTCTGGCGGTTGGAGTGCCAGCCTTCGATCCACGGGAAGGCCCCTTCGATGCCGAAGTTTGGGCACCATTTCCACCAGTTGAAGAAGAGGGGGTTGCCGGGGCGGTTCGACGGGAGGAACGGCGTGTCGTTCGTCATGAAGCCGAGGTACTTGGCCGTGACGATGGTCGTGCTCAGGGGCAGCCACTGCCACTGGGCCGAAAGGGTGTTGTTCGACGACCGCACGCCGTAGCTCGCGGTCGGGTCCCAAAACGGCTGACTTCCCCAGCTCCCGCCGTCGTAGGAGTTGCCCTCGTTGTGGTACGCGAACCAGGCCCGCTGGTTCCTGAAGGGTTCGGCCGAGACCTTGGCGTCGATGTAGCGATACCAGCTGTGGGAGGTGACCGTCGGGCCGAGCGAGCCGGGCGCGGCGCTGTTGAGGTAGGCGAAGGCGCCGAAGAACCAGACCTTGTCCTTGAGGACCGGGCCGCCGAAGGTCGCATTGCCCTCGTAGTCGTGCTTAGGGTGGCCGCTGTAGAGCAGGACGTCCGGGTTGATGGAGAGCCACGACGTCCCGTAGGTCGTGCCTGGCCCCGGCGCGTTGGTCTTCTCCCAACCTACCGGCACATAATATATGCCCGCGCTGCCGTGAAACTGGTTGCTGCCGGATTTCGTAAGGACGTCGATCGCGGCGCCCGAGAAGCTCCCGTATTCGGCCTTCGAGCCCAGGGCCACGACGCGGACCTCCTCGACGGCGTTGTAGTTGACGTGGACCAGGGTCCCGAAGGACGAGCCCCTCGGGTTGGTGGCATTGACGCCGTTGACGAGGAAGACGTTCTCGTTCGATGCGCTGCTGTAGGCCGTCGGGCTGGGCAGCCAGCCGGCCGAGCTGCCGTGGTCGAACATGCCCGGCGTGGTCAGGGACAGATCATAGAACGCGTCGCGGCTCGTCGGGAGCTTGGCGATCAGTTCTTTCTCCAGCCGGGAGTCGACTGTCGACGTCTTGGCGTCGACGATGGGGCTGGCGCCCACGACCGTCACCGTCTCCTCGATGGCTCCGACCTGGAGCACCGGGTTGATCTCGATGACCTTGCCGGCGCCGAGGATGATGCCCTCCTGGAGCCACATTTTGAAGCTGGGCATGGTCGCCGTCATCTTGAAGGTTCCCGGAGGCACGTTGAGGAACACGTAGCTCCCCCTGGCCGAGGTGACCACGGCCCGCTTGCCCATGACGCTGGGCCCCGTGAGCTCGACGGTTACCCCGGGAAGCGCCTCGCCCTTGTCGTCCGTGACCGTGCCCGTGATCTTGCCTTCCAGGACCGACTGGGCCCGGGCGGCGGTCACGGTGATAAGGGACAGGGCGAGCGCGAAGACGCAGGCTGTGCTGAGAATTTTCTTTACCATCGGATTTTTTTTCCTCCTGTCTTCACTGCTTGTTCCAAATCCCGGTCCCGCCGGGCCGGCCGGCGGAAACCACCTTTCGACCTCATTCTTGTTGATTGCTACTCGCACCTCCCAATGATCTTATTAGGAATAATATTCCGGAATTGAAAAAAGGGACACGTCAGAATCTTTCGCGCCTCCTCACCGGCAGGCTATGCTTTATATTTATAATTAGTTTGCGGCCGTTGTCAACCCCCGCACCGGGGCGCCGGGTCACTTCTTGATCTGTTCCTTGAGCTTCGCGATGAGGTCGTCGAGGAACTTGACCTTTTCCGGGTCCTTGGCGTAGCCCGCCTTGGCCTTCTCGAGTGATTCGACGGCCTTGGCGAAGTTGGCCTGGTGGATATAGCATCGGCCGGCCATCTCCAGGGCCGCCGGGTCGTCCGGCCGGACGGCCAGAGATTTCTCGAAGAGGGGCAGGGCCTCATCGACGCGGTTCATCCCGAAAAGGATGAGGCCCGCGTTGTAGGGGCTGTCGGGGTTGCCGGGGTCGAGCGCCATGGCCTTCGCGTAGGACTCGAGGGCCTTGTCCGGCTCCTTCATCTGTTCGAGGCAGACGCCCAACTGATAATGGGCGGGGGCAAACTTCGGGCTGAGCTCCGTGACCTGGGCGAATTCCGTCGCCGCCACGGACGCCTGGCCCTTTTTGAGGTGGGCGACGCCGCTCAGGTAGAGGGCGTTCGGGTCCTTGGGGTTCTTGTCGAGAACGCCTTTCAGGCCGGCCAGGGCGCCGTCAAAATCTCCCTGCCGGATCTTTTCGGCCGCGCCTTTGATCGCGGCTTCGGCTTCCTTCAGGCGGTTGGTCTGCTGGATCAGTTCCTCGCTGACCAGGACGACGGGAGGGATCTCAACTTTCTCCATGTTCAGCTGGGGGGTCGCGAATTTCCACTCGTCTTCCTTGACGGCGTAGCCGTTCTTCCTGAAGGCGACCTTGTACACGCCGTGCGGCAGCCCGGCGAATTTGAACGTCCCGTCCTTCTTCGTCTTAATCGCGAAGCCCCGGCTGGTCGCCTCGTCCCGGAGCGTGATCTCCACGCCCTCCAGGGGCTGTTTCTGCGGATCGACGACCTTCCCGAGGATGTAGTACTCGCGATATTGCCCGAGCGCGGGCCGGGCCAGGCCGAGGCCGGCGAGAATCGCGCCGACGATCAGGAATCCGAACACACGGTGTTTCATGGTTCACTCCTTCCGGGATTTATAGAGGTTGGCTTTTCGCAGGGCCTCATTCATCCGGGCCGCATCGCCGCGGCGGTTGTAGACGTCCGCGAGCAGGTAATAACCCAGGGCCTTGACCTCGGGCGTCTCGGCCAGGGCCAGGCCGCGCTCGACCTCCATCTGGACCTCGTCGAGGGGGACGGACTCGTAGAGCAGGCCCCGGGCCAGGAGGAGGTGTCCCTCGGCGAGCTTGGGGGCGATCCGGACGACCTCCCTCATGTGCTTCAGCGAACCGGCCCGGTCGCCCAGCTTGAACAGGAGCTTCCCCAGGTTGAAGCGGGCCTTGTATTCGTCCGGCAGGACCGCGACCTCCGCGGCGTAAGCCGCCCGGGCCTCCTCCAACCTGCCCTGCTCCTCGTAGAGCAGTCCGAGGTTGTAATGGGCCAGGGGGAATTTCGGGGAATCCTGGATGACCGCCTTGAGCTCCGTCTCGGCCCGGTCGTACTGCTTGACGCCGACCAGGCAGGCGGCCAGGTTGAGCCGGGTCCGGGTGATCTTCGGCTGGGTCTCGAGGGCCTTCTCCATGAACGGCAGGGCCTCGAGGTACTTCTCGCCGCCCATGTAGACCTCGCCGATGAGCGTGTAGGCCTGGGTGTTCTTGTCGTCGACCGACAGGGTCCGCTTGCAAAGGGCGACGACGTCCTCTTCCCTTTTCTCATCGAGCAGGATATTGGCCAGGCTGATCAGGGCCTGGACGCTCTCCGGGTCCTCCTTGAGGAGGATGTCCAGCTTGGCCTTGGCCTCCTCCTTTCGTCCCATGTCCGTATAGCAGGTCGAGAGGAGGAGGAGCGCCTGGGGGATTGTCGGTTCCTCCCGCAGGGCCGATTCGAGAAGTCCGGCGGCCTCGCCGTATTTTTCATCGAGGATTAACGCGCCGGCCCGCGTCACCGCCCTGAAAATGGGCAGCTTGTCCTTGGGATCGGCCAGGGGGCCGGCGCCGCCCGAAGCCTTTTTGGCGGAGACGGGCGCTCCGACATAGCCCAGCGCCGAGAGTCTCTCCATCGTGTCCTTATCCAAGTTCGCCGCCTCCGGTTTGGGCGCGCCGACGCTCGTCTCCGCTATGATTTTGTCGAGCTGACTCTTCATCCGCCGGGCCACGTCCGGGAACTCGGCCAGGAGGTTCGTCTGTTCGTCGGGGTCCCGGGCAAGGTCATAAAGCTCGGCGCGTGGGGCGTCGATATATTTGTAGCGTGCCGTCCGCAGGGCGTGGAGACCGCTCCAGCCGAACTGGATGTTCGCGGCCATCGCCTCGCCGTAGGCCGGGACCTCAGACCCGCGGCCTGGATGGAACATCAGCGGCACCAGGGACCGTCCCTGGACCTTGAGCGGGGCGGCGACGCCTGCCAGCGTGAGCAACGTCGGGAAGACGTCCGACGTGCTGACCTCGGAGGAGACACGCTTGCCCCGCAGCTCCGCGAAAGGCGTCACGGCCAGGAACGGGACGTGGAGCGCGTAGTCGTAAACGAAATAGCCATGTGTTCCCTCGCCGTGGCTCCCGAGGCCCTCGCCGTGATCGCCGACGAGGACCATGACGGTCGACTTGTCCAATCCGCTCCGCTCGAGCCAGGCGACGCAGCGCCCGATCTGCTCGTCCATGAAGGCGATCTCGCCGTCATAGAGGCCGGCCAGGCCGCGGCGCCCGTACTCGGAGGCATAGGGCTCGGGCGGGGCGTACGGCTCGTGGGGATCATAGAGATGGATCCAGGCGAAGAACGGCGCAGACTTTTTCTCCTCGAGCCACGTGAGCGCCGCGTCCATGACCTCGTTGCCGGGCCGCTGGACCTCGCCGAGATCGAGATGCTTGTATTTCTTGAGATCGAACTGGTCGTCGTAATGCTGGAAGCCCTGTTTCAGGCCCCACCGCCCGTCGAGGACGAAAGCGGCGATGAAGGCCCCGGTTTGGTAGCCTTGGGCCGCCAGGACCTCTGCGAGCGTCGTCTGCTCATCGCTCAGGGCGGTGTTGCCGTTGACCCGGACGCCATGATAGGTGGGATACATGCCGGTCATGATCGTGCAATGCGACGCGAGCGTCAGCGGCGTGGCCGTAGCCGCTTGCTCGAAAACGACGCCCCGGCCGGCCAGGGCGTCGAGGTTCGGCGTCCGGATATTCGGATAGCCGTAGCAGCCCAGGTGGTCCGCCCGCGTCGTATCCATGGTGACCAGGATGACGTTGGGCTTCTTGACGCCCGCGCGGGCCCAGAGGGTTCCGATCTTTCCGGTTCCCTCAGCTCCGGGGCGGAGGAAAAGCCAGAGCAGGATGGCTACGGCGACGGATCCCGCCGCGAGGAGCAGCCAGAGCCGAGACTTCTTCTCTTCGGGAGCGTTCTTCATGCGTAACGTTTAAAGATAGCGCTTTATCGCCGGTTTTTCAACAGGACCTCGTAGACGGCCCAGACGGCGCCCGGCCGCATGTATTTCATCGCCCGGAAGAGTCTGTCGCCGTACGTCCGGGCGGGGTCGTTCCAGAATTCCTCCCGCGGATTGAGGTAAGCCTCGGGCGTCTTGAAAAAATAGCCCTGCCCGAACGGGCTCCAGACGACGTGGTAGAGTCCGTAAGCCGTGTGCATGCCTTCCTTGACCAGGCCGTGGAGAAGGCAGTCCGCGGCGAAAGCGTAGGCCGTGCCGACCCAGACTTCGTCGCCTTGCTGGCTGTGGAGCTGCCGGCCGGCCGCGGTCCGGCCGTTCACGGCCCCCATCAGGCCTCCGCCGAAGCCCAGTACGCTCTTTTCGTAGATCGTCCGGAGCGTCCGCGTGACCCGTCCCTCGGGGATGACGGAGTCCCGCTCCCCTCCTTCGAGCCCGAGCATCGCCGAGTACCAGACGCCGAAGAGCTGGTCGGTCATGATATCGTCCGTGTGGGCGTCGATGTGGTAATAGCCGCCCTGTTCGTCCCACAGGGCCTCGAGCGAGCGGCCGCCGGTCTCGAGCCAGCCCCGGTACCGGTCGGCGGCCGCCCGGACCTCCCGGTCGTCGAGCTTCACGGTTCCCTGCTCGAGGAGGATGTCGGCCATCGCCGCGGTCGTTTTGAGCGCGGCCAGCCAGAGCAGGCCGACGTAGGCGCTCTCGCCTTTCATGCGCCACGTGTCATAGGTCTGGTCGGGGATGCCCTCGTTCAAGGGAATGTGGCTCCGCGGATCGCCGAACCGTTTCTCGAGCGCGTCGAGAGCGGCGGCCGACGCCGTGAACATCTTTTTCAAGAATTCCATGTCTTTGCCGCCCGAGGCCTGGAAATCGCGGAAAGCCCGGAGGGGGAATTTTGGATTGAGGTCTTTCCAGACGTTCGCGTTCTGCCAATCGAAGGCATTGAGGACGACCCAGGGCCTCTTGCGGGGAGAGCCGATATCGTGAGGGACCATTCCGGGGACCTTGACCGTGTTCCAGTAGTAACTCTTCTTGTCCGCGGGGACCTCCCGGGGGAAAAGCTCGTTATACTGGTAGGCCCGGTAGGAGGAATCCGCGAGCGGCACGGCCCCGGCGAAGAACCTCATGTTATTGAGCTCGAGCTCCGGCCACAGCTTGAGGACGTGCCAGCAATAGGAATCCACGTCGAAGGTTCCGTACATGAGGTAGTCGGCGCTTTCGAGATAGGTGTGGAGGTTCGTCTCGGCATCCCAGATGCTGGTCTCCGGGAGGACATAGAGCTCGTTGAGAAGGGCCTGCCGGAACCAATCCGGGAGCTTCGGGTCGCCGGTGATTGTCCCCTGCCATTCGTCGATGGCCTTCTCCCAGTCCTTGTACCGGCTCAGGCCGTCCGCGGCGATGGCGAAGGCGCTCTCTCCCGTCGCGCCGAAGAATTCCGTGTACTTTTTCCGGGTCTTGACCCCCGGCTCGAATTCATAGAAGGGAAAATCCCAGGCGACGACGAACGGGACCTCGATTCTCTCTTTCGGTTTCAGGGTCAATTTGACCGCGAGCGCGGCGGCCGTCGCGCCGTTCCGGCCGGCGACCCTCGATGTCCGGGAATCGGCCAGCGTCCCGTCCGCGCTGAACGTCCTCCAAACGTCGGCGCCGTCGCCCCTCGGGTCGAAATCGGTGAGATAGTGGACCTTGGTCTTCCCGGGAATTTCGAGGGCGGCGATGGCCATGGTGCCCGACATGGCGTTTCCCTTCTTCACGTCGGCGGTTGTGTTCTTGAAGACGACCGCTTTCACCGGGCCGGCCTCGACGAATTCGTTGACCAGGCCCTGGCCGTCCCTCGCCCACTTGAAGAGAGTTTCCGAGGCCGGGCCGGCCTGGACCGTTTCCCAGCCGACCATATTCTCCCAGGTGAGGAGAAGGCTGAGCTCAACCGGACGATCCTGAGGATTCTCGGCGATCCACTTGTAGACGGCGACGGGGAAGCTCGTCGCCCGGTAGTTGCCGGGGAGGACCGGCGAGAACTGGACGACGGCGAGCTTGACCGGCCAGTCGCCGTTTTTCTCGTACGAGAAGCCGGATTTAGGGAAAAGGGCGTAGTAGTCCCCTTTCCCCGCCGGATACCCCCAAGCCCAGCGGCCGAGGCCTGCCTCTGCGGGAGGGGTCTCGGTCGAGAGGGTTTGGACGATCGTCCGGCCGCCGGATTTCATGTAGACGTGGAACTGGTCCGCCCAGACCGCGTCCTCCACCATCCAGCCGGACTTGAGGAACCAGGTCTCGAAGTTGCCGTTCATGAGCCGCTCGAAACCCCCGGCGCCGATGCCGCCGACCGGGCAGGCGCTCCCCTTGGCGGAGGCGTCGATGTTGCCGTCCGCGATCGTGTGGCCAAAGCTCTGGAGCGTGTATCCGATCGGGCGATCGAACGCGCACGCCGGAAACGCGGCCAGGTTTGACGGCGTGAAGTTCAGCCCGGCCAGTACGAACCTCAGGATGTCCCGGTCCGAGGTGTTTCCGGCCTTCCGGGCTTCGTCGAACATCCGGCCGAGCCGGCCTTCGATCTCCAGCCCGGCGTCGTCGTAAATCCCTTTCTCCATCAGGAGGTCGGCGTATTGGCTCTCGAGTATCCGCCGGACGCCGGCGGTCTCCGGGGCGACGGAATCCGCAGGCGCGGAGCCCGCCGGGGCTGCGGCGTCCGCGGCCCGGCCCTGAGGAGAGGCGGCCGCGAGAACGAGCCCAATGACGAAAATAACCGGGAGATTTTTTTCTAGGTTTTTCATGCTCACACCCTCGGATGCCCTTGGTGTTCAGGCCGCCGGCGGCCCGGCCTTCTTGAGGTTGCGGCCGATGAGCAGCGCGAGGAGGATAATCATCGCGCAGCTGAAGACTGGGACAGAGAGGCCGTTGCGGAGACTCGAGGCTTGGGCAATCCGGCCCACGAGCCAGGGCGAGATCATCCCGCCGGCGAGGCCGACGGCGATGACGACGCTGAACGCCGTCCCCGTGAAGGACGGGAAGCTCTTGCCGACGATGGACAGCGTCGTCGGGTAGATCGCGGAGAAGCCGAGGCCGAGAATCACGGCCCCGGCCATGGCCAGCGCCCCCGATGGCGACACGACGAGCAGGACGGCGGCAGCGAGCGCCAAGACGGAGCTCGACAGAATAAGCCTCTCGCCTCGCAGGGCTTTCGCGAAGCGGGCCGAGGCAAGCCGCCCGGTCATGATGGCCGCCCAGTAGCCGGCAAGGACGAGAGCCGCGGCGGACGGACCGATATGAAAGGTTTTCTGGAGGTACGTGGATATCCAGCCCCCGGCCGTGAACTCGTTCCCGGACTCGAAGAAGAGCAGGAAGCCGCAGAGCCATAGGAGAGGATGGCCCACAACCCGGGCCGCCTGCCGGAGGGGGAA
>Ga0315281_10003445_pt1 | contig 23149 bp, 14 predicted proteins | sample YL17G07_0_MG_FD_204540 | JGI IMG/M metagenome (GOLD analysis project Ga0315281, IMG submission 204540) | Sediment microbial communities from Yellowstone Lake, YNP, Wyoming, USA - YL17G07_0 | ecosystem: Environmental > Aquatic > Freshwater > Lake > Sediment | place: USA: Wyoming | collected... | reverse complement strand
TCAAAAGTTATTATTGGAAGTAGAGGCCACTGAGAACCTGAAAAAAGACCGCTTTGACAAGATCACGAAGACGATCAAGAACGATGAACTGTTGGTTGTCGGTGAGAAGAAGATCACTGAACGGGTTGAAGGGTTGGGTGGTGGTTTTACTTTCTATACCCTCGGCGATCCGCTGGACCTGGACAAACTTCTGACCGGAGAAAACCTGCCGGATTACGCCAACCTGGGCGCATGGCTGTTCCATACGGCGACCGGAGAGCCGCTTAAACAGGATGGTATCCGACAGGCAGACTGGTATTTGGGCCAGAGCCGGGGTTATCACGTCTGGTTGATATACAAGCCCGATCTTAATTTCCTCAAGTCCCGCGATGCGGCGCTGACACTCACTTTAGCTGAGAAGATCGCGGCAACACATAAAGATAAGAAGCACCTTGTTTTCGTGCCCGCCCGGCTTGTCGCCAATAAGTTTCTCCATCCCCTCGGCGTGGAGCACGCCCCTCTGCCGTTCGCGCTGTACCGGTTCGAGAAGGGATGATACTTTCAACTGCAAGTCGAAAAGAGATTTCACCGCAGAGGGCGCAGAGATCGCAGAGAAATAACTTGAGTTGTAAAAAGCGAGATTGCTTCGCCCGCAATTGCGAAAAAATGGGAAAAAGGAAGTGAGTCGGTTACAAAATGTAACCGACTGAAAATGTTGAACTACCGGAGAATATTGTCGTGAGTGAAATAATTATCTACGAAGATGCCGAAGGCAAAGGCTCGGTTCAGGTCCGGTTGGACAGCGAAACGGTTTGGCTTACACAGAAGCAGATGGCTGAACTTTTTGGTAAGGATGTCAGGACCGTTAATGAACATATTCGCAATATTTTTAAGGAGTCCGAGCTTGAGGAACAGTCAGTTATCCGGAAATTCCGGATAACTGCAACTGACGGAAAAACTTACGATTCTTCTCATTATAGCCTCGATGTCATCATCTCCGTAGGCTACCGGGTTAATTCAAAGCGCGGCGTGCGTTTTCGACAGTGGGCCACCAATGTGCTGCGCAGGCATATTCTTCAAGGATACTCTCTTAATCAGTCCCGCCTGGCCGAACTCGGGCTCACCGAGGCCCAGCAGGCCCTGGACTTGTTGACCCGGACGCTCCATGCCAATGCCATGGTGAATGATACCGGCAAGGAAGTGCTGGCACTGATCGCGGGCTATGCGAAGACCTGGCGGCTGCTGCTGCAATACGACGAGCAGACGATCCCGCTTCCGCCCGGCTGCAGGCCCGCGCAGGGCGTGCTCTCCCATGAGAAGGCGAGGATCGCAATTGACCGTCTCAAGGCGGATTTGATTTCCCGAAGCGAGGCGACGCCGCTTTTCGGCAACGCGAGAGGCGAGGCCCTTGACGGCATTCTCGGCAGTATCGAACAGACGATGTTCAGCGAACCGCTGTACAAGAGCCGCGAAGAGAAAGCCGCACATCTGTTGTATTTCGTCATCAAGGACCACCCCTTCAGCGACGGCAACAAACGCATCGGCTCGTTTTTATTTCTGCTGTATATGGAACAGGAAGGCATGACCTCACGCATGAACGAAACAGCGCTCACGGCGCTGGCATTGCTGATAGCGGAAAGCGCACCGGCAAATAAGGACCTGCTCATACGTCTGACTATTAACTTGTTGACCACGGATTGATGCCTGCTGTTTTCGATAATAAAAGGAATTATGGAGCTTAAAGACTTTCAGCAGACGGTTTTAGACGGTCTTGACCAGTATCTTGATGAACTGGTCCAGCAACGGGAGAACTACGTCAAGATCGAAAAGCTGAAACAAGAGAATCCCGGTGTTGAAATTGCCCTCCCTGATTTTACGGAAAGCGCGTGGATAAAACTGCGTGTCGCCGGGTTATTGCCCCCTGTCCGTTCCAACATTGCCTTCAGCCCTCGCAAAGATGGCGTCAACCGGCCTGTCCCAGCCATATCCCTGAAAATTCCTACCGGCGGCGGAAAGACCCTCCTGGCGGCGAATGCCGTGTCCCGCATTATGGGCAAGTGGGTGCGCAGAAACAGCGGGTTTGTCCTCTGGATCGTGCCGAATGAGTCGATCTATGCCCAGACGAAAAAGGCATTGATCAACCGGGAGCATCCATACCGGCAGCAGCTTGACAAGGCGGCTGCCGGGCGGGTGAAGATACTGGAAAAGAACGACGCTCTGAATAGGCGGGACGTGGAGTCCCATCTCTGCGTCATGCTCCTGATGCTGCAATCGGCGAACAGGGAGACGCAGGAGACTCTGCGCATGTTCCGGGACCGGGGGAACGTCCACGGGTTTTTCCCGGCTGAAGACGATTACATGGCCCACCATGAAGTGCTGAAAGCCACGCCGAACCTGGACGTGTACGGCGAGCGGGACATCATGGCGGCGATCGTCAAGGATTCTCTGGGCAATGTGCTGCGGTCCATTCGTCCGCTTGTGGTCATGGACGAGGGCCACAGGGGATATTCGAAGCTGGCCTTGCAGACCTTGTACGGTTTTAATCCCTGCTTTGTGCTGGAGCTTTCCGCCACGCCAAAGGACCGGCCCAAGGATACGCCGCCCATGTACAGCAACTGGCTGGTGGACGTGCGCGGGAAGGAACTCGATAAAGAAGAGATGATCAAGCTGCCTATCAATGTTACGGTCCGCGGCGGTGATGATTGGCGCGACTGCCTTCGTGAGAGTTATGAATGCTTGAACGGTTTACAGAAGGAGTCGGAAAAGCTTAAGGCGAATGCGGACCGCTATATCCGGCCGATCTGCCTGGTGCAGGTCGAACGGACGGGTAAAGACCAGCGAGAGAGCGGATTCATCCATGCCGAGGCCGTGCGCGAATACCTGCTCACGTTGGGCGTGCATGAGCAGGAAATCGCGGTTAAGACTTCGGAAAAGAATGAACTGAAAGATCCCGAAAATATCGACCTTCTGAACCCCGCCTGTCAGGTGCGTTTCATCATCACCAAGCAGGCGCTTCAGGAGGGCTGGGACTGCCCGTTCGCTTATGTTCTTTGTTCCCTTGCCCCGACAACGAACAAAAGCGCCATGACGCAACTGGTGGGGCGGATTCTCCGGCAGCCGGATACCATCAAGACCGGCATGTCTCTTCTGGATGAATGCTATGTTATCTGTTTCCATGCAACGACCAAGGAGATTATCGAAAATATCAAAGCCGGCCTTGAACAGGAAGGCATGGCCGATTTGTCCGATGCGATTCGCGACCAGAGCGGCGGAGACGGCTCAAAGCGTCCGGATCCGCGCAAGCTGCCGCGTCGAGATGCTTATAAGGGGACGAAGATATACCTGCCAGTGATTAACTGGGTGGACGGTGCAGTAGTCCGACCCCTTGATTATGAGCAGGATGTCCTGTTTCGGCTGGACTGGGAACGGATCAGGCCTGATGCTAAATTTGTGGAGAGGGTCAAAAATACCAAAACAACTGCCGATACCCGCATGGTCAGGATCGGTTTGAAAGATGATCCCACGGAAAAGGACTTTATTGAAACAGCCGACGTCATGATAAGACCGTTTTCTGAGACCTTCGATCCTGTTTATGCCGTGCGCGCGGTTTCGGACATTATACCGAACCCCTGGATAGCGCGGGACGTGATCGCGCAAGTCATCAAGCTTCTTGCGGCCGAGGGACTGGATATCGACGCTCTTGGATCGCGGGAAGCCCATATCATCGAAGAGCTGCGGACGTTTCTTGCTGATGAGCGGGACAAACTGGCGGAAGGCCTGTTCAAGTCGGAGGTGGAGGCGGGAAGAATTCAGTTCCGGCTGCGGACCGATCGACACAATTGGAAGCTGCCTGATTTCATAGAAACCGACAGGATTGCGGAAAGCCGCAAGCTTTACCGGGACGACGGCGCGATCGTGGAGAAAAGCCTCTTTTCACCAGTGTACGCCGACGATCTCAATGAGTATGAGCAGCGGGTTGCCTGTTATCTGGACGGCGGCCAAGCCGTGAACTGGTGGCACAGGAATATCGCAAAACGCCATTACTCGCTTCAAGGCTGGCGGAAGCACAAGGTCTATCCGGATTTCATCTTTGCCATGACCGCTGACGGCGAGAAACAACGCCTGCTGATTATAGAGATGAAGGGCAATTTTCTGGATAATCCCGATTCGAAATACAAACAGAAACTCCTCAATCTCTGTTCTGATATGTTTACCTGGGAAAATATCACTACGGTCGGAGAATTGGAGCTTGTCTATGATCCGGCGACCACGGTGACCTGCGCGCTCGTATATCAGGACCACTGGGAGACGGACTTAGCCGGGATAGTGAAATAGCTGCTTTCAACCTGTTTACTGGAGCGAGCGAGGGGCGCTATTTTGCGGAAGAGCACGACATCGTTCTCATGAAAAGTCAGGTCCGCGTTCCATCGGACAGCCAGCCAGGTAAAGGTCGGCCGGGAGAAAAAGCAGACATGAGTACGGTCGTTCTTGTAATACCATTGTGAAAAGTTTTCGTGATCGACAGCGAATTTTGTCATAATGCCGAGGCGCCCTCCTGGCTTCAGACAGGCCCACAGTCGATGCAAATCCTTTCCCGGGTCATGCAGATGCTCCACCACCTCCGTGGCGGTTATAAAGTCATATTGCTTTGAAAGCGCAGAGGGGACGTTCTTATAAAAATAATCGAAGGTCGTCATGGGATAGCCCGCCTCTTCAAACATTTTTGAAAGCAATGGTTCCGGACCGCACCCAAAATCCAGGCCGCAACTACCAGGAGTCAAGTGTGGTGCGAGTCGGATAAACATCCGGCTTAAGAAACGACAATACTTCAGGTCCTCGGGAGAGTTCTGGTGAAAATCGTATCTGCTCTTTTCATCGGCCTCGGAGAGAAACTGTGAGGAAGGAACAAATATCAGATTGCACGCCTGACAACGCAGATAGTTTCTGCGTTTGTCCCGGAAGAATTCATGTGCATTCCCCTCGTTACAAAGGGGACATGCCGCAGTTCCCCTGGGTTGCGATCGTTCCGCCACAGCCGGATTTTCGGTCTGGTTCATGAGCCACCGGGATCTCAGGGCAGCCGGACCTTCTTGTACGTTTTTTTCATCAAGGCAATAAACTTCTCAGTCGGGAATTTTGCTGCGACGGTCCCCTCAGGTGCGGTTAGTCCTTCAAAGAACGTGGCATTTTGCCAGGTATAATATTCAATAATATCCATGCAATCCTGGCCGATCGCTGATCCATAGCTGAGATAGTAAATCTCGCCGTTCTTGAAGTAGATCCTGATCAGGTCCTCGCTGGACTCCCGCACACCCACAAAGAGTGCGCCGCTTTTTTTTGCGTCACGAATTTCCTGCATCACATCTGAGAAATACCGTTCAGTCGCCATTTTTGCCTCCTTGGTAAGTATATTGAGTTCTTTCCAGGGCCGGGGACGTTATCCCCGCAACACCCGCTTATCACCAACGCGCTGTGTCAGCTTCTGTGAATCGAAGTACTCCATAAGAGGGACGGCGAACTTCCGTGAGGTTTTGGCGATGTCACGGAACTCGGCCATGGTGATCTCTTTCTTTTCTTCAAGATATGTTTTCAGGTCAGCCCTGATCGTGGCAATGATTTCCTTGTCAAGATGGAGCGAATCGTTGATGCGGACCGTACGGCCTTCGTCGGCCAGCAGCTTCAGCAGGTCTTTGGCGTCCTTTTCCGAGATGCTGAAAAGCGCGGGGAGTTCTTCCCGGACCGGAGGCTGGGTGCCGCCTTTTTTAATGGCTTCGACGATTCTGTTCTTGATCTCGTCATTGATCGCGCTGTTTGCGGGTTTAAAACCTGGAATTTTGAGCTTCGAGCCTTCGGCAACCAACATCTTGTTTTTCACGAGTTCGTCGATGGCCAGATTCAGGACCTTCAGGTTGATGCGCAGGTGCAGCATGCCCTTGATCTCTTCCTTGTCCGGACCGGGTTTGAGCGGATTGTCTTTGTGGTAAAGTTGAATGAGGGCGAGCGCCTTCTTCTCGAGCGTTGCCAGGTGCGATGCATGAACGGCGAGACTGCCCGATCGCTGGATGATCTTTTTCTGCGAGAGCACTGAAAGGGCCGCTGTGGTAACCTGCTTGTCCGCGGCAATGGCGCCGATTGTTTCAGCTTCTTCCATCCCCGCAAGACCTTTGCCAAAGACCAGGAGGGCGACCTTGCTGTCTATCGGGCCTTCGTCGAGCATCGTGAGGTTTTCGAGAGACGCCTTCATGGTCGAATTCTTGTGGCGCCGTGCATGAGGATTCAGCACCATGCCGCCGCCGAGGGTTTCCATGGGTGAATAAAAACGCAGGATGTATCGGTCACCATGCTGGATGATCACCGGCTGGTCGAGCCTGATCTGGACAAAGGACTCCTCGCCCGGGGCCAGCTCTTTTTCGCCGAGGAGCGTGATTCTGCCGATCGCCTCCTGCGTGGTGTTGTAAAACCGGATGCGGGCACCTGTTTTGAGGCCCCGCGGAGACTGTTTGAGCAGGACAAGCTTCGCATCCAGCGTTTTGGTCGGTGTAAAGAATCCTGAGCTCACGATGGTGTCACCGCGGGTCAATTGGTCCTTTTCCAAACCCTGGAGATTAACGGCCGTGCGCTGGCCCGCAACCGAGCGCTGGGCCGCCTGATTATGGGACTGGATGCCGCGGACTTTTGTTTTGATGCCTTTCGGAAGGACCACGACCTCCTGCTCAATGCTGAGTGTGCCCGAAAGGAGGGTGCCGGTGATGACGGTGCCGAAGCCCTTCATCGTGAACACGCGGTCGATCGGGAGACGCAATATGCCGTTCGACGATTTCGGAGAGACTTCATTCGAGAGCTTCGAGAGTTCCTGAATAAGGACCGGCAGGTTTTCTCCGGTTTTTGAGGACACCGGGACGATCGGAGATTTTTCGAGGAAGGTGCCTTTAACGAAATCCCGCGTCTCATCATGAACCAGAGCGAGCCAGTCCTTGTCCACCATGTCCGTCTTCGTAAGGACGATGAGCCCCTTTTTCACCTGCAGGAGGTCGCAGATGGCTAAGTGCTCGCGGGTCTGGGGCATGATTCCCTCGTCGGCGGCGATCACGAGCATCACGATGTCCATGCCGCCGACGCCGGCGAGCATGTTCTTGATGAGCCCTTCATGGCCCGGTACGTCCACAATTCCGAGCCGGTTGCCCCCGGGGAGGTCAAGAGACGCGAAACCCAGATCAAGGGTAATGCCACGCTCCTTTTCTTCCTTGAGTCGGTCCGGGTCAGTGCCCGTGAGGGCCTTGACAAGGCTCGATTTACCGTGGTCGATATGTCCGGCAGTGCCGAGAATGATGTATTTCATAAGAACAGTAGTCAGGAGTCAGAATTCAGGAGTCAGAATGAATAAGCAGCACGTGCAGCAGCGTTCGAAGGCGGAAGTATCACGTAATAAACAGGCAACAGAATAGCGTGACTTCTCCCGGCTACTGACTCCTGACTCCTGACTCCTGAAGTATTCTCCTTGTCGCTTCCACGATCTTCCCGATTTCCTCATCATTCAGCGTTCGCGGATCGAAGATGACCATGCCTTCCTTGATGCGCGTGATGATATGCGGTTTGCCGAGTCTCAGTCGCGATTCGATCTGATTTGCGCTCATTGTTGTGTGCTGGATGCAGACGGTCTTCGTCGGGAAGTTTCCTGTGGGCAGCGCTCCGCCGCCGCTCTGGGAGGTGTCGTCCTGGGTAGATACGGAGAAACCCGCGGCCTCGATCCCTTTGAGTCCCGATGACAACAGCACGGCCTTGCGAGCAATTTCCGAAAGAGGCTGAGTGAGCATCCAGACCGTGGGGATCTCCCGGATTGCTTTCCCCATATCAAGGTACTGGCTGAGCGTGGCGTCCAGGGCGGCCAGCGTCATTTTATCGAGGCGAAGCGCGCGCATAAGGGGATTCGACCGGATCGGGTCGAGAAAGGCTTGTTTGCCGATGATCAATCCGGCCTGCGGTCCGCCAAGCAGTTTATCGCCGCTGAAGGTGAGGACGTCCACGCCCGAATCGACGGCCTGCTGCACTGTGGGCTCGTCGCCCGCGCCATAGGTTGAGAGATCGACGAAGCTGCCGCTTCCCAGGTCCCACATAACAGGGAGGTTATGCTTTTTCCCGAGCTTTGCCAACTCACCGGCTGTGACCTCCTTTGTGAAACCCACGATCTTGTAATTGCTCGCATGGACTTTCAGAAGCAGGCCGGTATTTTCGTTAATCGCTTTTTCGTAGTCCTTGAGGTGTGTTTTGTTCGTGGCGCCGACCTCCCGAAGGACGGCCCCGCTCCGTTCCATGACTTCGGGCACGCGGAACGAACCTCCGATCTCGACGAGTTCGCCGCGCGAGACAATGACCTCTTTGCCCCGGGCGAGGGTGTTCAGGCAGAGAAGCACGGCTGCCGCGTTGTTGTTCACGGCCGTGGCCGCCTCAACGCCCGTGAGCCTCTTCAGAATGCCCTCGATGTGGACATGGCGCTTTCCGCGCTCGCCTGCCAAGATATCGTATTCAAGATTGGAGTAGCTCCTGCTGACTTCAAGGACGCGTTGGAGCGCCTTCTCCGACAGAAGTGACCGGCCGAGGTTGGTGTGCACGATTACGCCGGTGGCGTTGATGACCGGCTGAAGGCTTGGTTCCGACAATTTCTGGAGAAGGGCCTCTGTCAGGTCGAGGATTCCGGCGAGGGAGATAACGGGAAGCGGAGCTTTCTTTTCAGTTGCCTGAAGGATGGTCTTTCGTTTCGCGTCGATCGCGGCCCTGATCGCGTCAAGCACCAGCGTCCGAGGGCTGGTTTCGAGCCACTGTTTCGTCCTGTCTTCCTTCAGCACCTCGTCAACCGAAGGCAATTGTTTGAGCAGTCCCTGCATGGCCGTACCATAGCATAGCCTGCATTGAAATTCAACTGGACATTTTCTTTTCACCCGGACAGTATTCCATTTTTTGCCCTTGACTTATGGCGGAGAATATGTCACTTTTACATCCACCGGCAAGTCCACTGTCCGGTCCGCACGAGACTGCAAAGGGAATAAATAATCCACCACGAACGAGGTGCTCATGAACAGGCGTAAATTTCTTAAAGGTGTTGCGTCCGCAGGCGTCGCGCTTGCGGGTATGACGGCGGCCGGGGAGCTTTTCATCCCCTTTGCCGAAGCGGTTGAAATCCCCAAGTTCAATTTCGCCCACATCACTGATCTGCACCTCGATGTGAAAGGTGAAAGCAACTGGCAGCACCGGGAGAAGAGCGTGCCTCTGTTCATCGACGCGCTCCGGCAGCTGCAGCGGCAACCAAAACTGAACTTTGTCGTTTTTGGCGGCGACCAGATACACTACGGTCCCAATGACAAGGAGTCCCTTGAGGTTTTCCAGAAGTGGACAGCGCACCTGAACATGCCTTACTACATTTTGCTCGGGAATACCGAAGTTTCTCCGGTCAGCAATGTCTCGAAGCTGACGAAGGACGATTACCTCAAGGCGTGGAGCGGAAAGGGGCTGAAACCCGGCCAAACATCATGGGCCTTCGATCCTGTGCGCGGGGTGAGGGTCATCGGTCTGGACGTTACGGTAGACGGAAAACCGAACGGAGAAGCGGACCAAAAGGACCTGAAGTGGCTCGAAGAAGAGTTGAGCGCGAACAAGAGCAAAAAACTCATCATCGTTTTCACGCACCAGCTGGTAATGCCGACAACCCCCAGGGACACGAGCCCCGATTGGTCGTTCTGGATGGTGAAAGACCACGAGAGGCTTCGCGGCGTTCTTGAGCGCTATGCGAATGTCCGGCTGGTCGTCTCCGGCCATCATCACGCATCGCGGGTGATAACCGCCGGCAGGGTCACCTACGTGGCCGATCCTGCAATCGTTACCTACCCTTGCGCGTTCAGGTTCTTTTCCGTGACCAGAGACGGGATCCAGTTGAGGAACGTTGGTTTGGATGACAAGGCGATGGTGAATCGCGCCAAGGAACTCCTGGTGTCGGACTCCTATGCAAAGATGTACGATCCTGATGCTCCGCAGAAGGCGGCTGATTTCAATATGGGCCTGACTGCGCAGGACCGTGAGGCAACGATAAAGCTTAAATAAAACAATGTATTGCGGTAAACATCGCCGGGCCGGAAGCGCGACCCGGCGTACGACCTATCCTTACACTTATTCCGCTGATAATGTAAAGTCGATCCGCTTACGTACTGCGTCGACCTTGTCCACCCGCACCCGCACGGTATCGCCGATGCGATAGGCGTTTTTCTTTTTCTCACCCCGCAGCAAATGCAGCTTCTCAACAAAGTGATAGTAATCGTCGGTGAGCGACGAGACGTGAACCAGGCCCTCCACGAAGAGATCGCGCAACTGCACGAAGAACCCGAACTGCAGCACGCCGGTGATGATCCCGTCGTACACCTCGCCGACCTTGTCCTTCATGAATTCGAGCTTCAGCATGGTGATCACGTCGCGCTCGGCCTCCATGGCGACCCGTTCACGTCGCGAGCAATGTTCAGCATTGCCGGGTAGTTTCTCCGCAAGTTTTTCGACAAACAACGGGTCCTTCAGCTTGCCATGAAGGTCCGCCTTCAGGATCCGGTGCACGATGAGGTCCGGGTAGCGCCTGATGGGAGAGGTGAAGTGCGTATACGTTTCGGCTGCAAGGCCGAAATGACCCACATTCTCGTGGGAGTATCGGGCCTGTTTCATGGTCCGGAGCAGGACCGTGTTGATCAGCGTCTCTTCGGGCGTGCCCTTGGCCTTGGCAAGGGCTCTCTGCAGGTGGAGGGGCTTCAGCTTTTTCACCGCCGGGAGGGAAATACCGAGGGTGGCGAGGAAATCGATGAGGTCCGTCAACCTGTCTTCCGCCGGCTCTTCGTGGATGCGGTAAATGAAAGGCGCTTTTTTCTTCTCGATGTGGTGTGCCGTGGTTTCGTTCGCCGCGAGCATGAACTCTTCTACGATCTGGTGCGCCATGTTCCGTTCGGCCCTCATGATGTCGGTCATGCGGCCCTGGAGGTCGAGCACGATCTCGGGCTCGGGCAGGTCGAAATCGATGCTTCCCCGTTTCGCCCGTTTCGCGCGCAGGGCCGCCATCAGCTCTTCCATAAGCCCGAACTCATTCAGGAGGGCGGCGTAACGTTTCCGCTGATCGGGATTTCTGTCCACGAGGATCTCGCGCACGGCGGTATAAGTCATGCGCTCGTTGCTGTTGATCACGCTCTCATAGATATCGTACCGCAGGATGTCGCCGTCAGGAGAAATGTCCATCTCGCAGGTGAACGTCAGCCGGTCGACCTGGGGGTTCAGGCTGCAGATGCCGTTCGAAAGCGCTTCAGGGAGCATGGGAATGGCGCGGTCGGGCAGATACACGCTCGTTGCGCGCTGGTAAGCCTCTTCATCGAGGGACGTCCCTTCCTTGACATAGCTGGAAACGTCGGCGATGTGGACCCAGAGGCGGTAGCCTGCTTTAATTTTCTCGATGGAGATTGCGTCGTCAAAGTCGCGGGCCTTCTCTCCGTCGATGGTGACCGTCGGCAAATCCCGGAGGTCTTTTCTGCCTTTTCGCATGGGAGCGCCGACCAGCTGGGGGATTCCCGCGGCCTCCTGGAGCGTGGCGGGAGTGAACTGGACCGGGAGCTCGTACTGCGCGATGATCAGTTCTGAATCGAGGCCCGGATCACCCGGCCTGCCGATGACCTTGACAATTCTGCCTTCCGGCGGTCTGCCGCGCATGGGATAGGCGATGATCTCGGCGGACACAATGTCGCCGCTTTTGGCCCCCCCCGCGTTCTCCCTGCCGATGACCAGGTCCTGCGTGATCTTGGGGTCCTGGGACGTTACAAATCCGTATCCACCGGTCTTCGGATCTGGAAGCTCATAGGCGCCGACGACCCTGGTGTGGGCACGCTCAAGGATGCGGATGATCACGCCCTCGCGTTTGCCGGCGAGCTTCTTTTTCCCGACTGCCGGCGTTACGCGGGCCACGATCTTGTCGCCGTTCATGGCGTCCAGTTTGCCCCGCGCCGAGATGTAGATGTCGGTCTTGCCTTTTATTTCCGGCAGCACGAACCCGAAGCCCTGGGCATGGGCCTGAAAAATGCCGGTTTCGAGGTCCATCTTTTCGGGCAGGCCGTAGCGGTTTCCCCGCGTTTTGATGAGCTCGCCGGAGAGCACGAGCTCGTTGAGCGACCGTTTGAGCTCATGCCGGTCGTCGACCGTGAGTTTCAGCAGCCGCATCAGTTCGCGCACCATCACCGGTTTGCCGGTCCTGGTTTTGATCAGATCTATGAGTTGTTTATGGGTGTAGGTCATAAGTGCAGTGTGGAGTTCGGAGTGTGGAGTTCGGAGAAAAAATCCGAAACAAGCACTTCTCTTACTCCGAACTCCGAACTCCCGTCTCCGAACTGATTATTAATAATTTCGCCGTTGCTTCCGCAATCACCACGAATCCTCGTTCTATCTTTGCCTCAGCCTGGATCAACTTGCTGTTTTCTCCGGTGATTCTGCCGGAAACGCGAAGCTCTTCTCCGGGCGAGGCAGGCGCTTTGAATTTAGCTGTCATCTCAGCCGTCACGGCCTGGTGCCCCAGGCTGAAGGCCAGCTTGGCCATGGCCTCATCGAGCAGGGCGGAGAGGATGCCGCCGTGGACGATACCTTCAAATCCCTGATGAATGTCTGACGGTGTGAAGCGGGCGCTGATGGACCTGTTCTCCGTATCAATGTCAAAATCGACAGCCAGTCCGGCTGGATTGTTTTTGCCGCAGACGAAGCATTTTTGGTTGTCGCGAAGTTTTTGCATGATTCCGTGTTTATTGCAGAGGACAAACCCCGAAGCCCGTGATTGCCTGTCCCGGTATATCAGGCATCTTTCACGGTTGTATCTCCACGTACTTATAAGTATAATATAAAACATGTCTTTTTACAAATATATAACACCCATTGCAGAACAATTATCTCAGCTCGGGATAAAGGATCCGGTCCAAGCGCGAAAAAATCTGGAGATAACAAGCGCATTACTGGGTCTTGAGGGTTTTTCGGAACTCCAGCCGCTGCTGCTTGCTGATCTGCCCAGGACCGCTGATCCTGATATGGCGTTGAACAATCTCGAGCGGTTTGTGAGCGCCCTTGCGGACATTCCCTCCTTTGTCTCGCTTTGCCTGGCAAGGCGGGATGTTTTTCGCGCGTTCATCACGATCTTCGGCGCGAGCCGGTTTCTCTCTACCTTCCTCGTCATGAGCGCCGATGAAAGCATGGCCATGCTGGCAGGCCCGGCGTTCCTCAGCCATCCGGCCGACAAACAGCGCCTTGCGGCTCGTCTGGCATCCATGAGTGCCGCAGACCTTGATGAGAAAACCTTCTTTCGGATGCTGCGGCTGTTCCGCAAACAGGAGATGCTCAGGATCGGGCTTCGTGACCTGCTCGGCAAGGCTGACCTCCGGGAAACCGTCACGGACCTTTCTCATCTTGCCGAAGCCTGTCTGCAGCGGGCCTATGAATGGGCCGATGCCGGCCTGAGCGGGCGCTACGGCAAACCAGTCGTCGAAAACCCTGACAAGACAACCCGACCAGCCGGGTTTGCGGTCATCGCCATGGGCAAGCTGGGAGGGGGGGAACTGAATTTCAGCTCCGACGTCGATCTCATGTACGTCTATACAGCCGACGGCGAGACGGAAGGGGTCCTCTCCCCGGATGGTTCGAGATTGAACCGTATCACAAACCACCAGTACTTCATCAAGCTCGCGGAAAAACTGAGCGCGGCCATAGGCGAGAAGACCGACGATGGCTTCGTGTTCCGCGTGGATATGCGGCTCCGGCCCGAGGGGCAGCGGGGCCCACTGGCCCAGAGCCTCGGGGGGTACGAAATCTACTATGAATCCTGGGGCCAGACCTGGGAGCGCTCGGCGCTGCTCAAGGCCAGGCCCGTGGCCGGCGATGCGTCCGTAGGCAGGGAATTCATGGAGCGCATCGCGCCCTTTGTGTACCGAAAATATCTCGACTACAGCGCCCTTGCCGAGATCCGCGACATGAAGCAGAAGATCAGTGTGGAAGTGGAGCGGAAGGGGAGGACGAACCGAGATGTGAAGCTCGGTTACGGCGGCATCCGGGAGATCGAATTCGTGGTACAGGCGCTTCAGCTTGTCTATGCAGGCAGAGACCGGACGCTGCGTGAGAAGAACGCGCTGAAAGCGCTCCACCTCCTTTCTCAAAAGGGGCTGCTCACGTATCAGGAGCAGGAGGTCCTTTCCAAAGCCTACGTGTTCCTGCGGACCGTGGAGCATCGGATCCAGATCCTCGATGATCTGCAGACCCAGATGCTTCCGGCGGATGAACAGGATTTGCGCGCCCTTGCCCGGCGTACGGGTTATTTCGAGCCCCACAAAGAGGCGGAAACATTGCTCAGCGATTATGCCGATCATTCGAACAGGGTCCGGGGCGTCTACGACGATCTGTTCGCGTTCACAGGCGGGGAGGTTGTTCCGGATTCGACCGCGCCTGACCGTCCTGACCATAGAGAACTGCTTGACGCCGACACGCCGGAACAGGAGGCAGTCTCAGTTCTTGATACGCTGGGGTTTAAGAACTCCGGCCGTGCGTATCGAAACCTTTTGTTGCTCCGCGAAGGCACCGCTTTTGTTCATCAAACGCCGCGGAGCCGGAAACTTTTTCACGAAACCTTTCCCCTGCTGTTTAAGGAAATCATCTCTTCGCCTGATCCCGATATGGCGCTGAACCATCTTGAATCCTTTCTTGCGGCACAGGGCTCCTGGGAAGCGTTCCAGTCGCTGGTGAAAATCGATCCATCGGCCAGCAAGGTCCTGATCGCGGTGTTCGCCAACAGCGAGTACCTGTCGCGCATGCTGGTGAGAAGGCCTATGCTTCTCCAGAGTCTCCTGGAATCCCGGAAATCCCTGGTCGTCGGCACCCGCGCGCGCTTTGCGACGGAACTCGGCAATGTTCTGGAACAGGCTCCCGACCTTACGGAAAAACTTGACGCCCTGCGGCGGTTCAAGCACCAGGAAGAGATCCGGATCGGCATGGCGGATTTATTGTCGAATATGCCGATGACGACGGTTTCACGGGAACTGTCAAAGCTCGCAGAGGTCTGTCTTGACGCCGCACTGCGACTTGCGGCAACGGAAACCGGCAAACGGTATAACATCCAGGGAACCGTTGACGGCCTTGCCGTCATCGGCGCGGGGAAGCTCGGCGGCAGGGAACTCTCGTACGGATCGGACCTCGACATCCTCTTCGTTTTTATCGCGTCGCGGGCCGCGGCCCCGCCATCAGGCCTGACGTTATTCGAGTATTTCACCAAGGTGGCTGAGAAGGCGATCTCCTATCTATCCACGCTCACGCGCGAGGGGTTCGTGTTTCGCGTGGATACCCGGCTCCGGCCCTCGGGTTCAAAAGGACCGCTGGTGCAGAGCCTTGACGCGTTTAATAATTACTATGCGTCACAGGCCGCGACGTGGGAGTTTCAGGCGCTTCTTCGGGCAAGGTGTGTCGCAGGCGACCGGATCGTCGGCGCTGAATTCCTATCGTCTGTCCAGGAGCTGATCTATCAGGAGCGGGACCGGAACGGGATTGCCCGCGACATCCTGGCCATGAGGAAGCGGATGGAGGAGGAATTGGGCAGGGAAGATCCAACTTCATATAACATCAAACAGGGAACAGGCGGGATCGTGGACATCGAGTTCCTTGTCCAGTATTTGCAGCTCATCTATGGGCGCGAGTATCGTCGTGTGCGGGTCCCCGGCACCTACAATGCCCTTCGCGCTTTGCACAAGCGAAACCTCCTGCCGGATGACTCCTACCAGGTCCTGCGACAGGCCTACCTGTTCATGCGGCGGCTTGAAAGCAGGATGCGGATCATCTCGAACCAGGCTGCCAGCGACCTGAATAGAGATCCGAGAACGCTCGTCCCGCTTGCGCTCCGAATGGGATATATCGATGACGGGGTGTCGCTGGGACCGGTGGGGCTTAAGCTTCTCGAGAATTATGAGTATCAGACCAGGCAAGTGAGGCTCATTTTCGACAGTCTGTTACGTCAATAATGTGAAAATACAAAGAGTTATCTGTTATTGGTGTTAATTACGGCTATACCAACAGTTCCCGGTTCCTGGTAAGCGATGCGGGGGAAAGATCGTCATGGATAAAGGCCCGAACTCCGGATACCAACAGTTCCCGGTTCCTGGTAAACGATGCGGGTGTCAGAATCCTGTGGATTAACCTATTAATAAAATTGACTATTTTAACAAGGTGAATAGTACCTTGACTGTAATGCGGACCTGAGCTAATATTCCAACAATACTGTAAAAGCGAATTTTTTTGTGTTCCTATCATGAAGTGAAAATAGCTTGCTTTATTAGATATGCCGTCGTAACATATAAAAAAGGTTGTAACATATAAAAACTGCGTAACGTCTCTTACTAAAATCATTTTTCATAAGGGATTTTTTTGTGGAATGGAATGTAAACTAAAGGAGGTAATAAACATGAGTATGAAAAAAGTTTTTGTGAAGCTGTTGCCTTTGTTTCTCCCTCTGGCATTGGCGGCGTGCTCGGGCGGTGGTGGTTCAAGTTCCGATAATACTTCAACAACTCCTACTAATCCCGTGACCAATCCCACAACCACGACTACACAACAGGCGACCAGTGTCGCTTCCCTCACTGTGGCTTCGCAGGTGAGCGTGGTGGATCCAAGGCTTTCCGGTTCCGTGGCTGCCGTGGCGCCGCTTAAGATCGGTTTTTTCTCCGCAATGCTGGCGCCGAGCTTTCCGGCCACCTCGGACTATATCAAGGACAAGACGAACGTTTATGTGCAGGAGCGGTCAGCGGAGCAGTTCGATACCATCAACAACATCCTTTGCATGATGGGCCAGTCAAAATACGACGCCATGCTCAACAAGGGTGATTACATAGCCCTGGTCGACAATAACGTGTGCGACAGCAGCAGCAAGTCGGATGCTTCAAACTCCGCTCAGTCTTCACAGCAGAGCCAGTCCTCGAGCGCGAACATGCCGAACTATTCGAAGTTCACGGTGAACTCATCCCGGGCGGACGACAACTCTCCGGAATACGTCAAAGTATGGATACACGATAACGGCAAGGGTCAACCTGGCGAGGCAATGTTAATCTACGCCTATATCAAGATTGTCGAAGGGAAAAGCGACACAAACCCGTACGGCATTTTCACCATGGACTTTGCCGGATATCCGGTCGCTCCAAACGGGATCGTGGCGTCAACCCCGGCATCCAAGGGCACGTTACGGGCTGTTCGGTCGGTGCCCGCCGATGTCACGAGCAAAGTGCTGCTCCAGTTCGTTTCAAATGACAGCCGCTTTGAAGGGCAGTGTGGAGGACTCATAAACTCCTTAACACAGGTTACTCTTGACAGAACGCCTGATGGTTCAGGTGGTGCAGGGCATGTTAAAAATGCTTTCTCGGGCGGCACATGCTCCGGAGGCGCTAATTTTAACCTTGCATTCGATGCAAACGATTTTTTCAGACAAAACCTTGGAAATGGCGATTCAGTATGTCTCGACCGGGTCCATTTCAAGGAAAGTGCATGGAGCTACGGCCTGTATGATGCCACCGGGACCAGGGTACAGCGCAATTCCGGGTTCCCGATCTCCTATACGAGCGGCGGCAAGACCTATAACGGCTATATCGGTTACGGGGGCTTATGGATGGATAACAGTGCGCCGGCAATCACGGACGGCACGGTTGTGAACAGAATGGATTATAGCAACGGCCAGAGCACTTCCACTCCCTATACCGTCTTCGCTTCGAAGGGCAAACTGAAAAAACATTCCAGAAAAACCATGACGCTGGCTGATATCAAAAATCTGCCGCTGGGTTATTTTGAGCAGACCATGACCTCCTCCGGTTCAACAGGGACCAATTATCAGGTCTCATGGGACGGAACCAATTTTAACAAAATTGCTCAAATGCCGCAGAACTGCACTGGTAACTGTTCATGGTCGAATTTGACGGCGCCCTACGCTACGATCAAGGTTGATCATCTTCCCTGGGGTACACTCAACTTCTGGTCGCAAAATGGAGGAGGCCAGTTTCAGGTTCCTCTGAGCAGTTGTACCTACACAAATCCGCCGATGGTCCAGGGCCAGCCGCCTCAGCCGGGGTACACCGTGTGCGCAGCTCCCACGAACGCACTCCCCGTCATTTATTATGCCGAGGACCTGGTATATCCCGGGGATTCGACGGTGCCGACGACCCTGACCTGTTATAACAATTGTCCGGACGTCGTGAACGGGCAGGCTGTTTCGACCATGAATTCAGGTCCTTCAAACACGGCAACGACATATTCCTTCGACCGGAGCGCACTTATGCTGAAGGACAGCAATGGTGCGAATGTAGTCTCGACCACGACCAATTCTTTGCAGCAATGGGGTGTTCAGACTGGCGCCCTTTTTGATAAGGTGATTCTGACCCAGACGAATCCGGACACGGGCAAACCGTATCTCCAGTGCGATTGGAAGAACTTTCAAACCAATCAATACGATGTCTGCGGGTGGAAGGCTCAGAGCGAACTTCCCGCGTATTACACCTGGGAAACGGGCCCGAACACGTATAACCAGTTCATCGGTATTAAGGACCAAACAACAGGCGCCATTAAGAAGTTCGATCCTCCGCTCAAGGTGAAATATGTTAATGCGGAAGGAACGACGTTCATGCTAGATTACAGCGGATTCGGGCAGTTGAACGGGATCCCTGGAAAGTGCGTGAACATGGATACCGGAGCAGATGCGGACTGCAGCCAGGGCGGCAGCGGCAATAATTCGATCCGATGGGTGCCGCAATTCACCATTCCCGGCTTGACATCGGTCTCGGCAACAGACCCTGCCGCCAATACTTCGACGACCTGCTATGTGAAGCCTCTTGCAGTCGAGCAGCGGATGTTGAAGGACACGGCTGCGGGCGCCTGTTCAGCTCTTGCGTTGACCAATTTCAGCTCTTACACACTTCCGGGTGTTGCTCTGTGGATCGATCCTACAACGACACTGGGCACGGAACCTGCGGTGACTGCTGCGCCGGCGGTTATCGGCGGCGTAGTGCAGTAATAATACTTTTTACACCATGCATCTCTCAGAAGGGCGGGACAAAATCCCGCCCTTTTTTTATCTCTTACTTCACACGCATAAGCGATATTTATAACATGCTTCGATGAATTTATGGATTTTCCGCGCTGATGGCCCACATTTTTCTTGACAACTTCTCCATCATTATAATAACATAACAAACTGTGCAAAATGAAACCCTGCAATTGCATAACGCAATGGATTATTTATAAAATAAGGAATTTGTTTGAATTCATTCGGGAAGAAAGGACAAGAAATGGTACTGCGTTATTTGAAGTTCTCTGTTATGTTTCTGGTTGTCGTGACCATGCTGGCTGCAGCCGGGACGGTGTTCGCATCGAGCGACCCTGCTCCAGCGATCGCCGCAGCGGCGACGGCTGAACATGGTGATGCCCATGCGGCAGCGCCTGCGCCGGCAGCCGTTGCACCGGCGTCAACCACGCCTTGGTGGGTATGGCCGCTGGCATTGTTCGTCACCACCTTCATTCTCGGCATTCTTGCTGTGCTCGGGGGCGTGGGCGGCGGTGTACTGTTCGTGCCGATCGTGGGCGGATTTTTCCCGTTCAATATCGATTTCGTGAGAGGCGCCGGCCTTCTTGTTGCGCTCGCGGGCGCGCTTGCGGCGGGCCCCGGTCTTCTTAAAAGAAATCTTGCGAGCATCAGGCTGGCAATGCCCGTGGCGCTGATCGCGTCGGCAGCGGCAATCGGCGGCGCCATGATCGGCCTTGCGCTGAAGCCGAGCACGGTGAACACGCTTCTGGGAGCGACGATCCTATTCATCGTGGTCATCATGGCAACGGCGAAAAAGTCAGACTTCCCGAATGTGCATAAACCCGACAATCTCGCGCAGAGTCTCGGGATCATGGGCATCTACCGTGAAGAGTCGCTCGGCAAGGACGTGGAGTGGACCGTTCATAAGACGCCCATGGCCCTTGCGATGTTCATAGTGATCGGCATTATGGCGGGCATGTTCGGCCTGGGAGCCGGCTGGGCGAATGTCCCCGTATTGAACCTGATGATGGGCGCGCCGCTTAAGATTTCCGTGGCCACGAGCAAGTTCCTGCTTTCGATCACCGATACGTCGGCTGCCTGGGTTTATTTGAACCAGGGTGCTGTGCTGCCGATGATCGTGGTCCCGTCGCTGGTGGGCATCATGCTCGGCTCCATGATCGGCGTCAAGATCCTCGCCAAGTCGAAACCCAAGGCCATCAAGTGGATGGTGATTGGTCTCCTGCTCTTCGCAGGACTCAGGTCCCTGCTCAAGGGACTTGGAATCTGGAATTAGGAGGAACGAATAATGACAATCGAAAAGAACAAGGCCTCTGAAGAACAGATGGCCTACGCAGGGGTGCTCAATACCGGGATGTGGCTGGGTCTGGCCATTCTGATCATAACCTTTTTTATCTATCTCTCGGGCGTACTCCCGAGCTATGTACCGATTGACGATCTGCCGAAGTACTGGACCATGAGGGTCCATGATTATAATGTCGCTCTCCACGCGCCAACCGGCTGGGGCTGGGTCGCGCATGTGGGGCAGGGCGATTACCTGAACTTTGTGGGGATCGCGATGCTGTCCGGCTTGACCATTCTGTGCTACCTGGTGATCCTGCCGATCCTGTTCAGGAAGAAAGATATGGCCTATGCGATCATTGCGATCGTTGAAGTAGTCGTCCTTTCCCTTGCGGCCAGCGGTATCATGAAGGTCGGCGGGCATTAAATTATTATTACAGCGTTGCATACATAACTGTATCAAAGGGCGGCTTAATAAGCCGCCCTTTTTGTTTCAGCCTTGTTTTTCCTTGACTTGCATCGAAGGTTTGCTGTATATTTTTTAAAGCTGGTTCGGTGTTTGGTATTTGAAATGAGGTCTGACGTGACTGTTTCTCCTATCAGCATCATATCGCTCTCATTCCTTCTTCTGTTGTTTCTCGTTATCCTGACCCCTCTTTTGCGGTTAAGTCAGCGGCTCCTCATTACCCTTGGATTTTCCCTCATAGCTTTTGCATCTCTTCTCGCGGTCGTTTCCGGAATTTGGGCCGTGGCAGGCGGAGGCATCTTTAAAGTTGTTCTGCCCGCCGGACTTCCCGATCTTCCTTTTCATATTCGCCTCGACAACCTGTCGGGGTTTTTTCTGGTGGTCGCCGGACTGCTTGCCTTTTTTGTTTCCATCTACTCCATCGGATATGTCAAAGGGTTTTTGGGCCACCGGTCCATAACGAGCCTGGTGGTTTTTTATGCGCTTTTCCTTGCCGGCATGTTCCTCGTAGTACTGGCCGATGATGCCTTCTTTTTCCTCATAGCCTGGGAGATGATGGCGGCAGCGTCTTATTTTCTCGTGCTTTTTGAAGACGAAAAGATGGAAAACAGGAGGGCGGCCTTCCTCTACCTTGTTGTGGCCCATGTGGGAGCCATTGCGATACTCCTGTCCTTCGGCATCATGGCCGGCCTTGCCACGGGTTTTACCGGATTTAGCAGTTATACCTTCGATGCCATGCGGGAAACCGAACTCCCGGTTGGTTGGGCTTCGCTGGCGTTTCTTCTTGCATTCTTCGGATTCTCCGCAAAAGCAGGGGTGATACCCCTCCATGTCTGGCTGCCCGAGGCCCACCCGGTTGCGCCCTCGAATATCTCCGCGCTCATGAGCGGCGTGATGCTCAAAACCGCCATCTACGGTATTGTCCGGGTTGTCTTCGATCTCATCGGCGTTTTCCCCTGGTGGTGGGGGGCCCTCGTGCTGGTGTTCGGTCTGGTGTCAGCCGTCATGGGAGTTCTCTACGCCCTGATGCAGCATGATCTCAAGAGGCTTCTCGCGTACCATTCCGTGGAGAATATCGGCATCATCCTTATCGGCATCGGCCTTGCGATGATCTTCAGTTCCTTCGATATGTCCCTGCTGGCCGCATTGGCGCTTATCGCAGGCCTTTATCATACGTTAAACCATGCCATGTTCAAGGGCCTTCTCTTCATGGGCGCGGGCGCAGTGCTCCACGCCACCCACGAGAGGAACATGGAAGAGATGGGCGGGCTTATCCGCTTCATGCCCTGGACAGCGGCATTTTTTCTTGTCGGATGCATTTCGATCTCCGCGCTGCCGCCCTTTAACGGGTTTGTGTCGGAGTGGCTTACCTACCAGGCTTTCCTGCTTTCACCGGCGCTTCCGAGTCCGCTGTTGAATCTCCTGATTCCCCTGGGGGCGGCGCTTCTGGCGCTCACGAGCGCGCTTGCGGCCGCCTGCTTTGTGAAAGCCTTCGGCGTGACGTTCCTGGGGCACCAGCGCGGCCATCATCAAGGACGCGTGCATGAGGTGCGCTGGTCCATGCGCATCGGCATGCTGCTGGCCGCGTTGACCTGCCTTGGCCTCGGGGTCCTGCCCACGGTCGTGATCCAATGGATGGACCCCATTGCCGAAGAGCTGGTCGGCGGAACGATCGCCGCATCGGCATCAGGCTTCGGCTGGATGTGGCTCACCCCGGTCGCGGCCGAACGCGCGTCTTATTCTGCGCCCATTGCGTTTCTGGGGATCCTGGCTGTCGTCGTTGTGACCTATCTGCTGCTTCATACGCGTCCCGGCGCCATCCGTCGCGTGCCGCTCTGGGACTGCGGCTTTGAAAAAATCACCTCCCGGATGCAGTACACGGCCACGTCTTTCTCCATGCCGTTGCGCAGGATCTTCGGATATCTTTTCAGCATCAAGGAGAGCGTGACGCAACTTCCGCCGGCTACTCATCCGTCCTACCCCGAGCGTCTGCATTACCATCTTCGGGTGAGGGACCGCATCTGGGGCTGGCTCTACCAGCCGGTCATTGATGCAAGTTTCTGGCTTTCCCGCAGGATCGGCAGAATGCAGCATGGACATATACAGGTCTACCTGATTTATTCATTCGTGACGATTGTGGTGCTGCTGATATTTTTGAGATGAGAAAGAGTCAAAGTCTTTGACGGGATAACAGGATCAACAGGATTAATTCAAACGCCTTAGGAACTGATACAGCTTGCCCCACCTTTGTCCTCTCCTCAGCGGGGAGAGGGTGGGGAGAGGGGGATTCCGTAGGAATATGGCAATTATTATTTCGTTTG
>Ga0315281_10003444_pt1 | contig 23151 bp, 20 predicted proteins | sample YL17G07_0_MG_FD_204540 | JGI IMG/M metagenome (GOLD analysis project Ga0315281, IMG submission 204540) | Sediment microbial communities from Yellowstone Lake, YNP, Wyoming, USA - YL17G07_0 | ecosystem: Environmental > Aquatic > Freshwater > Lake > Sediment | place: USA: Wyoming | collected... | reverse complement strand
GAATATTAAAAATCTAGTGTCAAAATTTTGACACTATAAAATAATTATTCATTACGAAAATATTATTTTTTCATCTTCTGTATCCCTTGCTATAACTCAGTATTTTTTCTCACCGAGAATTGCTGAACAAATCCTGCCAATATTGATTTATACTTTATCTTGATGATATAATAGTGTTTATATGGAAGGAGCAGAGGACCTATTTTAGAGGGATAAACTTAGGTCCTCTGCGAATGAAAGGCTTGTGTTATATCTTACTGCCTACTGGTTTACGTGAAAATGTCGGGATGTCCACTTCATCTTCACATCCTAAAATATTTCTTTCTGAGGAGCGAGAGTCTTTTTCATATAGATTTGCAAAAGTCTCCTTTGTTAAAAAGCGTTCAGACCTGCTTCTATAAGACGGTACCTTGTCTTCAACAGGCTGTCTTTTTATTGGTTCATTAACTGCGTCTGGTCTCCACTTATTCATTTCAGCAGGCGACAGCTTTTCCTTTTTCTCTTCAAAACTGGTTGCAATAACGGTTATTCTTACATCGTCTTTCATCTCAGGATCCATTGATACGCCAAATATTATATTTGCGTCATTATGGGCAGAATCATATATTAGACCAGTGGCGTTTTGAATTGAATCAAGTGATAAATTTTCGCCTCCTGTTATATTTACTAAGATGCCGCGCGCCCCTTCTATGGTATTGTCTTCAAGCAGCGGAATTGATATTGCCTTCTTAGCAGCCTCCAAAACCCCTTCTTCGCCAGTGCCTGTGCCAAGTCCCATTACTGCCTTGCCTGAACCCTTCATTATGCTCTTAACATCAGCAAAATCCAGATTTATTAGTCCTGGTACCAATATTAAATCAGTTATTCCCTGCACTGCGTTCTTTAATACATCATTAGCAAGCTCAAATGACTTTAAAAGCGAAGTGCCCTTTTCAACTACTAATTGTATCCTGTCATTAGGAATTATGATTATTGTATCTACATGCTTGTTTAATTCCTTGATGCCTGCCATTGCATTGGCTAAACGTTTCTTGCCCTCATAGAAAAACGGCTTTGTTACAACTCCTACAGTCAAGATTCCAGCCTCATGCGCTAGTTCTGCTATTACAGGCGCAGCGCCAGTACCAGTGCCTCCGCCCATGCCTGCGGTTATAAATACCATATCTGAGCCTTCAATGCAGTCCCTGATACGGTCTAGATCCTCATGCGCCGATTCTCTGCCAATCATTGGCTCTGAACCTGCTCCAAGTCCGCGGGTGACGTTTTGTCCAATCTGCAGCTTTATTGGCGCAAGGGATGTCTCAAGCACCTGCATATCTGTATTTATCGCAATAAACTCTACTTCCTTCAGGTTTCCCCTTATCATTGTATTCAGGGCATTGCCTCCTGCCCCTCCAACGCCTATTACCTTGATCTTTGCCTGATGATTCTTTGTCTCATCCAATTGAAAATTCATAAACCCTCCTTTGATAATTATTTATTATTTTTGTCTTGATTCTTTCCTGTAGAGAAAATTCCCTTAAACCAACCTTTAATATTGACCTTTATTCCATAAAAATCCCATGTCTTGACAACTGCTGAACTTCCTTCAACCCTTCTGTCTTTCATTGCATATCTCAATAATCCAAAGGCAGTAGTATATATTGGACTCTTTACAGCATCCGTTACGCCTAATCCCGTAGGTCCTCCAATCCTTACTGGCAGCTTTAAGATATACTCGCACATTGTATCAATTCCATTAAGTAATGATGCCCCTCCTGTCAAAACAACGCCATATGGGGCTAACTCATATCCACCCATTTTTTCTATCTCTCTCCTGACAAGCTCGCAGACCTCTTGTGTGCGAGGAGCTAATATCTCGGTTAGAATTCTGCGAGGAATTACCTTTACCACCCTGTTTGCCACCATAATTGAAAGCTCATTTGTATCATCTTCTTGCTGAGCTATAGCGCTGCCATATGCCTTTTTTATTCTCTCTGCCTCAAGATATGGAAGCCTCAATCCAACCGCTATATCGTTTGTGAAATGATTACCGCCAACGCTTAATATTGACACATCAAAGAATGTCTGATTTTTATATAGAATAATATCCGAAGTTCCACCGCCAATATCTACAACTATAGCGCCTTCTTTTTTCTCTTCTTCTTCAAGCGCAGCCATTGCTGATGCAAACGGCTCAAGAACTATCTCTACTACTGCAACATTAGCAAGTTCGCAGCATTTTAAAAGATTTTGTATTGACGTTACTGACCCCGTGATTATCTGAATGCTTGCCTCAAGCCGCACTCCCTTCATTCCGATTGGATTTAATATTCCTCCATCTCCATCTACAATATACTCAATCGGCACAATATGCAGCACCTCTCTATCAAGAGGCACATAGACTACTTGGGCGCTGTCCATTACCCTGTCTATATCTTTCTGAGCTACTATTCCATCAGTAATCCCAACCGCCCCACTGCTTTTAAAACTCTTTATATGTCCGCCAGCTATCCCTACAAAGACCTCTTCAATAGTAAAACCTGCCTGTTGAGAGGCATCATTTATTGATGCCTTTATTGAATCCACTGTCAAGTCCATATCAACTACTATACCCTTGCGCAGACCATTTGAGGGTGACTTGCCTATGGCAATTATCTCAAAGCCATCGCCAGATACGGCAGCTACTATTGTAAATATCTTGGTTGTTCCAACATCCAAGCCTGCTATTATTGATTTGCCGCTCATAGTTTTGTATCTTCCTTATACATTTTTTTGAGTCCTAACGATTAATCGTTTCTCAAATCTTACATCAACATATTCAATTAAATATTTTCTACTCTCAATATCATCTTTCAACATCAAATATTTCTGTAATTTTGTTTCATAATCGCCGCTTCCAACAACTACCCTTACTCCATTTAGAGTAATAGATAAATCCTCCACACAATGACCATTTATTTCAACAGGGCTCCATGCTAAGATTCCATCTTTTAGGATAATCTGACTGAGTTTAACCGCCTCTAAAAATGCCTCTTTATTATTAGTAGTTAGTTTTATTATAGGAAGATCCTTTTTCGTTTCAGGCACAATATCTATTCTCTGCCCTAATGCATCTACAACATATGCAGTGCCTTTTACGTCATAGATGGCAATTGGAGTAACCTCTTCTATCTTTAACATCAAGGTATCAGGATATATCTTTCTTACATATGCCTTTGTTATCCAAGAAGAATCTTTTAATTTTCCTGCTACAATCCTTTTATTTAGAGTAAAAAGATTTCTATTAGTTATACCTGTCATTGATACTACTTCTTCTTTTGAGAGGTTTTTATTTCCCTCTATAATATACCGCTTAATAATAAATAAATCGCTTCCTGCAAGCAGCCAAGCGCTCATTGCTAAAAGCGCGCTTATGGCTGACATTGAGATCATCCATTTCATAGCCTTTAGTCTTGTAGAGAATGATTGACTCTTTTTGACTATCTGCTTCTTTTTTAGCTTACCTATTTTTTTCTTATTACCAATAATCATTTAGCATCCAAGCTGTCGATGAGAATATTTTCTATAAGCTGCGTAAATGTAAACCCTGCTTCTTTTGCAATCTTTGGCAGCAGTGATGTAGATGTCATACCTGGAAGTGTATTAACCTCAAGAATATATGACTTTCCTTCTCTGGTTACAATAATATCAACCCTTGCTGCGCCTCTGCAATTTAATACCTTATACGCCTTTAATGCCGTATTTTTAACGCCTTGATATATGGCTTTTTCTATCTGAGGCGGAATAATATATTGTGTCTCTCCATCAAGATATTTTGCCTCGTAATCATAAAACTCCCTCTTTGTCCTTATCTCAACGCCTCCAAGCATCTCTCCGCTGACTATTCCAACATGAATCTCTTTACCCTTTATGAATCTCTCAATGATTACAGTGTTACAATATTTATATGCGCTTTCAAGGGCAGCTAATATCTCTTCCTTTGCCTTTACAATGGTTATTCCCATGCTTGAGCCTTCATTATTTGGTTTAATCACCCAGGGCAAAGGGATTGAGGTATCTTCAATGGATGTATTATCCCTTACTACCACAAACTCTGGCACAGTCAGACCATTACATATAAAGGCATATTTTGACATCAACTTGTCCATAGCCACTGCGGATGTTACTATATTTGACCCAGTATAAGGAATCCCAATTATCTCTAACATCCCTTGAATTGAGCCATTTTCGCCCCAGCCGCCGTGCAAGGCTATAAAACAGACATCAAGTTCCATATCTGTCATCCTTCTGCTTATATTATTGTCTGCATCTATAAGCCAAACGCTGTATCCTTGATCTTTAAGGCATTGATACACCGCATTACCTGTCTTTATAGAGACCTCTCTTTCAGAAGACAGCCCTCCATATAATATGCCTATTTTTTTACCTTCTAATTCCTTTCTCATCTATTCAATAACCTCCGCCAACATTAAAGTGAAAAGTGAAAGATTAAAAGTGAAAAGTTAAAAACAATCAATAAGATTTTTTCACTTTTCACTTTTCACTTCATTGCGTATAATCTTTATCTCAGGGGTTAACTCAATTGCAAATCTTTTATAAACCAATCCTTTTACCTCATCCATAAGCATCAAAAAGTCCTTACAGCTTCCACTTCCTTTATTTATAAAGAAATTTGCGTGTAATTGGCTTACAGTAATGTCTCCCTTACTTAGCCCCTTACATCCTGCCTGCTCAATCAGCCTTCCTGCAAAATCGCCTATAGGATTTTTAAATACACATCCTGCGCTGTGTTGTCCAATAGGTTGAGATGCCTTTTTCTTTTCTAATATCTCCTTCATTTTTTCAGATACTTCTGCCACGCTTCCACGCTTTAAACCAATTTTAGCGCTAATAATAATCTCATCTTTTGAGATATTTGAGCTTCTGTAACTAAATTTTAATTCCCTTGCTGACTTAACGCCTAAGATATTTGAGATATCCTTTATCTCACCATCTCCGTCTATTACTGTTACGCTCTTTACATGACTGCCTATCTCGCATCCATAAGACCCAGCATTACCATAGATAGCTCCACCTATTGTACCAGGTATTCCTGCAAGACCTTCAATCCCTGTATAACCTCTATCAAGGGCGTATCTTAATAATCCCTGTAACATCACGCCAGCGCCTGCCTCAATCGTGATCTCGTCATTATCCTTATCTCCTTGCTCTTTTATAGATGCAAGCCCCTTTGCGCAGATTATATATCCATCATATCCTTGATCGCTAAATAAAATATTGCTGCCTCCTCCAAGCACAAACATCTGTGCATCATCTCCCCTATATTTTAGAAATCCACGGATAAAATCCAGACTCCGCGCCTCTATATAATATCTAGCCTGTCCGCCAATTTTCAGGCTTGTATGAAGGCTAAGCGGTTGATTATGTTTTATGACTGCGCCTGTCTCATGGCAGAGTCTATCAATTTCAGACTGAGTATTCACTAACAAATCTTTCTCCTATCTTCCAAATATCGCCTGCTCCAAATGTGATTAAGATATCGCCTGCCTTACATTCCTTCATTAGTAATCTTGGTATATCTACACTGTTTTGAACGTAAGTGACATTTACGCCTTTTTTTAACATCATCTCAGAGAGTACCTTTGAATTAACGCCTTGTATCTCCTTTTCTCCTGCTGAATATATGTCCATCAGAAATATCTTGTCATCTCCTATAAATACAGAGGAAAAGTCATCCATCAAGTCCGCAGTTCTGGTATATCTATGGGGCTGAAATACAACAACTCGTCTTCCATTATTAATCCCTGAAAGAGTCATCTTTATCTCTGTTGGATGATGCCCATAATCATCAAATACCTTAATACCGCCAACCTCGCCTTTAAACTCGCACCTGCGTTTGATGCCTCTAAATTGTTCAATGCTCTCTTTAATATTCGTCAGTCCTATATCAACGCAGAGCGATGCCGCAATAGCTGCAATTGAATTAAGCACATTATGTATCCCTGATAAGGGCAGCCGAATCTTGTCCATAAATTTGCCCTTGTGGTATAAATCATATTCTGAAGACATAAAACCTATCTTTATATTCTCCGCATAAAAATCAGCTTCGCTACTGAGCCCATAAGTTGTATAACGCCTGCATAATAGTGGAATTATATCTTTGATATATTTATCCTCTATACAGATAATGGATACCCCAAAAAATGGAATCTTATTCATAAACGCAACAAATGCGCAGCACAACTCATCCATATTTCTATAATGATCCATATGCTCTTTATCAATATTTGTCACTACAGCTATTGTAGGATTGAGTTTAAGAAATGACCCATCGCTCTCATCTGCCTCTGCAACAAAAAATTCTCCGCTGCCAAGCATAGCGTTTGTGCCTGTTGCATTGAGTTTGCCCCCAACTACTACAGTAGGGTCAAGACCTGCATAAGATAAGATTGTTGATATTAAAGAAGTTGTTGTTGTCTTGCCGTGAGAGCCTGCTATTAAAATACTATATTTTAATCTGCCTAACTCTGCCAGCATCTCTGCCCTTGGTATCACTGGTATCCCGCGCCTATTTGCCTCTAATACCTCAACATTATCGTCCTTTACAGCGCTGGAAATAACCACTACATGGGCATTCTCAACATTTTCAGCCATATGCCCAATGTTTATCCTTACTCCAAGACCCCTAAGCCTTGAGACAGTTGAGCCCTCTGCGACATCTGAGCCAGTTACATTATAGCCAAGATTGCACAATACTTCAGCTATTCCGCTCATTCCTATGCCGCCAATACCTACAAAATGCACTGTTTTATATAGTCTTATCAAACTCTCACCCGCCGTCCTTTAATTATTCACTATATTTATATAGATTTATTATGATTTCAATTACTCGTTTTGCAGCGTCTGGCTTTCCAAGCACCCTGCACTTTCCCCTGATCTTTTCTCTGTAGCCTTTATCTAAATATAATTTCCTTATCTCTTCGGCTAATTGTTTGCCATTAAGCACATCTTCTTTTATCATGATTGCAGCGCCTTCTGAAGATAATCTATTGGCATTTAACTCCTGATGAGCCATAGCAGCATATGGATATGGAATCAGAATTGAAGGAATTCCTAGTGAAGTAATCTCTGCAAGGGTTGTAGCCCCAGCCCTTGAGATTACAATATCAGCTATTGCATATGCCTGAGGCATTTGATAAATAAAAGGCGCTACAGTTCCCGAACAATCATAACTCATATAAGCCTGTCTCACTGTTGCATAGTCTGCCTTACCGCTTTGATGCAGAAATTGTATATCTTCTTTGATATCCATCAGATAGACTATAGCCTCCATAATCGCATTATTAATTGCAACGGCACCAGCGCTTCCGCCAAATATTAATATGGTAAATTTTTTGTCATCAAGTCCAAATAATTCATATGCAGCCTTCTTATCAATGCCTTCAGTCAAATCTCTAACAGGATTCCCTGTTATAAATATCTTTTCCTTTGGAAACGCAGATGAACTGCTTTCATCTGTTATACAAATCCTATCTGCAAATCTTCCAAGTAACTTATTACTTAACCCTGGAACAGAATTTTGTTCAAGTATTATAGTTGGGATAGACATAAGTGACGCAACTAATACAGGGACAAATGACGCATATCCCCCAGTGCCTATCACTATATCTGGCTGCCAATCACTATAAAATGAATACATCTGAAATAATGAGATAAACAATTTATAGAGAGTCTTTATCTTTTTGATTATGGAAACCCTGACAAACCCGCCTGCCTGTATAAATTTTATATTATAGCCCTCAAGCGGCAATATCGTTGCCTCAATTCCATTTTCTGTGCCTACAAACAATATATCCATATTTGGATTTCTCTTTTTCAACTGCCCGGCAACTGCAAGCCCAGGATATAAATGCCCTCCTGTGCCACCGCCAGCAATAATTACCTTGTCAAGTGACAGAGCTTCATCTATATAGTTCTTTGTCATTTAGATGTCCTTGTATTATTAAAAAAGTTCAATCTTTGATTTAGATTCTTTTTAAAGGCGTGAAATCTTTCTAATGGATCATTTTTCATATCACTCATCTCAATGGTTGATAATGTCTTACTGCTGATATTTAACAATCTTGCAAATCCATTTGCCCAAATTCCATTGCTAATCTTTTTGTCGTTGTCATCAGGCATATTGTTCTCGTCAAAACTAGTATATGTCCCATTGCCTGAGATATTTAATAAGATTCCAACTGCAATCATATTTACTATCAATGACGATCCACCGTAACTTATAAATGGCAGAGCCAGTCCCTTTGTGGGTAATAACCCTGATACAACAGATATATTAATAATTGCCTGAACCACTATCATATATGTAATCCCTATTGCAAGAAAAAAAGAAAACTTATCCGCGCTCCTTTTAATAATCATCAACCCTCGTATAAATAAGAAGACAAATAACCCAAGTACCATCAACGAACCAATTAATCCAGTCTCTTCAGCAATTATTGAAAAGATAAAATCTGTTCTTGATTCAGGAAGATATGCTAATTTCTGAGTGCTTTTTCCAATCCCAACGCCGTCAAATCCTCCTATTCCGATAGCGTATAATGATTGTATCAATTGAAATCCGCTCTTTGAAGGGTCTGCCCATGGATTTAAATACGCTATTATCCTGCCTAATCTATACGGCTCCATAATCAATTTTATTGCCACAGGCACAATCACGACCAGTAGAGATAAAATATATCTAAGCCTTGCCCCAGAGGCATATAACAACGTAATCGTCAACACTCCAATTATTGCAGAAGTGCCAAAATCTGGCTGCAGCATTAATAAACCCTGTGTCATGAGCATGACTATTATAGGAAGTATAAATGAACCTGCCCTGTCAGTCCTAAAATATGCGCTTGATAGGTATCTTGCCAGAAAGATTATCATCGCAAGCTTTGAAAGCTCTGAGGGCTGAATTGATATAAATCCATACTTTATCCATCTCTGCGCGCCCTTTGTGCTTGTTCCTATATGAGGTATTAATACAAGTATAAGCAAAATAAAAACTCCAATTAATATTAATACCGCATTGTTTTTTAATGTCCTTAGATTGATTTTTATTGCTGTCAACATACATATCAATCCTATAAATAATGAAATGCCCTGTTTTTTCAGATCATGCAGTTGAATTAAATTTTCGCTGTTTCCGCTTTGTTTCAAAGGCATTATTATCGCAGTTGAACTGTAAACCATGCAAAATCCAGTCAAAATCAGACAGCATGTTACTATCATCAGCCACCTGTCCATAGGTATCCTTTCAGTAATCTTACCTGGCTGCATTATCTATACCCTCCATATTTCTCCTAACCTCTTTGCTAAAACACATCCCCCTGTCTGCATAGTCTCTAAACATATCAAAGCTTGCGCAAGCTGGAGATAACAAGACCACATCTCCCTTTTGAGCAATCCCTTTTGCACGTAACACTGCATCCTTCATAGTTTCTTCCATATATGTAATAGATGGTTTATTTATTGCCTCATTAATTTTGTCTTTAGCCTCTCCAATCAGCACAATAGCCCTTGCCTTTTTTTCCAGCGGCTTAGATAAGGCGCTAAAATCGCCGTCTTTATCCCTGCCTCCAGCTATCAATATTATTGACTCAAAACTCTCAAGCGCCCTTACTACGGCGTCTACATTCGTTGCCTTTGAATCGTCATAATACTTAACTCCGTTTATCTCTCCAACATATTCAATCCTATGATGAAGCCCTTGAAATTCTTTAACCGTCTCTTTTATACTCTGGAACGAGCAGCCGCAGAGAAGAGCCATTAATGATACTGCCATTATATTTTCTATATTATGACTTCCCTTTAATAATATGTACTTTGTCTCAATTTTGAGGTCAAGGTCATTAAACTCCTGGCCGTCAGCATTGATTTTAACCCTGCCTGTCGGGAGATTAAAATGTATTGCTCCATTTGAACAATATGCTCCTGTTACTTCTTTGGTTGAACTAAAATAGTAAACCTCTGGACCAATACGTCCAAGTTTTTGACCTGCCTCGTAAGTCTTTTGACAATCTGCATTTAATACAATAAAATCCTCGCTGTTTTGATTGAGAAATATGCGGTATTTTGCCTCTGCATAGTCTATAAAATCCCTATATCTATCCAAGTGATCAGGCGCAATATTTAAAATAGCGCTGCCTTGAGGCCTAAATCTTGCTATTGTCTCAAGTTGAAAACTTGACGCTTCTAGAAGTATTACCTCTATATCTAGGTTTGACTCAATGCCCTGAGGGCTAATCTGTAACTTTAATAATTCCGTTGTTATTGCGTTTCCAATATTGCCCGCTACGAGAACTTTTTTCCTGTCTCTTTTTAATATTTCGCCAAGGAGCGTTGTTGCCGTTGTCTTTCCATTTGTTCCTGTTATTGCAAGAACTAAAGGCGGGCTCTCAAGCATGTTTAATACCCTGTATGCAAGCTCAAGCTCTCCGATAATCTCAATATTTGAACTAACCATTTTTTCGATCTCTGATAGAGGTACGCCTGGACTTATAACTATCATATCCGAAGAGTTTAACTGTGCCGCATCATAACCTCCTAGTGATGTCTTTACGCGGCTGTCAAGCTCGGCTATAGAATCAATCAGTTGTTCTTTACCTTTTTTATCAACTGCATATACAATTGCCCCAAGACGCGCAAGTAAATTAGCAGCCCCAACCCCGCTTCTGGCTAACCCTATTACAGATATATTTTTCCCTTTAAATTCCATTATCATTATAATTAATCCTTGTTTGATACTATATCCATGCGTAAAGACTCATCTAAATGAGCCTTTCTTGTTGAAGTCTTTAATTCCTTTTTTGCCAGCGTTTCAGCCTTCTTACGTTTATCCCTCGCAACAGTCTTGAACTTTTTATGTTTTTCCCTTGCAACAGTCTTGAACTTTTTATGTCTCTTGTGATGTGATTTTTTTGCCGTTAATTTATGTACATCTTCAATTGCTTCTGTATCATCGCCTGTGTCTTCTATTGTATTTTCAACTAAATTATCTGAATCTCCACTCCTATCAGCCTTTAAAACTAACTGCTTGGCTGACCTCCAAAGCCAACTTCTCTTAGAATCTCCTAACACAGCAGCCACAAGCGTTGAATCATCTTTCTTTACGGCAAATGCCAGACAATTCAGGGCTTTATTGGTATATCCAGTCTTGCCTCCCAAGATACGCTGCCCGCTCCATAAAAGTTTATTTGTGTTTACTGCTGATAAGGTTAATCCCTTTACTGCCCTAACTTCCCTTACCTTTGTGTGTATTATCTCTCTTATCTCAGGATATTTAAGCGCTGCTTCCATTATTAACGCTAAATCCTTCGCTGTAATATATTGACCATTACCAGGAAGCCCAGTGGCATTAATATATCTTGTGTTGAGCGCTCCGATACTTTCTGCTTTTTTATTCATTAATATGACAAATACAGGTTCAGACCCTCCCGAGGCCTCAGCAAGGGCAACGGCAGCGCTGTTTACAGAACTCATTAAGGCTAAATTTAAAAGACTTCTAACGGTATATTTATCGCCTTTTCTTAATCTCTTATGTGATGGATATATATTTGCCGCATGGTAACTGACCTCTACTACTTGATCCAGTTCAAGCCTGTCAAGCGCAGTCATAGCAGTTACAAGTTTAGTTGTGCTTGCAGGAGGCTGTTTTAGGTCTGGATTTTTTGAATACAAGACCTTCCCGCTAGTGCTGTCCATTATGTATGCTGAGCGAGCTGAAATCTTGCTTGAACTTGCATGCGCCATTGAAATACTAATTAAAATAATAGATACAACTGATAATAATTTTTGCAGCAATCTAAGATTATTTTTATAGTTTTTCATATATCTCTCCATTTTCTTTTTTTGAAGCTCTACCTGATCTTCAGGGTTGCTAAACTTAGTAATGCAAGGATTATGCCGATAATCCAGAATCTAACAACCACCTTGGGTTCAGACCAGCCCTTTAACTCAAAATGATGATGGATTGGCGCCATTCGGAATATCCGCTTACCTCCTGACATCTTAAAATACCCTACCTGAAGTATCACTGATAATGCCTCAAATACAAATATCCAGCCTACCACTAAAAGAACTATCTCTTGTTTTGTTATCACTACCAAAGTTCCAAGACTGCCCCCGAGACTTAATGACCCAACATCGCCCATAAATACCTCAGCTGGATAACAGTTATACCATAAAAAACCTATTGATGCCCCAAACACTGCCCCGCAAAATACCGTCAATTCGCCAACGTTTGGTATCTTTATTACCTGCAAATAATCTGCAAGCACCTTATTGCCTGAAATATACATCAGAGCGCCAACTGCAAATATAACTATCGCAATCAATCCAATTGCCAATCCATCAACTCCGTCTGTCAAATTTACGGCATTTGAAGTTCCGATTATCACAAATACTCCAAATGGTATGTAAAATATCCCTAGATCAATCAAAAAATTCTTGATAAATGGAACTATCAATTTTGTAGTATATGGATCATGGGGATTAACGTATAAGTATATTAATATAGATGTAGCTATCAGGGTTTGAAATATTAATTTTAATCTTGCGCTTAAACCCTTTGAATTCTTTTTTGTAATCTTTAGATAATCATCTGCAAAACCTATTGCGCCATAACTCAAGATTGATATTATCATTAACCAAATATAGACATTATTCAGATCGCCCCAGAAAAGCACTGAACAAACTATTGATAAAACTATCAGTATGCCGCCCATTGTAGGAGTGCCAGACTTTGATAAATGATTTTTTGGGCCATCATCTCTTTCATGCTGAGTAAAACTAAATCTCTTTAACCTTCCGATTATCCATGGCGCAAGAAAAAATGTTATCAGAGCAGAGGTTATCGCAGCCAAAGCGGTTCTAAACGTTATGTATCGAAATACATTAAACGGAGAAAATGTCTCATGCAGACTATATAAAAAATAATATAACAATTTACTTTTCCTGTCCTTTTATTTAATGTTGGGAATACAGTCCCCAATGTTTTCAGTAACCCTTATGATATTTTCCATGCCCATTGCCCTTGAGCCTTTTATCAAAATTGTATCTTTTTCTTGAATGAGTTCAAATATTATCCGTCTTGCCCTGTCTGTATCTTCCATATGAAACGCAGATTTAGAGCGCCCATTACTTAATCTTGAGACATATTGCGCGTGGGCATATTTCATCATTGGTCCAAGGGCGATAAAGACGTCTATATCCATTGATGCAAGCCATTGACCTAGTTTTCTATGTTCCTCTATGCTATATATTCCAAGTTCAAGCATATCTCCAAGCACTACTATTGCCCTTGTCTGTTTTAATCTTACAGTCTCTGTTACTGAAGCCCTTATTGAGGCAGGATTTGCGTTATATGCGTCATTAATAACCACTGCTCCCATAAGACTTTGCATCTCAAATCTCATTGAAACACCACTGTAATCTGAGAGAGCCTCTGCCATACTTTCCTTATTTATACCTGTCAAATATCCAGCTCCACAGGCTGCTAAGGCATTATAAACATTAAATATCCCTCCTGTTTTAAGTCTGATTTTCTGATATTCATTATTTGGAAATTTGATTGTAAATGATATTCCCATACCCTTAGGATTTTCAGATACTTCCACAGCCTTAAAATCTGCGTCATTATTAATCCCATAAGTATATAGCTCTAAATGGCGGCTGGAATCTTCCGTTAATTTATCTATAACTCCAGTTGATAAAAATCTATCATCAGCATTTATCAGCAGTTTTTCAACATAATCCATCATCTCAAGTTTTGCCTTACGCACACCCTCTAAGCTACCAAAACCCTCAAGATGCGCAGCCCCTATATTAGTTATTATCCCGATATCAGGGGCTGCTATCTCACAAAGCTCTCGTATATCGCCGCAAGCCCTTGCCCCCATCTCTACTACTACGACATCGTGACTGTCTATCTGACAAAGAGTTAAAGGCAGCCCTATTTGATTATTAAAATTTCCTTGACTCTTTAGTGTATTCTTTTCCATTGATTGAACTGCCGCAGTCATCTCTTTTGCAGTGGTCTTTCCGTTTGAACCAGTGACAGCAATAACCAGCGGCGACTCTTTTTTACGATGATACCTTGCAATATTTTGAAGAGCCTTTAATGTGTCCGCTACAAGTATAATGGTCTTATTTGCCGTTTCTGATGACTGCTGATCCACCCTTTGAATTACTGCGCCTGCAAGCATTGCCTGCGAAGAATCTAAAAAGTCATGACCATCATAGCGCTCGCCCTTTATTGCTATAAAAAGATCATTTGGTTCAATCATTCGTGTATCTATGGACACGCCATTAAACTGCTCTTGACCTTGGCATATTACCACGCCGCTTGTTGCCTTCAAAATATCTTCAAGTTTAAACACGTTGTTTTTCTATCCTCTCTATTAAGTGAAAAGTTAAAAACAGTTAATAAAAAATTTCTTTTATAAATGCTTTTAACTTTTCACTTTTAGTTTTACACTTTTAGTTTTTCTATCCTCTTCATTATCCAGAATTTTGCTTCTTCCCTATCATCAAAAGAATATTTAATGCCCTTTATCTCCTGATAATCCTCATGACCCTTTCCAGCTATCAGCACAATATCATTTCTCTCTGCCATATTTACTGCCAATGATATTGCCTGACTCCTGTCAGGCTCAACGAAATAATTACCGCTAATGCCTGTTTTTATATCATTGATTATAGACTCAGGGTCTTCAAACCTTGGATTATCTGAGGTTATAATTGAGATATCGCTTAGTTCTGACACAACCTCTGCCATCATTTTTCTCTTGCCTTTATCACGATTCCCACCACATCCAAAGACTGTTATTATCCGCCCTTTTGTATCAACCGTCAGGCTTCTGCCGCCCTGAATCAATCTCTTAAGCGCATCGTCTGTATGGGCATAATCAACCAGCGCTATAAAATCCTGGCCGCATTGCACAGGCTCAAATCTTCCGCGCACTGCAGATACATTGCTTAATCCCTTTAAAATATTTTCAACATCCAACCCTAAAGCAACTCCTGCCGAAAATGCTGATAATATATTATAGACATTAAATATACTCCTAAGCCCTGAGCGAATCTCTATAATCCTGCCTAAACAATTGATATCAAATTTCAACCCGTCAATACCTGCATTTATGTTTATTGCCCTTACATCTGCCCCTTCTTTTAATCCATATGTCAATTTCTTTGTAGTCAACAGTTTCTTTAATCTTATCCCGTATTCATCATCAATATTAATGACAGATGCTCCGTTATCTTTGATTAATTCCTTGAATAATATCAGCTTTGCATTAAAATAACTCTCCATATCACCGTGAAAATCCAAATGATCTCTGGTTAGATTTGTAAAAATACAAGCGTCAAATTCTGTAGAGGCAGCCCTCTTTAACAACAATGAATGAGATGACACCTCTGCTACAACTGCCTTACATCCAAACGCAATCATCTCACTGAGATAAAACTGAAATTGCGGCGACTCTGGAGTCGTATGAGGGGCGCTTATAATCCTATCCCCAACCTCATATTGAATAGTTCCAATAAGCCCTGTTTTTTGTCCTGATGCCTCAAGGATTGATTTCATTAAGTAACTGGTTGTAGTCTTGCCGTTTGTGCCTGTAATGCCTATGGTCTTTAAATATTTAGAAGGCTCTTTATAAAATATACTTGATGCTGACGCTAAGGCAGAGCGCGCATCATTGACCTTAATAAATGCCGTCTCACGCCTATGTTTGTCAATATCTATTTCTCTATCATAAACTACTCCGATAGCGCCTCTGCTGATAGCGTCATCTATATACAAATGACCGTCGGTCTTTTCGCCCCTTGCGGCAAAAAACAGACCATTACTCTGAACTGCCCTTGAATCAAGCGCAATTGAGGTTACTGTCCTTTCTATGTCTCCGATAGTATCTATCATCTTCGTCTTTTGTAATAAATCCAATATCCTCATTAATCCACTTTACTTACCAACACGAGATTTTTTTGTTCCACATTTTCTCTTGGAATATTCAAATATGTAAGCGATTTCTCTGCTATCTCCCTAAATGCAGGAGCTGCGACAACTCCGCCGTAGTGTACGCCCTTTGGTTTCCATACCACAACTATCAATACAAAAGCGGGGTTTTTTGCTGGTACAAATCCCACAAATGAACTTACGTAATCATTAGCTGAATACTTGCCAAGTTGTTGATCAAATATCTGCGCAGTACCAGTCTTTCCAGCAACTTGGTTACCTATTACTGATGCATCCTTTGCAGTTCCTTCGCTTGATGTAACCTTAATCAACGCATCTGTTAATGTTTCAACTGTGTTTGTTGAGAGTATCTGTTCGCCTAAAGTAAATCTATTCATGTCATATGTCTTTCCTTCTGGCGATATAATGGTTTTGACAATATGCGGAATTACCTTATAGCCTCCGTTTGCAATAATTGAATATGCGGCAGCCATTTGTATTGGAGTAACGCCTACCTCCTGACCAATCGGCATTGAGCCTATTGATACGCCAGACCAATGTTCAGGAGCTGTCACCAAGCCTCTTATCTCGCCAAACAAATCAATGCCTGTCTTTTGTCCAAATCCAAATTTCTTCATATAATTATAAACTCTCTGCTTTCCAAGACGCTGAGCAAGCATGATTGTTCCAACATTGCTCGATTTTTCAATTATCTCTGAAAATGTTAATCTATCATGCCTATGATCGTCTTTAATCTTCTTTCCGCCAACCATAATAGAGCCGGCAGAGACATCAAAAATCTCATTCTTTCTCAATAGATGTTCCTCTAATACACCAGATGCCGTGACTATCTTAAATGTCGAACCAGGCTCATAAATATCTGCTATTGAGCGATTACGTCTTGAATCAGAATTATAATCGCCAGGTGAATTAGGATTAAAGGATGGTCTGTTTGCCATTGCCATTATCTCGCCAGTATGTGGCTCCATCATAATCACAGTTGCAGCCTTTGCCTTCCATTTATCCATAGTCTTATCCATCTCTGTCTCTACTATATATTGCAGAGTCTGATCTATTGTGAGCATTAAGTCATTACCAATTCGTTCCTGTCTTGATTCATCATAGAATCTATTGCCTCTGGCATCTCTATTTACGTTAATCGTACCGCCAGTATTCATCAAAAACTTATTGTATACAGCCTCAAGCCCCTCTCGTCCATTATTATCTATATCCACAAATCCTATTACGTGAGAGGCAAAATCACCTCCAGCGTAATATCTCTTTGCCTCAGGATGCGCCTCAAATGCTAGTGTATTATAATTAATCAGCCTCTCTAATACATGATCTGGAACATTTCTCTTTAATAATATATAGTTCGTCTTATGTTGCAGCATTGAAACAAGCTTTATATACTTTAAATCAATTATCTTTGATATTACTTTAATATTATTTCTGTTTCTATTGAGCATTTTCTTATTGCAATATATTGAGTTATACTCCAGATTTCCTGCCAGTCTTTTACCGTTTCTGTCAAATATAACACCCCGCCTTACCTGAATCTCCTCTTTTGCAGTAGTCTGCATCCTGACGCGGGACGAATATAGTTCATGTTTGAATATCATTATGTCTACAAGCCTAAAAAATACAATTCCAAAGCCCAAAAATACGACAATATTCAATATCACAACCCTATTTTTCATTGTGTCTCCGAACTTCTATCAGTTTTTCCAAGACTTGAAACCTTTTGAGACTTCACATAATAAACCTTACTTCTGTCAGGGATATCAAAACCAAGTTCCTTTACAACCTTATCTACATTCTGTATAGAAAGCTCATTATCCTTTATAGCATATAGATTTCTCTGTTTCTTAATAAGCTCAGTCTGTACTGCCTGATATTTTGCAAGCCTATATTCAAGGGATTTGATACTTGAGCGCATCCATACTATGAAAAATACGCCGATTATAACTATCAAAAAACCTATTAGTTTTATAATATTTCCACTTTCAGCTTTTATCATATTAGTTCAACGGCTCTAAGCATTGCGCTCCTTGCTGATTTATTTTTTCTTATCTCATCTAAGGTTGGACGCAGCGGCTTGACTGTTAATACCTTTAAGCTGCCATCCTTACCTTTATCTCTAAAAAAATGCTTTACTGCCCTGTCTTCAAGGGAATGATACGAAATCACGCACATCCTGCCGCCATGCCTTAATATCTCAGGGCTTGCTTTAAGGACACAATCAAGTTCCTTAAATTCATCATTGACCGCAATCCTTAACGCCTGAAATGTCAAGGTTGCTGGATGACGTTTTCCACGCCTTCCATAGACCCTAAGAATAATACTTGAAAGGTCCTTACATGTATCAATACCGGAACCCTGTCTTGCTCGGTCAATAGCTCTGACAATACTCCTATAGCGTGGTTCTTGCCCATAGTCGCTAAGAATATTCTGTAACTCTAAAATTGAATAATTATTCACGATATCCCACGCATTTATTTCTTTAGATTGATCCATACGCATATCAAGCCGCTCTTCAGAATCAAATCCAAAACCGCGTTCACAACTTTTTAATTGGTGCATAGAAGTACCCATATCTATGAGTATTCCGTCTACTTCACTAAGGCCTAAGCCTTTGACAATATCTGCAATATCGGAATATTCGCCCTTGATAAATGATACCCTCATATCATTCAACCTTTCCTTTGCGATCCGTAAGGCCTCTTCGTCTCTATCTATACCGATTAACCTTCCCTCTGCGCCAAGCCTCTTCAGTATTGCCTCACTATGTCCGCCAAGCCCTAAGGTTGCATCAATATAAACGCCGTTTTCTCTAATTGCTAAATATTCCATCACCTCACTACACATAACAGGGTGATGTATTATCTCAGACATTTAAGTTAAAAGTGAACACTGTGACACAGAGTCGTAGGGGCAGGTCTTGTGCCTGCCCTTTTTTTGAGTTCGGTGTTATTGTTATATTCAGGGCAGCCACAAGGGTTGCCCCTACATTTTCACTTTTCACTTTCATTCTCCACTTTAAATAAATGCTGAAAGCTCTTTTGCATGAGCATCCGTATCTGCGCTGTCACGCTCCATCGCTTTATTCCATTCATTTCTTTCCCAGACCTCTATCTTATTTATTAATCCAACTATCACAATATCACTGTTAAGATTTATTCCAGTATCCTCTCTATGAGAAGATGGAATCAAGACCCTGCCCTGCTTGTCAAGCTCTATCTCAATCCCAGAACCTATTACCCTGCGTTGAAACCACCTTGCGCTCTGCATGGTCAAAGACAGCGACTTTGATTTCTCTAAAAGAGCTTCCCACTCAGCCTTTGGATAAATATGCAGACACTTGTCCATAGGGGCATTAGAAATAAATACTTTGCCGTCATAATGACTACGCATTATATCCCTAAAAGGAGCTGGAATTATTATCCGCCCTTTTGGATCAACCGTAAAATAATATTTTCCAGAAAATAATGCCATATATCAACCACTTCCTTACCACTTTATTCCACTCTTGTTCACAATATTAGTCTTTTCAAAAGTAATTGTCAAGAAAATAATTATAAAATGTAACAAATGTTATTGTATTATAGATAAGTCATTGATTATAAAGGTTTTTTTGTTACAATAAAAAAGTGGTGTAATGTGGGAGGAAATTATATATATTTTATAAAATATATTCTCGCAACAATTATATTGATAAATCAAGTCTTATTTAGTATTATATTGAATAATCAATATTCTATCAAGATAATATAAAGAATTAGTTTAAATATTTCTATCTTGACAATACTAATTAAGTTTAATATACTTGATATAGCATTTTGTTAAACAATGATTAATAGTTATGTAATTTTTTGCGCTGCTCTTCTGGTGTACCTTGCTTATCTTATCAAGCAGTGTTACATTGGCTTTTCGCCTTGGACTTACTGGATTTTTCTCATGTCTATAATAACCGCTCCGACCGACACCTAACACATGGCACATCTTCGTTACACAAGCGTTGGAGCTTTCTCTGCTTTTGAATTCATATCTCATTTGGGTATCCTTGAGAAGATGGCCAGCGCTTTTTTTAATGTTGGGAACTGCGTCCCCAAACCCCGCAAGGCATTATGATATACAATATTTACGCTCCTGCTCTGCATCCTTTAATTGTCTTTTTAGCTGTTTCATTTCTTCTTTTTCAGGATCAGGCAAAAAACTATTATTAGGATTGTTTTGATAAAGCCTGCGCCATTGATATAATAGATTCTCATGTATACCTAGTCCTGCCGCTACTTCTGTTACTTTCTTCCCTTCATGCATACTCAACTTCACTACATCAACCTTGAACTCCCGATCATATTGTCTTCTTTCCATTTTACACCTACATTTCTATTATACAAATTATGAAGAGTGTCTACAATATCGGGGGAAGATCAGTATTTCCTTTAAAATAGTAAGGATATTTATTGTCATCCATTATCTTCTTCAAATTCTTTAACTTGCCCTTTTTTTGGTCATCATCAAAACCGAAAACAGATAATACAACCTTTTTCTCCAAATCAATATCTTTCGGAATATCTACGTCAAATAAATCATTTAGAATTTTAAAATAGTTATTATAAACATTCTTAATATGTATATACTTATCATTAAGTTGATTATTATATCTCTCCAACTGTTTAATTACTTTTGGCTCGTTCTTACTAGCCCTTAGGTCTGTATTAGTGAAATTTTTAGCTTCATAAAATCTAAGTTTTTTTGTTGTCTTATTATATCGGATGTTCCAAAATATAAAATGTAAAATTTGTCCTTAACCCTTTGAAATCATTATTTTTTTCGGCGTTCAGTCAGTTTCTTTCTCGTGGTTGCATTTATATTTCTGCTTGGTATAGCTTCGGGCAATTTTACGTTAGCTAAATTCAATAGTGATGCCCCTAATTTTCTAGGTTTTGGTATTTGTTGATATGTTGCGCTTTCTATATCAATTTCAATACTGCATATTGTTGATAATTCTGTTATTCCTTCTTCAACGGTTACATCTACGTCTTTCCATAATTTCTTTAGCTCATGAATTACCATATATGCTAACATTACTACAAATACATGACCTCTGGTTCTCTTTTCCTTTCTTACATATATCGGTCTTGTTTCCAATAAACCTGTCTTCATGGTACTAAACCCTTGCTCTACCATTGCCAAATCCTTATATCTATCATGTGCTGATTCTTTAGAAATGTCAGCGCTTCCTAAATCTGTTTTTATTACATAACACCCATCTAATATTACTTTTTCAGCCTTCTTTTTTTCATCTATAACCAATAACAATTTCCTGTTTTCCGACTCAACTTTTATAAAATCTGAGAATTTATATTTAGTTATTTTTTCCTTTATTTTCTTGATCGCAACTTCAAGATTAGCTTTTTCATGTTGTGATAAGTATTCATTTTGTGTCTCAATTAATTGTTCTAATTTATCTATTTTTTCATTTCTAATAGTTTCTAATTCATTAACCCTTATAGGATTTCTTCTTAAAATATATCGTATGCCATCACTTTCTACCTCACATAATTTTTCATTGAATAACTCTAATTGTATAACATTATTTTTTATTAAAGTCTCTATTTGAGGTTTTGTGATAGCAGTGATATAACTAAATCCTTCACTTGTTAATTCCTCTATCTGAGCGCTTTTTATCATCCCCCTATCGCCTACCACTGTTGCTTCTTTAATACTAAAACGATCTGCAAGTTTTCTTATCTGTTCTCCAAAGGTTAATGTATCCGTTGTATTTCCTTCAAAAACATCCACAGATACAGGCACTCCATCTTCATCTGTTAAAAGACCAATCACTATCTGCTTCTTACCCTTTTTCTTATCACGATTATATCCCCAGTTACTTAATTCATTCTCCATGCCCTCAATATAACTACTAGTCACGTCATATAAAAATAGTCTCGGTATTTTGGTTACATCATATCTTGCTTTAAATAACTTCTGCTCTAAATCTTGCTGATTATCACACAGCCAATCAAGATTTAAATATAGGTCGTCCTCTGTAAAACTATCAAGATTTAATATATCACATACTGCATGAGACCCTGCAAGTCTGACAGCGGACAGTCTTGAGCCATGTTCTATAATCCTTGCCATTATTTGCCATAATGCTAACTTACCATTCGTACTATTACCTAATGTCTGAGTAATCTTTAAACGATCGCACAATGATTTTAATAATATTATAGCGCCAACAATTAGCCCTTGTTTACTTTTAATCTTTTCTTTAAAAGAGCCAATATTACTTAAATCTCCCTTATGTTTTAAAGCAAGTTTTATTGCAGTAATCTCTTCCTTAGTGCAACTAGAGATATTGGCAATGGTATTATGCTTGACTTTGCCATTTTCTCTATAACATTCTCGAAGCAAAGCCCTTGAATAAATGCGACCATTTTGTTTTGAAGTTGCTATATCTACATACATAGTGAGTACACTATAACACATAAATATATTAATGTCAAGAGAAAAATGCAAGTATAATAATAAATTAGTGGCTACAAATTTATTCAAAAATCTATGACTTTCCTTATTGGATAAGACTTTTCAGCAATTTAGCTCTGGAACATCCGTTAAATGAGCAGTTAAATAATTTTCTTGATGCCCTGCAAACTGCGCTTTTATGACGTGGAGTGCCAAAAAAGCTCTATGTAGATAATGGCCCTTTTTATAGAAGCAATCACTTACAATATATCTGCGCCTCATTAGGGATTGCCCTGATTCACAGCAAACCATATCAACCAGAAGGACGAGGAAAGATAGAACGGTGGTTTAAGACTGTAAGGGGAAGTTTTTTATCTATTAGTAAAATAGAAACTCTTGAACAATTAAGAGAGAGTTTTAATATATTTGTAACAAGCTATAATAATCGTAAACATGGCTCAACAAATGAAACTCCTATCAAGAGATTTTCCGCTAACATAGAATGTGTAAGACCTGCGTCTGGTAATCTGATTGAACATTTCAGAAAATATGTAATCAGAAAAGTTGCATCCTTCTGAATATCGTATAATATATATTACTGCTACATCAGGGTCAATTATAGAATTATATAAACAGATATGCTATGAACTGGATGTTAATATAAAGGGCTCATCTAAAGCTTTTCTCACCCG
>Ga0315281_10003443_pt1 | contig 23154 bp, 21 predicted proteins | sample YL17G07_0_MG_FD_204540 | JGI IMG/M metagenome (GOLD analysis project Ga0315281, IMG submission 204540) | Sediment microbial communities from Yellowstone Lake, YNP, Wyoming, USA - YL17G07_0 | ecosystem: Environmental > Aquatic > Freshwater > Lake > Sediment | place: USA: Wyoming | collected... | reverse complement strand
ACCCTCCTCCAGGGCCTCTATCGAGGGAGAGAGGCCACCTTTTCATCTCCCCCTCGATGGAGGAAAGTGAGGGTATAAGAAGAAGATTCAGGGGGTTACGTTTTTTTCTAACAAAAGAAAGGAGGTGGATAGAAATTATTAAGAAAGGATTTTGGATGAGGGAAAGGAGGGATCCATTCTGTTTTCTCAAACTATTGATGGAAAAAAGAAGGAGGGAGAGTTTATGAAAAGGAAAAAATTTTTCATTTTAGTTTTAATGGCAGGATTGGTAGTGGTACTAATGAATTCGCTTGCCATGAGTGAGCCTTTCAATTTGTTCGGAAGGCCGGCCAATATAGCGGGCTATGCAACTCAGGGGGGATCTTTTAGCTTGCTTGATAAAGATAAATACGACGTCGAAAAGGGTTTCAATGGCGCTCTAATGAACCTCTTTGTGGAAGGCGAATATAGCCCTATTGACAAACTGAAGTTCTACGCTTCGAGTATGCTTACGGTGGATTGGATCTACCAATTGAAGCACAATGGCGAAGATTGGAATGAAAAATTATTCAACAAATCTCGTGATAGACTAAATGTTGATGATAAATACTGGCAATTATTGAAGGAGGCGCATTTTACCTGGACCCCAGAAAACGCTATGCTCCGCGTGGGGAAGCAGACCGTATCCTGGGGGGAGATGATGGCTTTCCGTGTCATGGATCAAATCAATCCCTTAGACCAGCGTCGTGGGATGGCTGATGTCGAGTTTGAGACATCGATCATTCCAATCTGGCTCGTCAGAGCTGAGTACTACCTGCCCACAAAGCCTGCTTGGCTCCAAGATCTGGGGTTTGAATTTATCTGGAACCCCAATGCAGATTTTATTCCCAATCAAGGTCCTAAGGTTGGAAATGACGAAGGGGGCATTTGGGCTCCCAATATTCAGCTTCCCGGGCCCCCTCCTTTCTTTGAGTCTCATTTAGGTTCGACGTTTGATAATATTAGAACGCCGAAAAGATGGAAAGAGGGGAATGAATTCGCCTTCAGAGCAAAAGGGGTTGTGAAGGATACCATTATTACTTTGAACGCCTTTTATGGTAGGGATAATGATCCTGTGATGCTGCCGTCACCTATCATGCCTGTCTTCACTATGGCTTCTGACGGGAGGATGATCCTACATCCATTCCAGGAAGGCAAGTATCCACTTTTTCGTTTTGTAGGTGCTACAGTTTCCAGGGATATTCCTCCATTGAGAGCCTCCTTTCTGGGAGGCGTTGCCCCAACTGTGTTTTTAGAGACCTTTTATGCCTTCAAAGATACGTTTACTTTCTCAGATCCAATTACTGGGATGGCAAGATTTGAAAAATCGGATGAATTCCGTGGGGCCGCTGCTATAAGTTGGAAAATAAATATTCCACTCTTGAACCCCAAGGCCTATTTCTCGATGCTAGGGGAATTCTATTGGCGAAGAATAATGGATTATTCGTCGATAGAAGTAATTCAGGGTCTGAAAAAAAACAACTATCAGACATTTCTTACGATCAATACTTCATACTTTCACAACAAATTAACTCCATCGATCGCCTGGATGTATGATATCGACTCCAAGTCTGGAATGTTTCGGCCGCAGTTAGTCTATGATTATACTAACAAATGGCATTTTACACTGGGGGCGACGTTCCTCCATGGTGAGAAGAGAAATCAAGGTCTTCAAGTATTTGATAACAAGGATCAGATCTATTTCAAGGTTAGTTACAAGTGGGGTTAAGAAGATAAATGATAGCTCTAATATCTAAAAAGGAATCAGAGGAAAAAAGGAGGGAGGAGAATATGAGAAAAGTTAAGATTTTTTCAACTGGTTTAATGGTTTTCCTAATGGTGCTAGTTATGATTGCGCCGCCAGTATTGGCCCAAAAGGAATATAAAATTACCTTTTCAGAAATTGAAGCATATAAAAAGTTTTATGATGACCCACGGCCACTTTGGAAGGATTTCGATTTAAAAAAAGTTATTCCTCCTGGCGACTATGCCAAAATGATATTCGATGTGGAGAAAATGAAGAATCTCTGGGCTGAGGCAATTGGGTTTAGGTCTCCTGATGTTGTGGGGAAGATCGCTCCAGAGATTAAACCCGGTACCTACACTTATCGAGACAAAGAAAAATACCAGGGGCTTAAAGAGTTGATGATTCCTGATTTGTACAATAATTGGTTTAAACCTGGTGGACCACCACATGCCGGTAATTTCCCTGAGATAAAGGTTGTTCCTACAAGGCAGTATTATATGGCCCTGCCCATTTCTGAAGCGACGATTAAAAACAAGGGGACTGCCAAGTTGACCGATGAGGGCTACCTCATCCCAAGAAGTTATATTGCCGGTTATCCATTTCCTCAGCCTTCAGGGAAATTTAAACCCCAACAGGTTATGTACGATTGGGAAAAGCGTTTCTATGACGGGGATACATTTTACGGATATGGGTATTTTCAGGGGATGACTAAAAACTTTACAAATGATAGTCTAATGATTGCTGAAAAGTATGCACTTCGATTACAAGCACGGTTATTGGTAGAACCCTATGGGTGGTATGACAAAAGGGCTGAAACACAGGGTGAAACTATGGCCGTTGTCCTAAAATTCCTGGCCCCGCGAGATATGATCGGTTCCTGCACAGCTAAGCTCCAATACATGGATCCTGACAAATTAGATTCAATGATGATGTACCTCGGTTCAATGAGGCGGATACGGAAGATGACATCCACCGATACTCAGGACGCTATAGCAGGACAGGATGCAATTTATGACGACGACCAAGGATTTTCTCAAAAGTTAACCCCAAAGCTTTATCCGTATAAGTACGAAATAATGGATGAACGGGAATATCTGGTACCAACTTATACAATAGAGGGAGCAGCGTATTTCACTTCAAAAGGAAAGGAGTATCGCAACGTAGAGTTCGAACGCAGGCCCCTTTACGTGGTTAGATTGACCCAGCTCGATCGAAACTATGTCTACAGCAAACGAATTCTCTACATCGATAAAGAAACCTTTACTCTTTTATATATAGAAAACTACGACCGGAAAGGACGTTTGTATCGTTCTGCCTATAGTTTCTCTTTGTTCAGGCCTGAGATGGGCCTATTCCAGGAGTATGATGTAGTGTTTCGAGACCTTGTGGATCAACATACTACACTTGGCAGAACCTTAATGCTTCCTGTAGCATGGTTGGCTCGCGATCATGTCGATCTCGGAGGTATGGTTACAAAAGGAAAGTAGTGGAGCCGCGTGGTCTAAAGTCCATGGCTCCTCCAGATGCTTTAAAAGGTGGAACCCTCCGAGGCATAGAACACTACGTTACTAATAAGCTTCGGAGGGTTCCCGTTCTCATGTGTTCATTCACGATCTAGAAGTCCGTGGCTTTCTTAGGGGAGGAGAAATAGTGACACAGATTACACCTTTATAGGGGCTAATAATCGTACGGGGACTTTTTCGCACAGAGAGCATAAGTGTTCATAGATTTCAAATTTCTGTTTTATAACATAGGCCCAGAGAGGAGTGGTTATGAAGATTCAATTTTTAGTTCCCGGTAAGCTCGAACCGGAGATAGTTGAATATTTAAGATGTGTCGTTCCTCCAGATGTGGAAATTGGGGGGCTAACCAAAGGTGGCGTTATTGAATCAAGATGGGATTTAGCACAAGGCCTTCCTGAGACTCTTGAGGCAATAGTATCTGCCGAGAAGAATGGCTATGATGCTGTGTGCTTAGCGTGCCTATCTGATACAGGAGCTGAGGAGGGTCGCGAGTTGGTCAATATTCCTGTTCTTGCTCCTCTACAGGTAAGTATGCATGTATGTTCTATCCTGGGGCATAGGTTTACTATTCTTGTGCCCAATGAATATATGAGAAGATACATGCAGGAACTGATCACAAAATATGGGTTTGACGGAAGGGGCTCAGTTAGAACACTGAAGAAACCTATGCCGCCAGATCAAGCACAAATAGTGTTTATGGAGTATAAAAAGAGTGGAAAGCATCCGGCTTCGATGGTAGAAGATCTTGTGTCAGAATGTATGGACGCCATAAAAGAGGATGATGCTGAAGTTTTGGGAATGGGCTGTGGGTCACTTGTATGGCTAGCTGACATGGTCAGGGATGAATTGGAGAAGAGAGGTTACGATATACCCGTCCTGAATCCATGGGCAGTTACAATTGAAGTAGCCAGAGCACTTGTAAATCTTAAGCTTAACCATGGCTACATAGTTAGACCACCGACAATGCCTGGCATGGCCTCAGAGAAAGCGGCCTGAGGCCTTCGGGCACGGGGTCAACTCGTACCAGTAGTTAGAAATTGCTGATACTTCAGCTTGCTATGAGGAAGTAGGGAAAGAGACGGTAGTCTCCGTCTGTTAAAGTTGAAGTAATGGGGGGTGTGACATGAATAATGTGCAGTCAAAGAATATCTGCTGTATCGCACCTTTCAGCGAGACCAGTGATTTTTTTAAGTTAACCAGGGATCTGTACAGCAAATTTAATGACGTTCAAACTGTAGGGGTAAAATATGCTAAGGAAATTCCCCAAGCTTTAGCCGATTTTGCTTATGCTGTACCTGGTGTGATTGAAAAGGCGAAGGAAAAGGAGGCCGAAGGGTGTAGTGGAATAATTATTGGGTGTTTGAGTGATACTGGATATGAAGAAGCGAAAGAGGTAGTAAGCATTTCGGTTGTGGGTCCTCTTCACGCAAGCCTGGTCTTAGCCAACATGATTGGCGACAGATTTTCAGTCGTCGTTCCAGATGAATTACTTGTTACCCCTATAGAAAAACTAATCAAAAAATATGGTTTTCTTGGCAACTTGGCATCTTTTCGATGTGTTTCTGCGGGAGTAACAAACATAGAATGTTCAGCCGCAAACGAAGAAATCACTAAGAATAGTGTTGGTAAGGTATTGGAATGTATTGAAAAAGATAGAGCAAACTCAGTCATCCTTGGATGTTTATCGATGGTTCCAATGGTTGGTGCGATTCGGAAAGCAATAACTCCTAAATATGCTGTTGATGTCATCAATCCTGTGGATGCTTCGTATTACATGGTAGAGATGCTAAGAAACTTTAGGACACTAATGTGATAAATCCTACTATAGGAACTGTGCCACGATTAGATTCTCGACGAGATAAAATACTCTTAATGCATAACGGTAAATAATATGAGGTTGTATTTGATAAGGAAATGAAAATGGGATTCAAAAATACAATTCGCAAGATCGATATTAAGAAAGTAGGTGTAGTAGGTTGTGGATTAATGGGCTCTGGATTCACTCAACTCTGCGCTCAGAAAGGCTACCAGGTAGTGGTCTCTGAAGTAAACGATGAGCTTTTGAAGAAAGGATTGGCCTTGATCAACTCAAGACTAACAGAAGGTACCAGCAAGGGAGCACTTTCGGAGCGAGAAAAAGATACAATTTTATCTCGGATCTCTGGTACGACTCATTTAGAGAACTTCTCTGATTGTGACCTCGTTATTGAGGCAGCGACAGAGAAAATGGATGTGAAGAAAAAAATATTCACCGAATTGGATAAGATCTGCCGTAAGGATATTGTTTTGGGCACTAATACCTCAGTTTTGTCCGTACTAGATATAGCCAAGATGACTGGTCGGCAAGATAAGGTATTGGGGATACATATGAACCCTTTGGTCATGCCGATTGCGGAAATTATTAAGACTCTTGTCACCAGTGAGGAAGCCATTGAGGTTGCCAAGAACTTTAGCCAGACTTTGGGAAAACAAATTCTCATTATCAATGATTCCCCAGGTTTTATTGCCAACCGCCTATTGATGCCTCTTTTGCTCAATGCAATCCGCATGGTTGAATCTGGTATCGCTAGGAAAGAAGACATTGATACCGAATTCACGTTGGGTTTCGGTTGGCCTATAGGACCGCTGGCCATGATAGATTTTGCTGGTTTAGATACCCTTTTGTTCATATCCGAAGCTCTCTACGAAGACCTCAAAGAACCTCAATATGCGCCACCTATTTTACTTAGAAAAATGGTTGTCGCCGGTTGGCTTGGGTGTAAGACAGGAAAGGGATTCTATGACTATGAAAAGCGATAGATAATTTTTTATTTCATGGAGGGATTTATGGCAGACAAAGGGATGTTTGATCTTTCAGACAGAGTTGCTTTGATTACTGGGGGAGGACATGGCATTGGCCGAGCATACTGCGAAGCAATGGCTGAGTTTGGAGCTAATGTAGCTGTTAATGACATTAATATAGAATTAGCCCGAGAAACAGTTGAACTTATAAAAAGGTTTGGGCATCGTGCCATACCCATCCATGCAGATGTAACGAAACATGATGAAGTTGACCTCATGGTACAACAGATTGTTGCTGAATTTGGCACCATTGATATTCTACTCAATACTGTTGGTATCGGGAATTTTCCATGCAAACTTCATGAGGTGTCAGTTCAAGAGTGGGAAAAAGCCTTAGCAGTTAATTTAACCAGTGCTTTCCTATGCATGCGAGGAGTATTGCCTATAATGATGCAAAAAAAACGGGGCTCTATTATTATCACCAGTTCTGTAGCAGGCATGGTCGCGGGGGGAGCCTCTGCACCGCAATATGGTGCAGCGAAAGCTGGCTTAATAGGTCTTACAAAGCATGCAGCAATGGGTTATGCCAAAGATGGGATTCGTATAAACGCAATTGTTCCAGGTGGTCATGAAACTTGGCCTGTTAATGTACCCCGAGAGGAATATTCAAAACTGAATGAAATGATGGTTAAATTTATTCCTATGGGGAGAATAGCTAAACCAAGTGAGATTAAAGGATTAGCTGTATATTTAGCCTCGGATGCTTCTAGTTACGTGACGGGTCAGACGTTTGTTCAAGATGGTGGTTTAATAGCGTGAATAAGGTAATAAAACAGCATATGCAATTTCAAGCTTATCCAGCTGTTGCAATCAATTGATTTCTTTAATGTTTTTTTTGGGTTAAAAAAACACAAGACTCATAATTTTTTTCTTGACAAAATTTTATGAGGGTAGTATTTTGGTTTCAGCTGATAACTAACTAACCGGTAAGTAAGTTTATTCTAATCCTTTATTGATATTATTGCTGGAGAATCTGAAATAAGTTTGATCGTGGAGCTAAACAACCTGATAAGAGATTAAGAGGAGTATCTTCTTGAGGAATAAAAAAAGACGGCTGGACACGGAAGAGCGGAAAGACCAAATCCTACAGATTGCAACAAATATATTTTATCGAGATGGTTATGAAAAGGCCTCTCTCAGGGAAATTGCAGAAAGGATTAGATTTACTAAAGCAGCTATTTACCACCATTTTAAAAGCAAGGAAGAAATCCTGTTTAATGTTATCTCGCACCACAGTGGTCAGCTGATTTCAGAGTTGAAAGAGATTAGCCAGAAAGAGGGTGACCCAGTGGAGCAGCTAAGAGAGATGCTTGCAAAGAGCATCTTTTCCCTGGAAGAAAACAAGGCAAGTGCAAAGATTCTTATGGAGGATAGGCACTTTTTAAACAAGAAACATGAAGCCATTATCAATCATCAACGGCAAGGAATCTTTGAAATTTACATGAATAAGTTAAAAGAGATTAGAAGTGTTGGAAGATTGAACGATGTTAATATCGCTATCGCTACTTTTAGTCTTGCAGGTGCAATCACTTTCCCGTATCACTGGTATGACCCTGAAGGAGAGCCGAGTATCGAGGAGTTAGTAGATAACACCGTCAAGATTATGTTTTATGGACTGGTCAGAGATGAAGGCAGAGCGATTCAAAAAGAAGGAAGTTTAAAAAGAGAATTGAAAATGCACGGTAGACTGGATGACTGGTGGAAGAATTCTTCATTCTTTAGGAGGAGGTGAGCAGAGATCCATAGGTTTCCATTTAGAGGGCTTAGAGCTCCTATGGGGGTACCAATAACCCGAAAGATAGCTAAAAGGTCAGTGAGGATAGGTAAGTAGTAGCCTAATCGCCAGAATAAACTAACAAGACAGCATGTTAGGAAAAGAAAGGAGTAATGTTATGAAACCAGATGAAAAATCAAGCGTTCAGAAAAAACTCATTAATGTGGAGAACTATCCCTTTGGAGAAATATTCGAAAAATTTTTGATTACAGGAGCAAAAGATACATATACTCATGACGAGCTTTTTTCAAGGTTCGTACCCGTCTATACATTTTTTGAAAACGTGTCACTAAAAGATGCCTTTCAATACCTTGCCAAAACTGAAAACATGGCGGAGTGGACCATGTCCATGCGAAATCTAAAGCACGTGAAAGGGGATATTTACTCGGGTGAAGAAGCTGCAACCCCAACTGGAAAGGTTTTTATTCGAACCGTAGGTAATGAAGCAGCTAGAACCATCGAATGGTATGCCGGACATGAGAGCCCGGATGATTTGTGGATATATTATCAGGGCCTGCTGGCCGATGCGCAGATTGCTCTGGGAAAGAAAGGGACGACCTTTTTCTGGACCAATTATGTGCATGAACGGGTTAGGAAAGATCGCGCATTGGTGATGGGGTTCAAGTTAATGCGAAGTGCTCATATGATTGAGATCACAAATATGAAAATGATCTTGGAGGACCGTTATGGAAAAAAACGATAGGAGATCTCTATGGCCTACAATTGACATGGCCACCCATTTAAAGAATAGGGCGGCTGAGTTAAGAGAGGCAAAGAAGAATGGAACTAAATAATCGGATATTTCCCTGGAAGTTATGTCCCAGAGGAATGAAACCGAAGAAAGCAGCGTAAGAAGTCGAATCGGGGGATGATATGAAAATTAATAAAGTGGGTGTGGTCGGTTGTGGATTAATGGGATCTGGATTTGCCCAGGCATGTGCACAGGCTGGGTATCAAGTGGTTGTCTCTGCAAGGACAGAGGACAAGTTGAAAAGAGGAGTAGCCGTCATTGACTCCAGGTTATCTTCAGGTGTGAACGAAGGCAAGCTATCCCAGAAGGATAAGGTGTCCATTTTGGCTCGAATAAGAGGGACCACTAATCCTCAGGATTTCTCCGGCTGCGATTTGATAATAGAAAACATTACTGAGAACCTGGATATGAAGAAAAAGGTATTTGCAGAGCTTGATAAAATCTGCTCTCAACATACAATTTTGGCCACCAATACCTCGACTCTGCCAATAATTGAATTGGCTGTGGTCACCAAAAGGCCAGATAAGGTGATAGGAATACATCTCGATCCCTTATTGATGTTATCGCCCCTTGCGGAGATACCCAAAACGATTCTAACCAGTGATGAGACTGTAGAGACTGCTAAGGAATTTAGTAAATCGTTAGGAGGGATTCCAGTGGTTGCGCCAGCTACTGCTGGGTTTCTCGCAAACCGAGTAATAGCCCCCTTCATCCTCGACTGTATTCGAATGTTAGAAGCTGGTGTTGCTACAAGAGATGACATTGATACTACCTTTAAGCTCTTAGGTATGCCACCTTTGGGGCCGTTAACTCTAATGGATTACATCGGGCTGGATACCATTCTGTTTGGGTGCACCGCTCTATATGAGGAATTTAAGGATCCTCGATATGCTCCTCCACCGTTATTGAAGCAGATGGTTACCGCTGGCTGGCTCGGCCGTAAGACAGGGAAAGGATTCTATGAATATAAGCCATAAAATTGGAAGTTGTTTAAAAGGAGGAGATTATGTGGGAGAAGAATATTTTTGACCTTTCAGGGAGAGTAGCCTTGGTGACAGCAGGAGGACATGGCCTCGGTCGAGAGTTCTGCGATGCGATGGCTGAATTCGGAGCTGACGTGGCGGTAAATGATATTGATGAGAAGCTGGCACAAGAAACGGTTGAACTAACAAAGCGGTTTGGACATCGGGCCATAGCGGTTGTGGCTGATGTGTCTAAACCAGATCAGATTGAACGCATGGTAAAACAGACAATAGCCGAACTGGGCACGATTGATATTCTTTTTAATAATGCTGGAATTTTCCATCCTCCGTTGAGAATTCATGAGATGCCGATTGAAGCATGGGACAGATGCATGGACCTTGATCTAAGGGGAGTGTTCCTCTGTATGCGGGCTGTACTACCTATCATGCTGAAGCAGAAGAGTGGTTCTATTATCAACACCGCGTCTCTCGCAGGACTCATGGCCGGGGGGCCGGAATGGAGCATACCGAATTGCGGGCCTTATGGCGCGGCGAAAGCTGGTGTCATTGCTCTCACCAGGCATGCAGCAGTATCCTACGCCAAGGATGGAATTAGGATAAATGCTATTGCGCCCGGGGCCCATCTTACGCAGCCATTGGGAGCTCCGCGAGAGGAGATGGAGAAGGTAGAAAAAAAGATAGCCAATTTTGTTCCTATGGGGCGCCTTGGCAATCCAAGCGAGATGAAAGGGGTAGCTGTATATTTAGCTTCCGATGCGTCAAGTTATGTGACCGGGCAAACGTTTGTTCAAGATGGTGGCTTTAGTGCCTGATCCACTTGCTGCAAAATACCGATTTCCAAGAAGAGATACCCCGACACCCCTATTCGGGAGATTGGAGGAGCTTAGATCGATCCAAAAATAACTATATAGGTAAGAAAGGAGGCAAAGATGAGTTTTGAATGGGATGCTATCGTTATCGGCGCCGGAATTGGGGGATTAAGTTGTGCTACGTTGCTTTCACGAAATGGCATGAAGGTACTGGTTCTGGAGCGCCATGATAAGGTGGGTGGGTATGCCCACCAATTTGTCCGCAGGGCGGGAAAAGAATATCGTTTCGATGTTGCACATCATAATACTAATGGCTTGCGCGAGGGTGGGCGGTTTCGCGCTATCATGGAAGAAATGGGCGTGTTTGATAAGATCAAGATCAGACATCTTGACGAAGTCATTACAATAAAGTTTCCGGATTTCGTAATCACAATCCCTCCCAGTGTTTCTCTGTTCCGAGAATCCTTGGTTGAACTGTTTCCTAAAGACAAGGATGGGATCGATAAGCTTTTCGCCACGATGAAAAGTTTCTACGAGGAAACGTCTGCGGTTAGGGAACAAGGCCGATTTGATGAACTGGCTCGTGGTTCACTTTTGATGGAGTATCCGACAATTTCAAAATATATGACGGCCTCGATCGAGGAATTTGTTGTGGAACACGTTCAAAATCCCAAGATCGCAGCTACTATTTACCTGATGTCTATTTTCTTGGGTGCAAAGCCAAAGCAGTTTTCGGCCCTCTGGTACTTTCCTTGGTTGTATGAAGTCTTGGAGCAGGGACTGGATCACATACAAGGCGGGGGTTATGCTTATACCCTGGCAATGCGGGACGCTATCAAGAGCTATGGAGGGGAAGTTCTCACGAAAACCGAGGTTGAGCGGATACTCGTCGAACGTGGAAAATGCGTAGGTGTCAAAACAAAGAAAGGAGATAGATTTAATGCTCCGGTCATTGTATGCAACGCACCCGCGCCGGTTGCTTTCAAGAAGTTGATTGATTCGTCGGTGGTGAACCCCGATTATTTGCATCAGGCTTTGAAAAGCGAGATCTCTCTTTCGGCTATAAAGGCCTTTATCGGTCTTAAAGGAACTCCCAGCGAAATCGGATTTGAGAAGAATGACTACGTCGTGGTTGGAAGCTATGATCTGGACAGTGAATTCGACAGGTTTATAGCTGAAGATTTCGCCCGCAGCCCGTTCATGATGTCTAACAATACGGTTATAAACCCGGGCGATACGCCGGAAGGACGCACTATTATTCAGTGGGGCACAGTTGCGGACGGCAAGAACTGGTGCCGGCTGCCAAAGGAAACCTACAAAAATAAAAAGGCGGATTTGACTAAAGTCATCATTAAACGGATTAGCGAGGTCATTCCTGATATTCGAGATCGGATTGAGGTCATCGAAGTTGGAACGCCCCATACTATGGAGCGCTATACATTGAATCCGAATGGCGCGATTAGCGGGTATGCACTGACGTCTAATCAACCTCCCAATTTAAATCCACGCACACCGGTAACAGGACTTTTTCTTGCAGGCGCCTGGACATTTCCTGGCCCAGGATTTGGAGGGACAACGATGAGTGGTGCAAATACCGCTCGGATCATTCTCGGAAAGTGATCTTCTCGATTAGAGAACAGAGGAGCCTTTATGGAGATAAAGAAGATAGGTGTGGTTGGATGCGGAGTCACAGGCTCAGCATTTGCTCAAGTCTTTGCTGAGTCGGGCTATGAAGTCGTTGTCTCGGAGGTAAATGAAGAGCTTTTGAACAAAGGATTGACATTGATTAACTCCAGGCTGACCGAAAATGTTAAAGAAGGAAAATTATCCCAGCAGGATAAGGTTTTTATACTGGCTCGCATCGAAGGCACCACTAAAGTCCAGGACCTTCATGACTGTGATCTGGCGATAGAAGCCGTTATCGAAAAGATGGATGCGAAGAAAAAAGTATTTGCTGAGCTGGATAAGGTCTGCTCTCAGAAAACTATCTTTGCAACCAATACCTCGGTTTTACCCATTCTCGATATGGCAATGGTAACTAAGAGACCAGATAAGGTGATGGGATTTCACACGAACCTGCTTGTAGGGAGAATTGTGGAAATCATCAAGACAATCGCCACCAGTAACGAGACCATCGAAATTGGCAAATCCTTAGCCAAGTCTGTGGGAAAGACTTATGTCATCGCTAAGGATACTCCCGGATTCATCATAAGCCGGCTTACAGCTTCTTTTTTCTGCAATGCTATCCGGTTGCTTGAAGCCGGGATTGCTACCACAGAGGATATTGATACGGCTATGACAGCGGCCATAGGTTTACCTTTCGGACCGTTTGCGATGATGGATCTTGCTGGCCTGGACACCATTCTACTCGGAACTACCGCGGTGTATGAGGAACTTAAGGAACCTCAATATGCCCCGCCATCTCTGTTGAAACAGATGGTTACTGCTGGTCGGCTTGGCCGTAAGACTGGGAAAGGTTTCTATGATTATGATAAATGAGGACGAAGGTACTAAATAAGAATGACTGAAAATAAATGAGGAGGTGTTTATGGCTGATAACGAATACGATGCTGTTGTCATTGGAGCCGGGACGAAATCTCTTGTCACTGCACTTTATTTGCAGGCCTATGGCGGATTGAAGACGTGCATACTTGAGACAAGACATGAGCTTGGAGGATGTTGGCACTGGCAAGATGGGCCAGCCCCTGGATTTTCGCTTGACGTCCACGCCACTGTCATGTGGGATTGGTATTTTCTACCTATCCATTACGATTTTCCAAATTTCGAGGAATATGGAGCAAGATTTCTTTATCATCCAGGAGCTCAGGGCATCATTTTCAGAAGTTCTGATGATTATTTAGCTACCTATCATCGCAAGTATGACCCAACAGGGGAATTGACTGCAAAAGAATTAGCGAGATTCTCTGAAAAGGATGCGGAGACTTTTCTTAAAATTGAAAAAACCTACGTGGAGCCAGGGGGACGAAAAGATGTCTTCCTGCAACAGGCATACAGTTTGCCTGCAGAACCTGACCAACCCGAGCTTATGGACATATGGATGATGAATTATTTAAAGCGTCCTGACGCTGTTTATGATGAACGGCTTATGCGCATGTCTGGGCTTCAAGGCCTGCGTGAAATTTGGGAAGGTGTTCCCATAAGATGTCTTTTGCTAACCACTCTCCCTTTTTTACATATGGGCCCTGATGATGCTTTTGGCACTGCTGCGCTGTCCTTTGCTTTGCCATTTTCAAGGGAGATGAATTTTGTGGTGGGCGGAACCCATATGATTGCACATTCGATGATCCGGCTCTTCGTCGAGAACGGAGGAAAGTTTTACAGCAAGAATGAGGTAGATAAAATCATTATCGAGAATGGAGAAGCAAGAGGAGTCCGTCTGGTCGATGGCACAGAAGTGAGGGCTAAGATAGTCGTAAGTGGAGTCGACCCTTATCAGCTCTGCTTCAGGTTAATCGGCGATGGGCACGTTGACATGAAAGTTGTGAAAAAGATAGATAACCTGGAACGTACCTGGCAAGCAGGAATATCGGGAGTTATGCTGGCTATCCAAGAATTTCCGAATTTCAAGGCATCCAAGTATAATCCGATTTTTCAAGGAGGAATGCATGGGATTATCGTATGGAACAGACCAGATGAGATGGAGTGCTACGAGGAATTTGCAGAATTGATGAGAGGGAAAGAGCACGAAAACCCTCAAATTATAGATATGATGCACCAAACGGCAATTGATCCAACACGAGCGCCTCAAGGGAAACACATAATTTCAGCTGGGGCCCTAGGGCACGTGGTTTCAGCCCACAATGAAAGGGAGTGGATTAATTACAGGAGGGGATTGGCTGAAAAGCTTCTCAAGGTATTTCAAGACGTGGCTCCTAATATGACCTGGGATAATGTCATTGATTATGTAGTGTTTAGCGCATGGGAGTTGTCGAAACTCAAGGTAAATATGCCCTTTGGGAATGAAAACATCATAGACTGGATTCCTTCTCAGTCTGGAAAGTTTAGGCCGGTTCCAGAGTGGGCGGCTCATAGGATAAAACCCATAAAAAATCTGTATGGGACTGGCGCAGGCTGGGGGACCCCCCCTGGGGCAAGTTGCTGTCAGGGCTACACCTGCTACAAAGCGATAGCAATTGACCATGGATTAAGAAAGCCCTGGGAAGAAAAGAATCGGCCTTGGTAAAGAGAAGGGTTCACTTCTAATTCAGAGTAAATTTTAAGGAGGGAAAAAATGCTAAAATTTGATCCGAACTTTAATCCAGAAATTCATCCTTACTTGGAATGTCATCCAGAATGGGCACAAGGGGTTCGGAAAAATAAGCCGACCTATAACTACGATGTAATTATCATTGGTAGCGGGCCCAATGGACTTGCAGCCGCTGCTTATCTCGCCAAAGCAGGATTAAAAGTTTTAATACTGGAAAAGAGGCTTGAGGCGGGAGGAGGCCTGTGTACGGAAGATATGGTCACATTACCTAACATGCTCCATAACACATGTGCCATATACTTTCTCATGGTAGATAATGCCCCTGTTTATAAAGACTTCAAACTTGAGGAAGATTATAAATTGAGGCATGTCTGGCCTGACCTTCAGTTTGCATTGCCGCTATCTGATGGCAGGTCGGTACGCATCTACAGAGATGTTAACAAGACATGCGAATCATTAGCTAAGTTCTCAAAGAAGGACGCTGAAACATATCGAGAGATTTACCACAAGTTTAATAAAATTACGGATGGTTTCTTAGCACCCGCAACTTATGTTGATCCAAAACCTGGGCCTTTTCAAGCAGCCATGTTAGAGGCCCATCCTTTGGGAAAAGAACTGAGCGAATTTTCACCCAAAAGTCCGAGAAAGATTGTTGATGAGCTCTTCGAGAATGAACATGTCAAAGCGTTGATGTTATACGTCGCTGCCCATTGGGGCCTGGAGCCAAATATTGATGGAGTCGGTTATCTTGCACTACTCTGTCTCAATCGAGCTACCCACTATAGACTATGCGTTGGCGGGTCGCACATGCTTGCCCAGGTTATCCAGAAAGTAATATGTGAAAACAAAGGTCAAATCTGGACGAGCCAGATCATCAAGCGAATTGTAGTAAAAAATGGGGTAGCCGAAGGGGTTGAATTGAATGATGGGACTTTAATAAAAGCCAATAAAGCGATCATCAGCACGATTGATCCTATCCAGACCTTCATTAAGTATGTGGGTAAGGAAGTTTTGGCAAATGACTTTGTTGAGAAGATCGAGAATTTCCACTGGGAACACTGGAGCCTCTTGACGGTTCATCTTGCATTAAATCAAGCTCCAGCTTTCATTGACCCGGAAATTAACAATGCACTTATTTGCGCCCCGGTTGGTATTGAAACGGAAGAAGAGCTTTTGAATTTATGGAGTGGGATCACGAAAGGTGAATTGTGGACGAAGGGGTTTGGTTGTTGCATCCCCTCTGTCCATGACCCCAGCCAGGCCTGGCCAGGCAGGCATGTAGGTCTGATTTCGCAAATGGCTCCATATAAGTTAAAAGAGGGAACTGACAAATATTATCGTTATCTTTTTAAAGAGGAAATTGGAAAAAAGTGTATTGAAACCCTGCGAAAGTATGCTCCTAATATGACCGAAGACAATATCCTTTGGGCAAAGACTCACACCCCTCTTGATATTGAAAACAAAATGGCTGACATGGTGCAAGGCTCCATTAAACAAGGAGCTTATGAACCACTCCAGATGGGTTTCCTAAGGCCCAATGAATATTGCTCCACTCATAGGACACCAATCAAGAACCTGTATCTTGGTGGAGCCAGCAGCCATTCTGGTGGCTTGGTAACCTTTGGGCCAGGATACGGAGTTGCTAATAGCGTTGCTGACGACTATGGAGTAAAAAAATGGTGGCCAGAGCCGGAATCTGTGACGAAAGCACGGAAGGAGGGATTACTGTAATGATAGTCAGATCAACAGGACTCGGAAGCTCTGAGATGGAGGGTAATTTTACCTCCGTTGAGCCAAAGGCAGATTATCTAATTATAAATGCCCATACCACAGCACCGGTGAAATGGCATGTAAGGGTCGCCGTCAACTTTCCAGATATTTTGACTATAATTAAGTTTGTCATCACGAGGCGTCAGTGCTGGTGGTTTCTCATTTCCCACTTGTTCAAGAATAAAAAATCGATTACCCGACCTGACCAGTTTTAAAACTATATAAGAATGGGAGGGGGTGAACTTGCAGAGAGTTAGAGATTCCAAATGTATTCATGCAGGGACTCCCGTGGTCATTAAAGTGCAGGTGGCACGGGATAGAAGAAAATATTAACCAAAGGAGGCTCACTATGAAAGTAGGAATCGAAGAAATCGTGTCGGATTACCCCGAAGAGATCCTGACGCCTGAAGATAGGTCTTACTTGTTTGATTTTCTCCCACCCGCTCTGAAAGGCGTTTACAGACTACCTAAAGAAATGAGGGTGTTAAGGGACGTTGATGCTGCAGAAATCATGACCGAAAGGGTGGTTAAGAAGCTTTTCGACACCACCAAGATTAAACCATCGGATATTGATTACATTATTGCCAATAATTGCGGCGGTACACTTGTTGTACCTATGATCGGTTGTTACATTCACCATAGATTTGGCTTTCCGGTAGAGGTGCCTGCGTTAAATATTTCCCAAGCCTGCGCAAGCTTCGTTGACGCCTGTGAGATTGCTTGGAACTTTATTCTCGCTGGTAAATACAAGAAAATCCTTGTTGTCGCAGTTTCGGTCTGGGAAACCCAGGGAGGCCAGGGCAGGAGGGATCTTACAGACCCTATGAGTGCTGTGATGGGGGATGGTGCCGCCGCAGCTGTAATTTCTGCTGAGAATTTGAAATGCGAGTTTCTTTCCTACTACAACCGGACATGGGGGGAAGCTTATCCTATGTCTGGCGCTGACCCAAGACGTTGCGCCCATCCTGAACTGCCCCAGGCAAAAGAGCAGCCTGAAATGTCAAATTACATGTGGGGGAGCCCGCAGTTTTTTGCATGGTGGAAAAAGGTGGGGCCAAACTTTGCCCTCGATGGTTTTAAAGGTGCTGTAAAGCTGGCTGGATTGACCCTCAATGATATTCAATTAGTCATTTTCCACCAACCTGTGGATATGTTGTATGATGTGTGGATGGAAGGAGCGGAGAAAGGTGGGGTACCGAAGCATATATGGAAGCATACCTGGGATAAATATGGAAACATGTCCAATGCCGTCGTGCCATGTAACCTGGTCGAGTTTTGGGAAAATGGAGATCTTAAGAAAGATATGATTATGGCCTGGATAACCATCGGAGCAGGTGCTCACGTACCTACAATGATTGTGAAATGGCTGGTTTAAAAAAGGCGCGTGAAGGAAACAACATTAAAAAATTACATTGATGGTGAGAATCTAAAAGACTTTATAGTGGTAGATGGGTAAGTTCAAGCTTAGGTCAAAGTGAAAGAAATTTCATATACCTTGGAATTTACAAGAAGGAATGGAATTTGGAGAGGGAAAAGATAGATAAGAAAGATAGGTCATATTATGAATTAGGGGTCGTAATTTTACTTGCCCTCCTTTGGGGCATCGTAATGATGAACCGTTTAACGATTGTTTATCTTTTCCCTCTCATCATTCCTGAATTTAAAATGAGCTATGTTCAGGCAGGGGCACTCGCTTCCATACTTGCCATTACTTCTGCTTTTGCAATCTGGTTCTTTGGAGGCCTCTCTGATCGTTTGGGCCGAAAAATTATTCTTATTCCAGCGACTCTATTTTTCTCTCTCATGTCGTGGTTTTCGGGCTTAACATACAGTTTTTTACAAATGTTTTTATCACGCGGATTAATGGGAATTGGTCAAGGAGCAGTCTTACCTGCCAGCATTGCCACGATTTCATCTGAATCAACCCCAACTCGAAGAGGTTTCAATTTTGGCCTCCATCAGGCTTTAGCGCCTTTAATCGCTCTTGGAATAGGTGCCATCCTTGTTACCCAACTTACCAAGCTGATGTCCTGGAGAATGGTATTTTTTGTTATGGGCATTCCCGGATTGGTCATCAGTATCATCTTATATTTTTACATGATGGAAACAAAGACCACGTTGTTTAGAGAGAAGGGTAAGATATCGGAAGGGATATCGAATAAACCTGGTTTTTTTGAACCATTGAAGTATAGAAACGTGATCGTCTCTTCTGCAGTTAATTCCTTGATGATGGGTTGTTTATTTGTATTTGCGACCTTTAGCATTATCTATTTAACGAAAGAGAATCATCTATCCATTTCAGATGCTGGAGTCATTATCTCTCTTTTGGGATTTACAGGATTTTTCGGCTGTATTTTATTACCTTTGCTTTCAGATCGTGTTGGCCGAAAACCAATCATCATTCCTTCACTGTTTGTTACGGGATTATGTTTTTGGGGGTTTATTTTATCCGGCTCCAATTTCTTTCTCTTAGCTCTATTTGTTTCCATTGCTGGATTTGTAATAGGAGGAATAGCTCCCATTGCTCTATCCGCCTTGACTACAGAGAGTGTTCCACCCTATTTGGCGGCAACAGCATCAGGAATTCCAGCCTCTTTTGGGGAAATTTTCGGTTCGGCACTCATGCCTTTTTTGGCAGGGTATTTATGCGATCTTTATGGCCTCAAAACAGCTCTTTATTTTTCGGCTGTTACACCCCTCATTGCGGGGTTCGTAGGACTTTTCTATGAAGAGACAGCTCCAAAAGTCGTCGGTGCTTTTCGTGGAGATTCAAACGGTCAGTAACGATGATAATGTTCACGAGTTTTTAGGTAAAGGTTAGGAGGCCTGTTTGGTTCAAGGGTAAAGGTCAGGGTATGTCATAAGCAAGAATAACATAACCCAAACCAATCAACCAAACTGGTATCTTTACCCTAACCACAACCTGAGGACCTTTTGTAACCAATTTAGTAAAGGAGTAACGAAGATGCAGGTGATAGGAGATATTGCCCGATTGAATGCAAAAAGATATCCGGACAAGATTGCCCTGATCATGGAGAACGAGTCTCTTACCCATAAGCAGGTAAACCAGCAGGCCAATCAGATAGCCAATGGACTCATTTTTCTCGGTGTAAAGCCAGGGGATAGAGTAGCGATATTGGCCTTTAATTGTATCGAGTACCCCATTATCAATTTTGCGGTGGCCAAGTGTGGAGCGATGCTGGTTCCTGTTAACTTTCGTTACAAGAAGAAAGAGCTCGCCTACGTGATTAACAACTCCGAACCGAAGGTGCTCTTCTTTGGGCCCGAGTTTATTTCCTTAATGGAAGAGTCCAAGGCAGAGTTTACTTCATCGATTCATCCGGTGGCCATTTCGAAAAAGCCCCTCGAGTCAGCACTGACTTTAACGAAGATGATGGAGGGCCGGTCCACCGCTGACCCACCTGTCAAAGTAGACCCCAATTCTCCTTGCAGTGTCATGTATACCAGTGGTACGACCGGCTTTCCCAAAGGGGTGCTCTTCCCCCACGCCGCCAATATGGCCATCTTTACGGGTATGGTGATGGAAGGGGATCTGAGACATGAGGATGTGGCATTGGTGTGCCTTCCTCTCTTTCACAACGGGGGGCTTAATGCCACACTTCAGCCCACCCTTTTAATGGGCGGGACGGTTATTATTACAGGGAAAGGATTTGATCCGGATAAGATTCTTGGTACAGTGGAACGTTACGGTGTGACCATGACTATGTGGGTTCCAACCCAATTGGCCATGCTCATCAATCATCCTGGCGCAAAAAAGAATAATGTATCCACCTTAAATAAAATCTGGTATGGCTCCTCGCCGATCAGCCCCACAGTGCTTGAGGGCTCCATGGATTTATTCAAGGCAGGGTTCTACCAGTGGTATGGACAGACCGAGACAGGGATGGTTTCGGTGCTACGGCCAGAAGACCATAAGGAACGGTCTCAATGTACTGGCCGCGAGATGTTCAACGCTGACCTTCGGGTAGTGGACGAAGAGGGTAATAACATACCCGTAGGAGAAGTGGGTGAAATTATATGTGCCCAAGTGCCCTTGGGTATGATTGGCTACTACAAAATGGATGAAGCCAACAAGAGAGTCATTTGTGATGGCTGGATACACACTGCGGACTTGGCTAGAGCAGAGGGAGAGGGATACTTTACCATCGTCGATCGTTTGACGGATATGATTATCAGTGGAGCGGAGAACATCTATCCCAAAGAGATTGAAGATGTCATCAGCAGTCATCCAGGAGTGCGAGAGGTAACTGTGTTCGGAATACCGGACGAAATATACGGTGAAGCAGTCTGTGCCGTGGTGGTCTGGAAGGAAGGGCATCAGTTGGACCAGGAGGCAATTATTGATTTCTGCGCCTCCAAGCTTGCCGGTTACAAAAAACCCAAAAGGGTGGAATTTATGGACGATCTTCCTAAGAATCCTTCTGGCAAGGTGACCAAGAATGTATTGAGAGACCCCTACTGGGCTGGTCGAAAGAAACGGATTTGAGGTTAAAATGGAAAAGGCTTCGCCAAATCAAACGAACCAGATATGGGCGTTGGTTGAGGAAGGATTGTTCGAATATCCCATAGCCGATAATCAAGTACCCGCTTTGCTTGCCAATCGCTGTACGAATTGTGGCAAAACCTTTTTCCCCAAACGTCCCCTTTGTCCATACTGTTTTGAAAAAGGGGAAATGGAAGAGATAAAACTTGACAGGCGAGGGATCATCTATGCCTGTACGGTGATTCACCGCAATTCACCCACTGGGATCATTGCTCCTTATGCTTATGGCTATGTGGATATACCAGTCAACAAAGTGCGTGTCTTTGGTCTATTTGAGGGCAGCGACCCTTCATCATTTACCCTTGGTCAGGAAGTGGAACTGGTCGTGGAACCTATCAAGGTAGACCACCAAGGAAAACAGATTATCGGATATAAATTCAAACCCGTTTCATGAGATTTCTGAAAAAGTCCAGAAATCTCTGATTACTTGGATTATAAAAACGATTACACAGATTAGAAATCAAGAGAGTGGAAAGTAGTTTTTCAGAGATCTCTTCATAGGGGGGTGACATGCGGCATGTATTTATTATTGGGGTAGGAATGACCCAATTTGGCAAACATATGGATAGGAGTTTGAGGGATCTTGGACGAGAGGCATGCTTAAACGCCCTCCGAGATGCTGGGGTTAACCCAAAAAAGATCGAGGCTGGATACTGCGGCAATGCCTTGGCTCCTGCTATTCAGGGTGAGACAGGAGTGGGGCAGAATGTTTTCTGGGAAGTAGGGATCAATGAGATTCCAATTGTTAATGTCGAAAATGCGTGTGCCTCAGGATCAACCGCCTTGAGAGAGGGATGGATGGCGATCGCCGGCGGGTTTTATGATATGGTCATCGTTGCCGGAGTAGAAAAAACAGTGATGCCAAAGGGTACCATGCTTGACGTGGGGGCTGCAGAATTAGAAACGAAATTGGGCGATGTATTTCCAGGGCAGTTTGCACTGATTGCACAGAAACATATGGAGCGATATGGGACGACCCGTGAGCAACTGGCTAAAGTTTCAGTGAAAAACCACTTCAACGGTTCACTTAATCCTTATGCACAATTTCAAAAACAATTCACTGTGGAAGAAGTTCTCAACTCCCCGGTTGTTGCCGATCCCCTCACTCTTTTCTCCTGTTGTCCAAATAGTGACGGCGCGGCGGCTCTGATACTTTGCAGTAAGAAGAAAGCTCAGAAGATGAAGGTCAGAGCAGTGAGAATTGCTGCTTCAATACTTACTTCAGGAACTTATAACAATCAGCGGGATATCACAGGTTGGGAGATAGAAAAAAGGGCAGCTGAAAGGGCATACCAGATGGCCTCCTTAGGCCCTAAAGACATAGATCTAGTTGAGGTCCATGATGCTTTTACCATTTCCGAAATCATTCACTATGAAGACCTTGGGCTATGTTCCCCTGGGGAGGGAGGCCGTCTCATTGATGAAGGGGCAACTGAATTGAGTGGAAGAATCCCTGTCAACCCAAGTGGAGGTTTATTGGCTAAAGGTCACCCAGTCGGAGCGTCTGGTGTTGCGCAGGTCGTAGAGATCGTTTGGCAACTACGGGGTGAAGCAGGAAAGCGGCAGGTGAAAAATCCGCGGGTAGGTCTCGCTCAAATCATGGGTGGTTACAAGGAATGGGATACCCGGGCCTGCACAGTCCACATTTTAGTCAAAGATTAGTTTGATTAATTCCCCATCGAGGCATTATATAGTGTCATATTAAATGCTAATTTTTCTTCTTGGAAATAGGTTGCCGGCCCTATATCCCCTTCCAAACCCTAACCTCCTACCTAACACCCAAGACCGGATAGGGTATATAGGAGCTGTTTGTATTATCAAATAATGAGAAAAATTAATACAAACGTAATAAATGATTTGTTATTGCGAGGAGCGAAGCGACGAAGCAATAACATGAAAAACGAGATTGCCACGTCCTTCGGGGTCGCATGACGATGGGCAGTGTTAAAATATTTAATGCGTTTGTATTAGTTCATAACTTTCTGGAAATGAGAGATTATCTTAGATAGCTTTGTGAAATATTTTTTAAAGGTCTAACTATATCAGAAGGAGGAAGCATATGTTACCAGGGGTTAAAAAATATCCGCATATTTTCAGTCCAATCAAGATTGGCAAATTGGAGATTAAAAACCGAATCAAATATGCC
>Ga0315281_10003442_pt1 | contig 23160 bp, 26 predicted proteins | sample YL17G07_0_MG_FD_204540 | JGI IMG/M metagenome (GOLD analysis project Ga0315281, IMG submission 204540) | Sediment microbial communities from Yellowstone Lake, YNP, Wyoming, USA - YL17G07_0 | ecosystem: Environmental > Aquatic > Freshwater > Lake > Sediment | place: USA: Wyoming | collected... | reverse complement strand
GACCTCACCCTGTCGGCCAGGAGCCGCCAGTCGGGTCGCTCTCCAATTTTCAGGTTTGTTTGCCGTGTCTTTTCGGAAGCGGCCATTGGATCGGCGGCCCCCTATTTTCTCGCCTGATTGGCTCCAACGCAGCGGGAGCCGTCAGTCACAATGCATGACTTCGGTATATCTCCGGCGCAACGCCATTCACGAAACGTACCTTTTTGAGGGGCAGCTTCTCTCCCCATAGCCGCCACTCTCCAAGCATCAGGCATCAGGCAGTGCTTGGAGTGCGCTTCGAGTAGCTTCTCTGTAAATCGTGACGCATGCTGGGGCGACATCGGCGATTGACGACGGTGCTCGGCGTCAGCCATACTCCCCGCAAGCCCATTGGATTCCCTATCCTTTATCCTTCGACCTAGCGGGATTTCGCGTTGCCGGAACGCTGAACAGTCGTGCGCTCCAGAGTCTGTTGCAGTTCGTCAACCTGATCGATCAGCGTGATGAAATGCCTGCCGAAGGCGGTCAGATCGTATTCCACGCGCGGCGGCACTTCGGGGAAGCTGGTCTTGTCCAGAATTCCAAAGCGCACCAGCTTGGCCAGTCGCTCGTTGAGCACCTTGCCGCTAAGACCGTCAATCGCATGCTCCATTTCGCCGGGACGGCGCACGCCTTTTCGGACCAAGCTCAAAACGGTCAGCGACCATTTGCAGCCAATGATGCTTTCCACCATCTGATGAACGTTGGGACTGCTCATGTGCCGAAAATATTTATTCCGTTTGTGATCAACAAAATGTACCAAAAGGTGCCTACCCGACCAGTTTGTACCCGCTTGCCGCGACCTTCGCCGGCTCGTAGATTGCTTCCTGTCTGCTCACATAAAACCCAATCGAAAGGAATGCAAAATGCGAATCAATCTTTCCCGCGCAGCGTCCATTATCGTCCTATCCGCGGCTGTTTCAAGCAGCTCTGTCGGCGCGGTGGATTCAAACCCGGTGCCTTATCCGAAAGGCTATCGTGACTGGCACCATGTCAAATCGATGGTCATCAATCCCGGCCACGGGCTCTACGACGCGTTTGGCGGCATTCACCATCTTTATGCGAACAAGGCCGCCATGGGTGGGTACAAGACGGGGAAATGGGCTGACGGCGCCGTCATCGTTTTCGACCTGATCGAGGCGAAGTCGGCCGACAACGCCGTCGTCGAAGGTTCGCGCAAGGTGGTCGGTGTCATGCATCGCGACGCGCGCAAATACGCCGCGACCGGCGGCTGGGGCTACGAGGGATTCAAGGGCGACAGCAGCACCGAACGCGCGGTGGGCGCCAATGCACTGACGGCCTGCCACCAGTGCCACATCGCGCAAAAGGACGCCGGCTTCATCTTCAGCAAGACGCGCCCTTGAATCGGGGTTCCGCCGCCCCCGTCCTGCGCGTTTCGCAGTGGCTCAACAGTAATCGCGCCATCACGCTGGATGAATTGCGCGGCAAGGTGGTGCTGGTCCATGCGTTTCAGATGCTGTGCCCGTCCTGCGTCATGCAGGCCGGGCCGCAGGCGGTGCGCCTGTGGCAGCGCTATCAACAAGGCCGGCCGGACAGCGACGTGGCGGTGATCGGATTGCACACCGTCTTCGAGCACCACGAGGTCATGACGCCGGCGGCACTCGCGGTTTATCTGCACGAATTCCGTATCCCTTTCCCGGTGGCGGTAGACCGGGCGAGTGCAGACGGGCCGATCCCCCAAACTATGCACGCCTACGCGATGCAGGGCACGCCGACAAGCTTACTGATAGACCGGGCCGGGCGTTTGCGCAAACAATTTTTTGGCGTCGAGTCGGACCAGCAGATGGTCGCGGACATTGATATCCTCATCACGGAACCGGCGTAGGGGGAACGGTTTAAGTTGGCGAAGGTCAGGTTAGAGCGCCCGCCGGCAGGCGCCTACGCCCACTCGCAGCTGCGCAGCCTGTTTCTCGGCAGCAAGAATTCGGACCTGCTATCCACACGCTGAACGAATGAAATAACCCACGTCCCTTCTGCGTTATTCAGCCTTGCGCGTCGCAGGAAAATCCTTCAGGCAACATCGTCCTGAAGGGTTGCTGGTATCGCATGAGCAGAGTCCCTGCTTGGTTTGCGTCACGACGAAGTCCCTGATCCCCGGATCGTTTCGCGCATCCCCTTTGGTCACGCCGAAGCAATAACAGACGAGGGCATCGTCGGCGACTTCCTTCACGCCAACTCGGGTTCGCAGTTGTGACTTCTGTATGCTTGTGCCGTCATCCCCGAAATAAACCACATCACAGGCCGGATCGTCACAGAAGAAGTAACGTCCAGCCTTACCGACCCACGTCCAGGAATCGCGGATGTGATGGGTAATCGTCTTGGTGGAGATTTCGGAATATGCCTTCCCGTTCGCCGGACATCGGTGTTTCCTGGGGTGCGATATTTCGCAATCGGTAGATGAACAGCAATCGGCCATGTCAGGTCACATTGAGGTTGGATGGACGCAGAAGGGCCATTCGATTAACGAGAGCCCGGTGTGCATTGAATGCCTGCCCTATTTCACGAGCTGGGAAGGGTAACCGGCATTCGTTGTCGCTTGAATGAGGGCCTGGGAATTCGTCTTGGCATCGTCAAAAGTGACGGTGGCTTCAAGTTTTTCGAGGCTCGCCTTGGTCTGGATGACGCCATCAACCTTGCTCAGAGCCTTTTTGACCGTAATCGGGCAAGTGGAGCAGGTCATGCCAGGAACCGAGAGGGTGACGGTCTTGGTTGCCGCCCAGGACGGAGAAGCAAGGATGGCACACAGCGCGAACGATGCAAACAGTTTTTTCATGATGGACTCTCGGTTAGTAGAAAAGCGGCATGACATACGGAAACGCGAGCGCGACCAGCACCAGCGCGGCCACGATCCAGAACAACATTCTGTAGCTGGTTTTCACTTGCGGAATCGCGCAGACCGTACCCGGTGCGCATGCGGTGGCCGGACGCCAGATAAGCCGGCCGGCAAGAAAGAGTGCGATCAATGCCGCACCGATGAAGATCGGGCGGTACGGCTCGAGTATGGTGAGGTTGGCGATCCATGCCCCGGAAAAGCCGAGGGTGATCAGCACCAGCGGTCCGAGACAGCAGGTCGAGGCCAGAATGGCGGATAGTCCCCCGACAAGCAAAGCGCAACGGCTCTTGATGGGTTCAGTCAAGGCATTTTTCCTTTGGGTTGTGGTAGTGAAGGCTTAAACTTATCTCCGTACCCAAGTACGGAGTCAAGTGCCATGAAAGAGCAGTCGAACGGCAGCACCATCGGGGAAATGGCGGGCGCGGCCGGCGTCAATGTCGAGACCGTGCGTTTCTATCAGCGCAAGGGCTTGATGCATAAGCCAAAGAAAAGCCACGGCAGCATCCGCCGCTATGGTGAATCGGATTTGGCGCGTCTGCGCTTCATCCGCTCCGCTCAGCGGCTGGGCTTCAGTCTGGATGAAATCGGCGAGTTACTGAAACTGGAGGACGGCACGCGCTGCGGCGAGGCACGCATGCTTGCCGAGCGCAAGCTTGTCGATGTGCGCCGAAAGCTTTTTGACCTTCAGCACATCGAGACTGCACTGACACAACTGATCGACCACTGCGCGGCAAACCGGGGCAAGGTTGCCTGTCCGATGATCGCTTCGTTGCAGGAAGTGACGTAGCAGACCGGCGTCTCTCGAGTGTCGGCAATGGCGTTTGGTCCGGACGTCAACGCGACGACTTTTCACCCATCCAGCGGCGTCTGTTGGTCGGGTGCTGAAATAGGATTTCCCAAGGCTAATGGCCGCAACGCTGCGAAGGAGCCGTTGAGCCAATAACATCGCAGCAGCATAGCGAACGGCAGCTTTTCACTTTCGAGGGTTCCCGGCGAACGGCCGCTTCCGATCTTGGCCACCGTCAGCAACGGGTCGTGAAGCGACCGACCTCTCTTCAGGTTCATCGCCGGAAAGCGGTCAGTGAATTTCCGTTTCCTGGAAGCGGCCGCTCGTCACCGAGTACTCACGACCCTGAGCCGACCTACAGCCCATATATAGGTGACTGACCGGTTACGCCACTCACCGGTCATACGATTGGCGTCAAGGCCGGGATCATTGCTGATTCGCGGGTGAACAATGCAACAGAGGTCCATACGAGCGCCGATGCGACCGGTGGCGGCGCACATCGCCCTAGCCCTTTGTGACTCGATCACCTGACGCATTACTCCTTCGAACCACTTCGGCCAGTGCCTTCAAATCTGCCAGCCGCGACGTGGATCGCCGCGTCACAAGAGCGATCGTGCGCTTGGGACTAGGCTTGGCCAGTGGTCGCGCAATCAGATTGGCACTCTCCGTCAATCCGCTTCTCACCGCCATTTCCGGGACAAGCCCGATGCCGAGCCCGGACTCGACCATCTGCACCAAGGTCAAGAGACTGGTAGCCTCCACGCCCTCCGATGACTGGCGTATCGACGTACCGCAGGCATACAGCACGTGATCACGCAGGCAATGCCCCTCCTCGAGAAGCAACAGGCGGTCGGATATCGACGGCGTGATATCGATTCTTCTAGCCTTTAGTTCTGTATCACCCTTCCGCCCGACGATCCACAAGTCGTCGTCAAAGAGCGGTTCTACCAGCAGGTTCGCCGTGTCGTAGGGCAGCGCAATCAGTGCGAAATCGAGCTGGCCGTCCCCTAGCCGCAACATCAAATCGGCAGTCAGGTCCTCGCGCAGAGCCAGGCGCAGCCCGGGATAGCGCTCCCGAAGCACCTGTAGCGAATGCGGCAGCAGGAACGGCGCGATGGTCGGAATGACACCGAGCCGGAGCAACCCCGTCATTGGCTTGCCTGCCCCGGCGGCGACTTCCACCAGATCCTGCGTCGCCGCCAGAATCGCCCGCGCCCGTTTGACCACTTCCAGCCCGATCGGCGTAATCAACACCGTCTGCCGGTCCCGTTCCACCAGTTGCGTACCGAGCACGCCCTCCAGTTCTTTCAAGCCTGCACTCAACGTCGACTGTGTGACGAAGCAGGATTCCGCCGCCCGTGTGAAATTGAGCTGCTCGGAAAGAGCAACCAGATAGTGCAGCTGCTTCAGCGAAGTCAATGCTGTCATGACTACAAGTAAGCCTATTATCGATTTTCTCGATTATAACTCGCAATATTATTCATTGGATGTCCTCTGGTGATTAGACGAAGATGCGCTTCGTCACAAGACGACACGCTTAGATCACATGATCCACCTGAACGCAGCCACCTGGAAACCGGTAATCACAAGCGCCTACCTTCCCGGACGTCGACTCGGGGGCAAGATCCGTTTCATCGCGGGCATCACAATCACCTTAGCTGGTGCCGGCGTGTTGCTGTCGAACATGATGCCCCTCATCGCTTCACTTGGATGATCCATCAACCCTTATGACTAATTGAGGAGTCCGGACATGAGCAAATGCCCTTATATGACCACCGCCGCCGGCAACATCGTCGGCGACAACCAGAACAGCCTCAGCGCCGGCCCGCGCGGCCCGGTGCTGATGCCTGACTATCACCTAATGGAAGGATGGCGCACCTCAACCGCGAGCGCGTTCCCGAGCGCGGGGTGGCGCATGGCAAGGGCGCGGGCGCCTACGGCAAATTCCCGGTGACCCGCGCGCAATAACACCGGTACTCGGACTCCAAATCGAACCGAGTCGTTGGATTCAAACCATCAAAGGAGAAACACATGTCAACAGAAGCGAAATGTCCGTTTGTGCATAAAGTTGGGAGTGGTGCGTCGAACCGGGACTGGTGGCCTAACCAGCTTCCGCTGGAAGTTCTGCACCAGCATTCCTCCCAGTCCAGCCCAATGGGCGAAGACTTCAACTACGCAGACGAATTCAAAAGCCTCGATCTCGCGGCGGTCAAGAAGGACCTCACCGCCCTGATGACCGACTCGCAGGACTGGTGGCCGGCGGATTACGGTCACTACGGGCCTTTCTTCATTCGCATGGCGTGGCACAGCGCAGGCACTTACCGCACCGGGGACGGTCGCGGCGGCGCAGGGCACGGCAATCAGCGTTTCGCACCCGTCAACAGCTGGCCCGACAACGTCAACCTCGACAAGGCGCGCCGCCTGCTGTGGCCGATCAAGCAGAAGTACGGCAGAAAAATCTCCTGGGCCGACCTCATCATCCTCACGGGCAACGTCGCCATGGAGTCGATGGGCTTCAAGACCTTCGGCTTCGCCGGCGGGCGCGAGGACATCTGGGCGCCGGAAATCGATGTCTACTGGGGCAACGAGAAGAAATGGCTCGACGACAAGGATCGCTATTCCGGCAAACGGGACCTCGAGAACCCGCTCGCGGCGGTGCAGATGGGGCTGATCTACGTCAACCCGGAAGGCCCCGGCGGCCAACCCGATACGCTCGCATCCGGCCGCGACGTGCGCGAGACCTTCGCGCGCATGGCGATGAACGACTACGAAACGGTGGCGCTCACCTGCGGCGGGCATACCTTCGGCAAGTGCCACGGCGCCGGAGATGCGGCGCTGGTCGGCGCGGCACCCGAGGCAGCCGGACTCGCCGAGCAGGGTCTGGGCTGGAAGAGCAGTTATGGCAGCGGTAAAGGGGGCGATCAGATCGGCAGCGGCTTGGAAGGCTCGTGGACACCGACTCCGACCAAGTGGGACATGAGCTATCTCGACATGCTGTTTGGCTACGACTGGGTGCTGTCCAAGAGCCCGGCGGGCGCGCATCAATGGACGCCAAAGCAGGCGACCGACAGCAACACGGCCCCCGCGGCGCACGATGCCTCGAAAAAAGTGCCGATCATCATGACCGATGCCGATATGGCGATGCGCATGGATCCGGCCTACGAGAAGATTGCGCGTCACTTCCACAAGAATCCGGAAGAATTCGCCGATGCCTTCGCCCGCGCCTGGTTCAAGCTGACCCACCGCGACATGGGGCCGAAATCGCGTTACCTCGGCCCCGAAGTGCCGAAGGAAGATCTGATCTGGCAAGACCCGATTCCTGCGGTCGATCACCGGCTGATCGACGACAAGGACGTGGCGGCGCTGAAGGCCAGGGTACTCGCCTCAGGACTGACCGTCCCCGAACTGGTCTCGACTGCCTGGGCTTCGGCGTCCACCTTCCGCGGCTCCGATATGCGCGGCGGTGCCAACGGCGCGCGCATTCGTCTCGCACCGCAGAAGGACTGGGAAGCCAACCAGCCGGCGCAATTGGCAAAAGTGCTCGGCAAGCTCGAAGGCATCCAGCGCAAGTTCAATGGCGGTGGTAAGAAGGTCTCGATGGCCGACCTGATCGTGCTGGCGGGTTGCGCCGGCGTCGAGCAGGCGACGAAGAGTGCCGGCTATGCCGTCACGGTTCCCTTCACGCCGGGCCGCATGGACGCCTCGCAGACGCAGACCGACGTGGACTCCTTCGCCGTGCTCGAACCGATCGCCGATGGCTTCCGCAACTACCAGAAGGCGAAATACAGTGTCTCGGCCGAGGAACTGCTGCTCGACAAGGCGCAGTTGCTGAAGCTCTCCGCGCTCGAGATGACCGTACTGGTGGGCGGCATGCGCGCGATGAACGCCAATGTCGGGCAGTCCCCGCACGGCGTCTTCACCCAGCGACCGGGGATGCTCACCAACGACTTCTTCGTCAATCTGCTCGACCTGGGCACGGAGTGGAAGGCGGTCTCCGACGCCGAGGACGTGTTCGAAGGGCGCGACCGCAAGACCGGCAAGGTCAAGTGGTCCGGCACCCGTGTCGATCTCGTCTTCGGTTCGAACTCCCAGCTGCGTGCCCTGGCTGAAGTCTATGCAAGCTCAGACGCGCAGGAGAAGCTTGTCCATGATTTTGTGGCGGCCTGGAACAAGGTGATGAACCTCGATCGCTTCGACTTTGCGTGATCTCAGAGGATTGGCGCGCCCAGTCGGGCCGGAAGCGGCGGCAGGTGTCCGCCGTTTCCGGTCCTCGTTGCAAAGCACGAACTCTGAAGGAACACCACTCACAAATGCATTTCATCTTTAGGAGATCAACATGGCAATTAAGAAACAGGACAAAATCGCGAAGATCGATATCGGCATATCCGAGGGTAATCGGTCGAAAATTGCAAAGGGGCTGTCGCGGTTGTTGGCAGACAGCTACACCCTCTACCTGATGACCCACAACTTTCACTGGAACGTAACCGGGCCGATGTTCAATACATTGCACCTAATGTTCATGCAGCAGTACACCGAGCAATGGACCGCACTGGACCTTATCGCTGAACGCATTCGTGCCTTGGGTTTTCCTGCTCCAGGCACCTACAAGGAATTCGTCAAGTTTGCCTCGATCAAGGAAGTAGAGGGGGTTCCAAAGGCGATGGATATGGTTCGCAATCTCGTCGAAGCCCAGGAAGCGACGGCGCGTACCGCCCGATTGCTCTTCCCGGTCGTGGACAAAGCCAACGACCAGCCAACCATGGATCTTCTTACACAGCGCCTTGATGTACATGAGAAGACGGCGTGGATGCTGCGCAGTTTGCTAGAGGAGTGATCGCATATTGCTGGGGCGGAGTCGTTCTACTGCTTTCCCTGTAGCCAAAGTTGTCTGCGTCATGTTGTGTAAATCCGTGATCGTGTATGGCCGCAGCGGAAGCAGATGGAGACGACGTGGACAAACTGGAGCACACCTTTGATCTCGTAGTACCATGCGGGCAGTCTAATTGCGGGTTGTGGCTATTGCGAACGGCCGGCGTGGCCGATCAAGTGTCACAGCGAATTCGTTCATGAAAGTCAGCTGTCGAGTGTAGAGCGGACACCCCGTGCGGCAACTCACCTTACTCGCCAGCGTCTCTTCCTGGCCGAGCTCGGTCAACGTGTGGACCAAATCGCGCGCCGGAAACCTGACGCCCAGCGAAGTCCGGAGATCAAATTCTGGACGACATCTCGAACAGCCGCTCATGGCCGGGTCCCGACCCCGAGAAACTATACCCCAATGGCGGCAATCCGATTGGCTCCCGACGCTCCAGGCGAAAATATGGATTTCGCATTGCGAGCGTCCGCTTCGGCTATTTCGGTGTCCGCCGCGAAGGTCCGCTGTCATTTTTCATCGGTGACCGGTTAGGGTCGGAAGCCGTCGTTAGATCGCCTGTTTGCCGCACTGCAACGAGAAACCACTATTCGATCACTCGGTCGGCGCGGATAAGTATCGATGGTGCAATGGTGACCCCAATCGCATTAGCCGTTTTGCGGTTGATGACCAGATCGAATCTCGTCGAGCGCTCCATCGGAATCTCTCCGGGACTGGTGCCTTTGAGAATCTTGTCTACAAAGTAAGCGGCGCGACGCCACATTGCATTGAGATTCACCCCATAGCTCGTGAGGCCGCCCGCCTCCGCATACTCGACAAAGTTCGCCCCAGTTGCGAGCCGATGCTTCAGCGCCAGCTCCGCTAATGCTCTGGCGTTCGAGATGGTTATCGGGTCATCGATGATCAAGGCCGTCCGGTAGCCCGTCTTGGCAATCGTCACGAACGCAGCTTCGAAGTCCGCCGGTTCTCGCACCGCAAACTGTTTCAGTTGCAGCTTGAGCGACCTTGCAGCCGACTCCACGATCCGCAAGGACGGTCCGGCCGCCGGATTGCTCGGATTGACGACGACCGCGACTCGCGTTGTTTGCGGGAAAGCCTCCTTGAGCAGCTCGAGCTGCTTTGCGGCGAGCTCCGGGGCGAAGTACGTTGAACCTGTGATGTTTCCACCCGGCCGCGAGAGACTGGCAACGAGCCCTCCGGCGACGGCGTCGCCTACAGCCGCGATCACAATAGGAACGGTTTCAGTCGCCTGCTTGGCTGCACGGATCGCCGGGGTTCCTCCGACCACGATTACGTCAACGTTTTGGCGGACGAGCTCAGCGGCCAGCCCCGGCAGCCGATCAAATTTCCCTTCCGCCGAGAGAAACTCAATGATCGTGTTCTTGCCCTCCACGTAGCCGAAGTCCCGCAATCCAGAACGCAGCGCGTCCGTCCGGCCTGCCCAACTGGAGGCCGAGGGCACGATCAGGACTCCAATTCGAACGAGCCTCGTTGGCTGCTGAGCGAAGGATGCGATTGGCGTGGCGAGCAGCGCCCCTGCGCTTTTCAGGAACTGCCTGCGGCGAAGTCGTCCCAAGACATACCCTCCCATTTCAGCTCGCTGAAAATTCTACGATCCGACGGCTGCTTTAGGTCACAAGCAGGCACCGGCATGTGCTTTCGGTGAATTACCGGAATGATCCGTGCTCTGAACATTGAACCGGTCAACGTTTCATCGTGCCACCGAACGAATAGCGTTTATCCGCCGCCCCGCAAACGTTGAATCCTGCCGCGGCGGCGATGGCGGCGGATAAACCTCGTTGGACTGAACCGCCGAGTTGGCGGTGGTTATGGGGATTGTAAGCTTGCGGGGACGGGAGTCAATCGTCTGGCATGGTGGTGAAGTCGCCCGATGTAGCGCACGCGTGCATCTACGACGCACAAGAACCGTAGCGAAGCCCGGAAACAAAAGCGAACGAACGCCTGTATTGGGCGAACCGCGCTAAAGGGCCGAGCGCAGCCCTGGCGTGGGCCAACGCCAAGAGCACGACACGGGAATCGGGAGCGCATCGGGTGGGTCATGGCGGTCCCCGTAAATGCAGCAGGGGCAGCGGCACGGGCGCAATGGGCGCCGTGGGCACGAACTGGCCACGGCCGCAGCACGGGCAACGCAAGCGCTGGTGCTGCTCGATGCGGCGCATGAAGGCTTCGACCGACTCGACCACGACCGGATCGGGCGCGGGCGCATCCAGTGCACCGCGCGCGGCTGCGAGGCGCACGGCCTTGTGCGCCGGGCCGATCAGCCCGTAGTGGCGAATGCGCTTGAAGCCCTTGGGCAGCAGGTGCAACAAGAAGCGCTCGATGAAGGTCTGCGCGGGCATACTGAGCGTGTGCCGGCGGTTACCGCGTGCCGAATCGCGCACCCGCACACTTACCGTGTCTGCGCCGATGTCCAGGATGCGCTCGTTGGAGATCGCCACCCGATGCGTATAGCGGCCCAGATAGTCGAGCACCTGCGCAGGCCCACCCAGTGGTTCCTTGGCATAGACCACCCAGTCATGCCTATGCAATCGGCTGAGCAGATCACGCCACGCATGCTCTGTGATCTGCGCCTCGCGCAGTTTCCCGCCTTGGTTCGCGGTCTTCAGTGCGGCGACGAACTTGCCGCGAAAGACCTTGGACAGCGCCTTGACCGGAAACAAGAACCCGCGCTTGGCCGCCAACCACCGACCGTCGATGCCGAGCGCCCCGCCGGCCATCAGGGCATGCGCATGCACGTGTCGCGCGAGGTCCTGCTTCCACGTATGCAGCACGAGCGAGAAGGCGGGCGTGCCACCGAGCCAGCGCGGGTTCGCCGCAAACTCGTTGAGCGTGGCCGAAACCGCGCCGAAGAGCGTCTCGTAGAGCATCCGTGGACATTGCCCGATGAGCCCATTCAGATCGTGCGGCAGGGTGAACACCAGATGGAAATAGGGCACCGGCAGCACCTCGCGCCGCCGGGCTGCGAGCCAGGCTTCCTTCGCCCGCGTCTGGCACAGCGGACAATGACGATTGCGGCAGGAGTGATAGACATGGCGCGTCGTGCCGCAGGCGTCGCAAATTTCCACATGGCCACCCAAGGCGGCGGTTCGGCACGCCAGGATCGCGCGCCAGACCTTCGCCTTGGCAGCCGACAAAGGATGGGCAGCGAGATAAGCCGGGCCGTGACGGCGCAGTACCTCGGCCAGGCTCACCCTGGGGGCTTTGCCACCCATGCCGGCGCGCTCAGCGCTTGGGCGGGTCGAGCAGTTCCAGCGGGGAGGTGGTACCGGTCAGGCGCGTGCGCGCCAGATGCACATAGCGCATGGTCGTCGAAATGTGGCCGTGGCCGAGGAGGCGCTGCACGGTCGGCAGGTCCACGCCGGCTTCGATCAGGTGCGTGGCAAACGCATGGCGCAAGGTGTGGATGCCGCCTTCACGGGCGATGCCGGCGGCATCGCGCGCGGCGCAGTAAATGCGGTGCGCCGTGCACTTCTCGATCGGCGCGCGGCCCGAAGCGTTGGGAAACAGCCATTGGCGCGGTCGGCGATCGCACCAGTACTGGCGCAGTATGTCGAGCAGGCGCGGGGAGAGCAGCGTATAGCGATCCTGGCCGCCTTTGCCTTGGCGCACCTTCAGGCACATGCGGTCGGGCGCGCTCTCGATATCGGCCAGTTGCAAGGCGCAGACTTCGGAAATACGCAGTCCCGCCGCGTAGGTTGCGCTAAGCATCGCGCGCCCGCGCAGTGTCGTGCTCGCGTCGATCAGGCGCGCAACTTCCTCGCGCGAGAGGATCTGCGGCAGGCGTTTGGGCACTTTGGCCATGGGAATGTCGAAGCGCACCTCGGGCCAGCGCAGCACGCTGCCGAACAAGAAGCGCAACGCGCAGGCCGCCTGATTGACGCTCGCGTAGGCGAGTTTCTTCTCGGTGATGAGATACAGCAGGTAGCTTTGCAGTTGCCCGGCGCTGAGTGCTTCGGGGGAGCGGTGGTAATGCTTGGCCAATGCGGCAACTGCACCGCAGTAGGTCTCTTGCGTTCGCGGTGTAAAGCCGCGCAGCAACATCGCGTCTATCATCCGCCGGCGTAGGGGTGTCATCTTCGTCTCCTCGATCCATGCGGGGACGTCCCCCGCGGGAATCAGGATCGAGGATTCAGTACGCCGATGCTGCAGGCGTGCCGACGACTGACAATTCAGGTGAAGACAACAGACGTGATGGTCAAGCTACCACGCCACCGCGAAGCGGTTTAGTTCAACGTGAAGTAGAAAGCCTAAAAGAGGGAGTGTATTCCGTCTGTTGTCAGAAATGGCGGTCAACCCTTCGTCGAATCAGCCCGTTACCTATGCGGCATGGATGGACAGTGATTTGTTGAATGGTATTCGGAGAACCAAACCAACCTCAGGCAGCAATCAACCCGCACCGTGAATGTCGGCTCTGGGTCGGTTTCGGAATTTGGCGTCTTGGGATCGAATGGCTCCTTGTATTCTACGGAGCCGACCTTGGCTGCGGCGACGGTCGCGCGCTGCGCCCGTGTGGTGGTCGAATCGAAAGCGCAGTCGCTGCACGAGGCGGGCGGCCTGGTGCAGGCTGTGAGCGCGGGCGCACTTTCCCGGTACCGGGTGGCCGAGCTGGGCGCGCTCGTCACCGGAGCGGCTACGGGGCGGCAGGCGGAAGGCGAGATCACGCTGTTCGACACCGTGGGCTTCGCGCTCGATGACGTGGCGATCGCTTCGCTCGCTTACGCCCGGCTGGTCGAATTGGGAAAAACCTCGCAGGGTTTGACATTCGATAAATGTCGTTTGATCGCCATATTGCAATATCGTACTATCGCCTCTTGATTTGTTCTCTTTTCCAGCTTCCTGGAGCCTGAATGAAAGCCGTAGCCACGAATCCCTCGGGCCCGCATTGGGCCGATGAGGTGCATGCCCTGTTGAAGGCGGCGAAGATACGCCAGATCGCCATCGTCCCCGACGCTGGCCATGCGCGCTTGATCCGCTTGTGCGAAAAGGACCGGGCCATGCGCGTGGTCAGGCTGACCACGGAAGAGGAGGGCATTGCCCTGCTTGCCGGCGCCTGGCTCGGCGGCGAGAAGGGCGTGCTGCTGATGCAAAGCAGCGGCGCGGGCAATTGCATCAACATGCTCGGGCTTTCGCTTTCGTGCCAGTTTCCCCTGCTGATGCTGGTGACGATGCGCGGCGACCACGGTGAATTCAATCCGGCGCAAGTTCCTATGGGCAACGCCACGCAGGCTGTGTTGGAAGCCATCGGCGTGATCGTCAAGCGCGCCGACACGGGCGAGGACGTGCCTGAAATGGTCTCCAGCGCGATACGCCTGGCGTTCAATACCTATCGCCCTCTTGCGCTGCTGATCGGGCAGCGCGTGTCCGGCGCGAAGGATTTCAGAAAATTGACCGAGAGCGTGTCCAAATGAGCAAGTTATTGCGGCGCAGGGAAGTGGTAGCGAAGTTGCTTGAGGATCGCGGCGACATGATGGTCATCGCCGGGCTCGGCGCGCCCGCGTGGGACATCACCGCCGCCGGCGACCACGACCTGAATTTTCCGATGTGGGGCGCGATGGGTGGGGCGGCTATGATCGGCCTCGGCCTCGCGCTGGCGCAGCCGAAGAAAAAGGTGCTGGTGATCACGGGCGACGGCGAGATGCTGATGGGCCTGGGCTCGCTCGCCACCATCGCGGTGCAGAAGCCGCGCAACCTGTACATCGTGGTGCTCGACAACGAACACTACGGCGAGACCGGCATGCAGGAGACGCACACCGGCCACGGCGTGGACCTTGCCGGGATGGCGAAGGCCGCCGGCTTTGCGCATGCGCGAAATGTCGGCACGCAGGCCGGCGTGGCGCGCCTGAAATCCATGATCCGCAACGGCGCGGGTCCGCTGTTTGCGCAAGTCAAGATCGATGCGCAGAAGCTGCCGCTGGTGTTGCCGCCGCGCGATGCCACTTATATCAAGAACCGTTTCCGCATCGCCGTGCTCGGGCCGGAGGCATTGCACGACGAGTAGGGATGCGCAGTCCACCTTCGCAAGCGCGTTGCGCGTGCGGTAGGAGCGCGACCGGCAGATGAATTCAATCAACCGCGTCACTCACCAGGAGAATTGCAATGGATCAGAAACGGTACGATGAAGGCCTGGCAGTCAGAAGGGCAGTGCTGGGGGCCGAATACGTGGACAAGTCCGTCAAGGCGCCTGACGAATTCAGCAAGCCGATGCAGGACCTGGTGACGGAATACTGCTGGGGTGCGGTGTGGACTCGGCCGGAACTGGACCGCAGGACGCGCAGCTTTCTTAACCTCGCGTGGCTGACCGCGCTCAACCGCCCGCACGAAATCAAGCTGCATGTGCTCGGCGCGCTGAACAACGGCATCACCCGGACCGAAATCCGGGAGGTGTTCCTGCAGGCAGCGGTCTATTGCGGCGTGCCCGCCGCGCTCGATGCGATGCGCGTCGCGAAGGAAGTCTTCGCCGAGGTCGATAGCAAGAAATGAGCGGCGGCGAGAAGAAATGCGCAGTCGGCTTCATCGGCATCGGCAAGATGGGCCTGCCGATGGCGACGCGGATCGCCACGCACGGCTATCCCGTGCATGCCTATGACACTGCGGAAGCGGCGCTGAAGGCGGTCTGCGCCGTGAACGGCGTCCAGGCAGCGAAGAGTCTGGCGGACATCGGACGCGAATGCGAGGTCGTGATCCTGATGCTCCCGGACAGCACCGTGGTCAAGAAAGTGCTGTTCGGCGACAAGGACGGGCTGGCGGCGCACCTGAAGACGGGCTCGATCGTCATCGACATGAGCTCCTCCAGTCCGCCGGTGACGCGCGAACTCGGGCCGCGGCTCAAAGCTTCGGGCGTGGACCTGATCGATGCGCCGGTGTCGGGCGGTGTGAAGCGCGCGATCGACGGATCGCTCGCGATCATGGCCGGCGGTGAGCCCTCGGTCATCGCGCGGGTGAAGCCGCTGTTCCTGACCATGGGCAAGGCGATCATCGAAACCGGAATGCTCGGATCCGGGCACGCGATGAAGGCGCTCAACAATTACGTCTCGGCAGCGGGATTGCTCGCGGCGTGCGAGGCGCTGAAGGTCGGCGAGGACTTCGGCATCGCCGCGGACAAGATCGTCGCCGTCCTGAACGCGTCCACGGGCAGGAATAACAGCACCGAGAACAAACTGATGCAGTTTATCGTTCCAGGCTCGTTCAACTCCGGTTTCGCGCTTGCCCTGATGCGCAAGGACATCAACATCGCCACCGACCTGGCGCAGAGCCTGGGTTCGAAGACGCTGCTCGGCGAGGTGCTGCTCAGATCCTGGGCGGACGCGGAAGCGAAGCTGGGCAACGGCGCCGACCACACCGAGATCTACCGCATGCTCGAGCGCGCCGGCGGCGGTAAACAAGGCGAGTGAAGTAAAACCAACAGCCGGGACGCGCGCCTCGGCCGGATTCAGGGCGCGACTGGCGTCGCCTTGGGCAATGGCAGCTTCTTCTCCGCCAGCAACTCGCGCAGGAAATCGGGCCGGTCGGTGATCAGGCCGTCCACTCCCCAGTCGATGAGCCGCGCCATGTCCTCGGTCTTGTTCACCGTCCATGGGATCACCTTGAGGCCGAGGGCGTGCGCCTCTTTCACCAGGTCCGCGCTCAGCTCCGGATGATAGGGCGACCAGATCGCACCGCCGGCGGCTTTTACCATTTTCGGGATCGAGCCGTTATCGCCGAATTGGATGCCGGCGGTCCAGGCCGAGCCTTCCGCCTTGCCCGCGGCGATGTTGTCCAGGAAACGCTGCTGCGCGCTCAGGTAGCTGGTCAGAATTTTGGGCGCCAGCGCCTGCAGCGCCTTGAGCGCGCGCCAGTCGAAAGACTGGATGATCACGCGCGCTGCCATACCCTCATGTTCGATGGTCGCCAGCAGCGCCTTGGCGAACGCCTCCGGCGCGAGGGTGTCCGCCGGTTTTTCCGGCGAGGTCTTGATTTCGATGTTGAAGCGCACTTCGGTGTTGCCGGCGCTGCGCGCGAGCTGGAATACCTGCGCCAGAGTGGGCATGCGCACTCCGTCCATGCGCTTCTGGTCGGGAAACAGGCGGCTGTAATCGCTGCCCGGCTTGATGCGGCCGACGTCGAAGTGGTTGACATCGTCCAGGGTCAAATCGCGCACGGCGCGCGTGGGCGGGACGAGCCAGCGGCCGTCGGGTCCGCGCGTGATGTCGGGATTGAGGCGCGCGTCGTGGCTTACCACCACCACGCCGTCCCTGGTGATCGCGGTGTCGAGCTCGAGCGTGCTGACGCCGAGCGACAGCGCCGCGGCAAACGCGGGAAGGGTGTTCTCGGGCGCGAGGCCCCGCGCGCCACGATGGCCCTGCAAATCGAATGCGTGCGCGAGCACCGATGTCAGCGCCAACGCTGCCGTCGCGAGCAAGCGAGCGGCGCGGCGTAAAAGCAAATCGCCGCGATGGCCTTGAAGATCGAAGGCCTGCGCATTTGCGCAGAGCATGGCAACAACAAATAACAAAAGTCTGTGCATGGAGCGCTATTGTTCACTACCTGGCGTGCGCGCGCCAGTCCTGAATACCGCGATCGGTTTGCACGGGCAAAGCCAAAACGACCCGAGCGGCGAAGCTTGCCGGCTTCGCTTAGAATCGGGCGGTGCCCCCCCAAGATCAAACGCGCACCGACCTATCGCTTTCGCCGCGGCTGCTCGCCCTGGTGTTCGCGCCGTTCGCGGCGGGATTCTTCTTCTCCTATCTCTTTCGCAATGTCAACGCGATCATCGCCAAAGACCTGGCAGCCGAGTTCTCGCTCTCGCCCGCCGATGTCGGCCTGCTCACCAGCATGTATCTGCTCAGCTTCGCCGCGATGCAGGCGCCGGTGGGCGTGCTTCTCGACCGCTACGGGCCGCGGCGCGTGGTGGCATCGTTGCTGTGCATCGCCGGGCTGGGTGCGCTGGAATTCGCCCTCGCCGCCGGTTTCGGCGAACTGGCGCTCGGCCGCGCACTGATCGGCCTCGGCGTTTCGGCCTGTCTGATGGGCAGCTTCAAGGCGTTCACGCTCTGGTTCCCGCTCGCCCGGCTGGCAACCCTGAACGGATGGATGATCGCGTTCGGCGGTCTCGGTGGCCTCGCCGCGACCTCGCCGCTCGAGGCCCTGCTCGGGCCGCTCGGCTGGCGCGCGGTGTTTGTCGGCCTGGCGGCAGGCTGCGCCCTGGCCGCGGCGGCGATCTTTTTCGTCGTGCCGGAAAAGCCTTTGCCCGGCGCAGGCGAGGGCTGGGGCGCGGCGTTCGCGCGCATGGGGCGTGTCTTCGGAACGCTGTCGTTCTGGCGCATCGGCCTGCCCTTGATGGTCGGCCACGGCGCCTATCAGGCGATGCAGGGACTGTGGCTCGCGCCGTGGCTCACCGATGTCGGCGGCTTTGCGCGCGGCGCGATGGCGGCGCACATGTTCGCCACCGCGCTCGCGTATGCGGCCGGCGCGCTGTTTTTTGGCTGGTTTGCCGATTTTCTCGCCGACCGCGGCGTGCCGCGGCTGGGCTTGTACAAAGTCGGCGCCGCGATCGGCGCGACCGCGTTCATCGCGATCGCGTTCGACCTCGTGCCGGCGAAAATGCCGTTGCTGGTGGTGTACGGCTTTTCCACGGTTTCCGGTGCGCTCGCATACGCGCTGCTCACCCGGCATTTCCCGCCGGAGATGACCGGCCGCGTGAATACCGCTGCCAACGTAGCTTTTTTTTCGGTCTCGTTCCTGTGCCAGCTCGGCATCGGCGTGGTGCTGCGCATGTTTCCGGTGGTCGACGGACGCTACTCGCCCGACGGCTACATGCTCGCCTTCGGCTTGATCGCGGCGGCGCAGTGCGCGGTGCTCGCGTGGCTGCTGCCGATGAAAGAGAGTGCTGTCTGACGGATTGCGCCGGCGAGTGCTCCTGCCTCAGCGCGCGTGTGCGGCGAGCCAGTCCAGCGCGAGCGTCGTCATCGATTTCACGCCGAGCTTGAGACCCGACTCGTCGACGTAGAAGCGGGGGCTGTGGTTCGACGCCGCATCCTTGCAGCTCTTTTCCTTCGGCGTGCAGCCGATGAAGAAGAAGAAACCGGGGACCACGCGCTGGTAATAGGAAAAATCTTCCGCGCCGCAGGTCTTCGGGCAAACGCCCACCGCGCCGTCCCCGGCCACGCGCTTCAGCACGGGCACCGCCCAGCGCGTCAGCTCTTCGTCGTTGGAGGTCACCGGATAGCCGTGGGCGATGTGCACATGCGCGGTGGCGCCGCCGGACTCGGCGATCAGCGTCGACACCTGTTGCACGCAATCGTGCAGGTCGCCGCGATGCCGGTCGTCGAAGGAACGGATCGTGCCTTCCATTTTCGCCTCGTCCGGGATGATGTTGCCGCGATTGCCGGCATGAAAGCTGCCGACCGTTACCACCGAAGGCTCCTCGGTGATGTTCATCCGCCGGGAGACGATGGTCTGCAGGCCGAGCACGATCTGCGAGCCCACGACAATGGGATCGATGCCCGACCAGGGCTGCGCGCCGTGCGTCTGCCGGCCGCGCACCGAAATGTAGAACGGGTCGGAGCTGGCCATCAGCGGTCCCGAGCGGTAGCCGATTACATTGACATGCTGCTTGGAAGTGATGTGCAGGCCGAAGATCGCATCGACCTTCGGGTTTTCCATGCAACCCTGCTCGATCATGATGCGCGCGCCGCCTTCCTCGCCGAGAGGCGGGGTCTCCTCCGCGGGCTGGAAAATCAACTTGACCGTGCCCGGCACCTCGGCGCGCATCGCGGCGAGGATTTCCGCGACGCCCATCAGGATCGCCACATGGGTATCGTGGCCGCAGGCGTGCATCACGCCTGCATCTGCGCCGTTCCATGGGGCGCGAACGGTGCTCCTGAACGGCACGTCGGTCTCCTCGGTCACCGGCAGCGCATCCATGTCGGCGCGCAGGGCGACGCAGGGGCCGGGCCGGCCACCCTTCAGCACGCCGACGACGCCGGTGTAGGCAACCTGCTCGCGCACGTCGTCGAATCCGAGCTTTCTCAGGTGCGCCGCAACCAGTTTCGCCGTCTCGAATTCACGGTTGCCGAGTTCCGGATTGGCGTGGACGTGCCTGCGCCACTGGATCACCTGCTGTTCCAGACGGTCGGCGTGGGCGGCGATCACGGCGTCGAGCAGGGCGGGTGTATCCGGTGCATTCATGGGCATGGCCTCCGAGTAATGATGCGATTATCGCATCGCCGCGGTACGGTGGCCACGGCTTTCCGGACCGGAAACCGAGGTTGCACAAGTAGTCTCGAATCGGCAGGGCGCGCGTATTCGAATCCGCGAGGTCAAACGCCTTAGTGCGCTCTCTCCCAGTCCTCGATCCGCAGGCCGACCACCCGGCTGAATTCTCCGATGTTGTGCGTGACCAGTGTCAGATCATGCGCGCGCGCAATCGCCGCAATCATCAGGTCGTTGGCGCCGATGGGCATGCCCTGCGCGGCCAGATCGGCACGTATCAGTCCGTAGTCGTGCGCGCTGCAGTCATCGAACGGCAGGCTTTGCAGCGGAGCGGCAAAATACTCCAAGCGCTTCAAGTTGAATTCGACACGCGCGCTGCGTCTTGCGCCGTAGAGCAATTCCGCTTTGACCACGCTGCACAACACGACGTCGGCGGGTCGGCAAGCGGCGTAGCGTCGCGTCACGGCTTCATCGTCGGCATTGAGCAGGCGGATGCAGGTGTTCGCGTCGAGCAAGTATTTCATTTCAGTGGCAGCCGTTCTTCAGGCGGACCCGAAGGTTCGTAATGCATGGTGGCGCCTACTGCCTTACCGGATATCCGTTCGAAGTAGTCCTCCGGCCAGCCCTGGCCCACATCGCGTTTGACCAGGTCGGCTACGTAGCGGGAAACCGGCATCTTTGCGTGCGCTGCGCGGGCTTTGATTTTCGCCGCAACATCATCGGGGACGTAAAAGTGAAGTTGAGGCATGGTATTTCTCCACATATATGTGCTATATGCTAATTTTAAGCTGTATCCGTCTTTTCGCGCAAGTTATCGATAAAAAACAGTTTTCTTCCAAGATCCGCTGCAGGGGGGCGAATTCTACCGGCAGACGGGCACATGCGGCTCGCAAGCCGGCGATTTTAAATGCACTGAGAGTAGCGCCGAAAAAGCGTGCCATGGTACCGCCGTATCCAAGCGAGTTTCTGCTAATGGCGGAGCATGAATTGCATTGCCGACCTATCGCACTTAAGCCGGCATCTGACCGGGTTCAACCTCCAGCGGAAGTAGGTTGCGAAAGCAGACGCCAAACGTCGTGGACTTGCTCCGCTGCAGGGTGGTCGAATCCGAATCCGATGCGGTGCAGCAAGGGCAAACAGTTTCTGTTTGTATTGAGCATGCGACTCAGTGTGTGTATTGAAAAGCTCTGCAAGAAAGTGTAGGCTTTCGCGCAATAAGCAGTAATAACAACGAGTCGGTCAGGGAGACCGAGTCTACATAACAATAACAATTTGGGCTCGCAGAGCCTCCCTTCTCGGTACACGCCTGTACCACTCTGCCAAATAGCATGTGAGCCGCACGCAGAGGCGATTCCATAATTGCTTCTTGCTAAGCCTCCGCGTGTTTCGTCCCCTTTTATTGGAGGTCTTATGTGTCGTCTTAAGCCAGTCATATGCGTGCTGTTCGTGTGGCTGCTATCGTCGTCTGCCGTTGCGCAACGAATCGCTACCGAGACGTTCATGATCTCGGCTGCCGACCCGGGAATTCAACTGCACGTGCGCAACAAGCGTCTTGAGGGGCGAGATAGCTTCCCCGCCGATCGCGTCGTGCTTTTCGTGCATGGCGCGACCTATCCATCCGAAACGGCCTTTGACATTGATCTGCCGGGTGGTTCTTGGATGGACAACGTCGCTCGCAAGGGTTACGACGCCTACCTGGTCGATGTGCGCGGATATGGGCGCTCCACGCGGCCTGCGACTATGGATGCGCCGCCGGCGGAGAATCCGCCTTTCGCCACAACCACCGACGCGGTCAAGGACGTTGGCTCGGCGGTCGATTTCATCCTGAAGCGCCGCAATATTGCCAGGCTCAACTTGGTCGGCTGGTCCTGGGGCACAGCGCTCATGGCTGGCTATACGATGAACAATAACGACAAAGTCAACAAGCTGGTGCTGTACGCGCCGCTTTGGACTCTCAAGGCGCCACCGCCGATCAGCGGTTTTGGCGCTTATCGCACAGTTACACGCGATCCGGCGCGCCAGCGAGGTGCACGCGGCATCCCGGCGCAACGGGTCGAGGATATTAGTCCGACGGTTTGGTTTGAGAAGTGGTGGCAGGCCAATCTAACTACTGATCCCAACGGCGCAAAGCAGAATCCGCCGGTGTTGCGCGCGCCCAACGGCGTGATCAAGGACATAGTCGATATTTGGGGTGCCGGAAAGGCGACCTGGGAACCAGAAAAGATCCGCGTACCGACGCTTCTGATCCTCGCGGAATGGGACCAGGATACCCCGCTCTATATGGCCCAAGAAGTATTTGGCAAGCTCACGAATGCACCCTACAAGCGCCATGTAATACTCGGCGAGGGTACCCACGCAATCGTCCTCGAAAAGAATCGGATGCATCTGATAAACCAGGTGCAGAACTTTCTCGATGAGCAGTTGTAGTTACCCGTTGCATCTGCTCTCGCCGACAGAACCGTTTCGATTACTCCGCGGATACCGATGCTGCGCGTTGACGTAACGACCGAAGGAGGATCAAATGAACCGGCGCGGATTCGTCGCACTTATCGGGGGCGCGCTCGGCGCTGCTGGTGGACAAGATTCTCAAGGGCGCCAAGCCCGCCGATTGTTCCTAGCGGAAATCCCGGATCAGCCGCCGCCGCGCTTGGTGTAGAGATCGAAGTACGCCATGAATTCGCGGTATGCGCCCGTCCCCGCGCCCGAGAATCGGAATGAAACCTTCAACACAGGCATCGATACGAGGGCAATTCTGCGCGGCGGCGCCTGGGTGAACGAGATCTCGACCGTTGCTTCCCCTGCTCGAACGAGAGCTTTGTCGTCGGTTAGCTCCATCGGCGCATGACGCGTCGCACCCGGAAGCCAGCGAACGAATTCTTCGCGCGTGCATCCCATCTCGCGGTCGATCGAGAATTGGTCGGCGTCTCCAGTCAAGCGCGGCGTCCCCGCGAATTCATCGCGCGGCGTTGCGGCGCATTGCGTCAGCCGCCTGCAATCGGCGGCCAGATCGCAAGTTCGTCGTTTGCCGCGAGGGAATGTGCGGCACGGGCCAGAGGGGCGATGTACACCCCGTTGACCAGCACCAGGTGGACCAGCTTGGGCGGAAGGCTGAAGCGATCGATGACGCCCTGCACAGTGGCGCCGTCTGGCACGTCCACGGGCAGCTCGTTGCCCTTGCGCCTCTGGCCGTCCGCTTCGGGCGGGAGGTGATCGCTGAGCATGGCGTACAGTTTGAGAGTAATGCGCATGAGAATGTTGCGTCAGATTTCGCGGGCAAGCTCGCTCCCGCGAGACTTGCAGGAGCGAGCTCGCGTAGGCAGGCTATGCCCGCGTGAGGCCCCAAGCAGACTGCGCCTGCGCCGTGGCGAGATAGGCTTCCATTAACCCGAGAGGATTCCGCAGTAGGCGATCTTTCCAGGC
>Ga0315281_10003441_pt1 | contig 23160 bp, 24 predicted proteins | sample YL17G07_0_MG_FD_204540 | JGI IMG/M metagenome (GOLD analysis project Ga0315281, IMG submission 204540) | Sediment microbial communities from Yellowstone Lake, YNP, Wyoming, USA - YL17G07_0 | ecosystem: Environmental > Aquatic > Freshwater > Lake > Sediment | place: USA: Wyoming | collected... | reverse complement strand
CAAGCTAAGAAAAAGCGACAGTTAATGTTTACAAGCCATAATGCAAATATTGTAGTAAATGGGGATGCCGAGTTGGTCGCTTGTTGTGGTTATAAAGTTACCGCCGATCAATCGAAAGGTGAAATTAAGAAACAAGGTGCGATAGACATAGGGGAAATACGAAATGAGATCACAGCAGTGATGGAAGGCGGGGAAGAAGCCTTCAAATTGAGAAAAGAGAAGTACGGTTTCTAATTTTAACTGAGGATTCCGGGGAAGCCATACTTAATTATTGACTCAGTCTTGAAAAACGGTTAAGATTCCCCGCTAGCCAGGGTCGCTCGTGTGGTAGTCCCAGGAGCATACTACGTCGGCAGAAGCCTGGTACTACAAAAGAAAGGTGAAGATTCCTAATATTACGTATGGTGTCCCCAAAATTTCGTGAGGTGATCTGTATGGTTTCAGATAAGACAATTATTCTTTTGCTTATAGGATTAGACGGAGCTGGTGTTGGGTCTGAGTTGGGAGGGATTACTAGACTTCAAAAGCTACTGTTTCTTGCTGAAAAAGAGGGTGGCGTTAGGCCATCAAATTCAGATTTTGAGTTTACTCCATACAAAGCAGGCCCCTGTTCTACAAAACTTTATGACGACATTGAGTTTCTGGAGAATCTCGGGTTATTAGAAGGTCAAGTTGTTGGCGAGGCTAATCCATTTGAAGCAGCGGAAATCAACAAATTGTCATTCGAAGACCTAATGGGAGAAGATGCATTGTCCGATTCTTCTGATGGTGGCGGCCCCAACTCGCCCGATGCCTATCAAGAAAGGGTGTTTAGGCTAACCGAAAAGGGCCGCAAGAAAATGGAAGAGTTAATTTCCGATAACCAATACAAGCCCATTATTGAGGGTATTCGAAAAATCAAATCCAAGTATGGTAAATATTCTTTGTCTGATTTGCTTTACTATGTCTATACAAAATACCCTGATATGACGACGGAATCAGAAATCAAGGACAAGGTACTGCAAAAAAGAAGGGGAATATGAGTATCTTCCTTTTCGAACCACAATACTTACTTGGTGTTCATGCATCGATATTTATCGGGCTTCTCGGCTTTCTATGGAAAACGTCGGAACACCATCGAGCGTGCGTAGAGATTTACAATCAAACAAAGAATGCCGCAGAAGATAGCATAAATAGCTTTATCACAGATGTCGTCAAGGAACTTGCCAGTCTCACGTACAATAATCCGACAATTAACATTGCGGAAGGTGACAGAGGAGGCGTGACCTTCGAAGAAACTGCCGTAAGTCCTATAAAAAGTGAAAATTTTAGATCATGGCTTGGACAGCAGTTTTTTGAAAAAAACAATCATCTATTTGAATTCGTTCGGACTGACTATGTTTATAAGAAGTGGAGATTTGCAAATACACTGTTTAAGTGGTTCTTATATTCCTTCGCGATAGTTCAATTTTTCATTATTGTTTCATCTGTGTGCATTTTGAGCCTCGACTGGTCGTGCAAAAAAACAGCATTGGTACTTGGAATTGCGCTTTCTTTTGGAATGATTTTTATTGGGCTATTACTATGGGGTTATAAAGAGCGGCGATTAAATGAGATTGAAAATATGAGAATCAAGAATGAGAGAAATTAAGAAAGAAAAGGAATTATTAAAGCCGATCGCGAATTACTTGAAAGGCAAAGGATACGTACGCCAGATGGCTGAGGCGTGTTTTTTTGACTACGCAATAGACCTGTATGGTTATTCAGAGAAAAAACGAAGATGTGTGGCAATTGAGTTAAAACTTTATGATTGGAAAAAGGCTTTAAAGCAGGCTTTGGTTTATCAGTTATGCGCTGACTATGTGTATGTTGCATTTCCTGAGTCATCTCTTACAAGGGTGCAAATTAGTGCCTTCTCTGAGTTTGGGATTGGGTTTATAGCGGTTTCACCTGATAGGTGTCGACAAGTTCTGAAAGCAGAAAAATCAATCGAAATTATGTCTCGCTATAAATCTGAGATGATAAGAATGACAATGAGGGGAGCTTAACATGGCCCAGTTATATTTGAGATACGGGTCTCACGCTGAAAAGGAGTACTACCTCAAAGCACTGTCGCTATTTGATGGAATGATGGTCGGAGCAAACTTGCTCGAAGCCACGCCAGCAGCAACAATTAGTTTACTAGTTAAACTGTGCGGAAAGAACTCAAAATGTAGCTTCTTTATTGATCCTATGACATACGCATTCGGTGAATATATTGACCCGGAAAGCAAAGATATTCGCAGGGATTTAGACTGGATTAAGTCTGATCAAAAGATAAGAGGACAAACTGTCAGACAGCTTAAACGATCATATCGTAAGCTCGCTGAAAGCCTAGGGATTGGCTTTACTTGTGTCTATAATAACGGCGCGTCGAAAGCTATCGACCAATTCAAGGATATTAGCAGCCTCTGCAATGGTGTGATTGAATATCAGAAAAATCGCTTCAATGAGCTTATAGGAAAAGATGACGAACTAAAGCAATTTATTGACTCTCTTCCTAAACCTAAAGGCCTTTTGTCTCCATATTTTTTCATTCACGAAGGTAACAAGGAGTCGCTTTTTGACTTAACATACCAAATGGCGCAGTATTGCGCAGATAGCAATCTCAACGATGAAGTCTATTCTGTTCTCTGTATCGATAAACCGCTGTTGAATGATCCACTGTTTGATGCCTGTATAGAAAAGCTTATTACTTTGAAGATTAAAGGGTTGTGGCTTTGGATCAGTCAATTTCAAGAAGAAGATGCACAATATCAATTACTCGAAAAATATCTGAGCGTGGTCAATAAGGTAAGCAAGTCAGGAAAGCAAATATTTAACATGCATGGAGGCTACTTCAGTCTCTTGGCCACGCATAAAGGGCTTACCGGAATATCTCACGGTGTAGGCTATGGCGAGCAAAAAGACGTTATGCCTGTAGTTGGAAGAGGTATTCCGACTGTTCGCTACTACTTGCCCCCAGTATTCAAACGAACTGGGATTCCAGAAATCCAACGTTCTTTTTCTGCGATAGAAGTTAAATCCATTGAGGATTTCTTTTCAAAGATTTGCGACTGCGCCATCTGCAGTGGAATTCTCAAGAAGGGTCTAAACGCCTTCGAAGAATTTGGAGAAATGCATTACTCATCGGAAGATGCTAAGCGACAGGTTCAAACCCCTGCGGCTGCAAAAAAGTGCCGATACCATTTTCTGCTAACTCGCGCAAAAGAGCTTAAGCGAGTAGGGGAAGTGAAGCTTGATACACTTATCAATGAAATTGATAATGCATGTGCAAGCTGGTCTAGGTCAAAAGTCATGGAAAGCTCGTTAGAACACATTGCGCGATGGAAAAAGGCGTTGTCTGGAAAAAGTGGGTAGCATTTCTTTTGTTGGTTATCGATCAACTTAATGGCACCATATTAATTGGGTAAGCCTTTTTTGAGAAAATAGCCAGAACAGAGGGCTGGTTCTGCAATTTAGACTCGACTTGTCTGTTTCTGCTCCTTTCGTCTGGGAGTACCTAGCTACACCATGTTCTATTCCCAATTCCCTCTCGTTAAGCCGTACGTTTAGTCAAGTCGGATGGGTTAAGCGAGTGGAGCGAACCCATCAATACCTTTTTTTGTTGGGCGTGCTTCGCCTGCCTGTGCACGCCGCACGCAGACAGGCTTTACTCAAATACTTTTAATCAACTCCTCGAAGTCCTCAAAAAGAATAGAATAGAAACAAGGTACCCATAGACCCATCAGACCGAAAGACCCAGGAACTGCTTGAAAATCAATTTACTAAAAGCCTCTCAATCCTCGAACCATTAAAAACCAGAATTAAAGCCACAGACAAGCTTAGAGACGAGATAGTTTATAGGCTTTATGGACTAACAGAAGAAGATATAAAGATCGTCAGGCAAATGATAGGAATGATTGACTTTTATCAGCCTAACGGTGATAATGGGATAAAACATGCGTGGTTAATTTAAAAAACATGGGAGGATAAAAAAATGAAAATTCAAGTAATTTTGGAACCAAGCGATGAAGGGGGATTTACGGCAATCGTTCCATCACTTCCTGGCTGTATAAGTGAAGGCAATACGAAGGCGGAGGCATTAAAAAATATCAGAGAAGCCATTGAATTGTATTTTGAACCAGTTGACGATGATCTGGGGTTTAATCCGGATGCGCAGGTATTAGAAATTGCTCTATGACAAAAGTCCCGAATTTGAATTATGGACAAGTCATTAATGCTTTACGTCGTGATGGATGGGTAATTGTCCGGCAAAAAGGCAGCCATATACGTCTGCAAAAGCATACGACAGAAAGAACACTAAAACTTACAGTCCCAGCGCACAACCCTATCAAGAGGTCTACATTATCCCATATCATTAAACAAGCACATTTATCCGTTGATGAATTTACAAGATTGTTATAAAAACCGAAACGCCTTTTCCTGAAAAGTCAGAAATTTCGCAACCTTCTTGCTTATCTTGCCGAACAGATGATCGAGATGAATAAAAGGAAGAACGAGGAAACGAAAGGTTTCCTGAAATGGCTTGAACGTGAAATTGATGCAAAGATTGATAGTCTTTCAAACAAGACCGTCATAAAGGAATATCACGAACACGACTTTAATCAACTCCCCGAAGCCCTCAAAAAGAATAGAAACAAAAGACTTGACAATTTTGCACACCTGCATTAGTATGACCTTAATTCTAGTCAACCTTAATGGAGGTCTATTATAATGAAAACGTTATCTCTGTCAGAAGCAAAAATGAAACTAAGCAGCCTCGTTGAGGCTGTTAACACCACCGATGAGGAGGTAGTAATTACAAAGAATGGCTCACCTGCCGCTGTTTTGGTGAGTCCGGATGAGTTCGAAAGCTGGAAAGAAACTATTGCTATTCGTTCAGATTTACCATTAATGCAGGAAATCAAGCAAGGGTTAAAGGCGCTTAAAAGTAAGAATGCACGTATATACACACTTGAGGAACTTTTTAAATAATTTCTTTATACATGAAAAAACCGATGTATAAACTCAAGGTTCCTGACGATATAGCAGGGCTTATTGGTAATATGTATCCACATCTAAAAAAGAAAGTCAGGGCTTCTTTACAAACAATTCTCTCTGATCCGCATTCAGGAAAAGCATTAAAGGATGAGCTTGCAGGTTTAAGAAGTTTTCGTGTTGGCCGATTCAGGATAATATACAGGGTTTCAGATCAGAAGCTGATTGAAATTGTTGCAATTGGCCCGCGAGAAAATATCTATGAAGAAACTTTCAGACTGCTTAAAAGAAAGGAAAATACGAATTAATTACGTTCACTCCCCTAATGCCTTTTTTTGTTGGGTGTGCTTCGCCTGCCTGTACACGCCGCACGCAGACAGGCTTCACCCAAACTACTTTTAATCAACTCCCCCGAAGTATTCAGGAAGAACAGTAAAAAAGGTATCCCTATCGCGGCGTAGCTGCAACAAAATCCCAACACTTGAACAATATTATAAATCGATCATCCACGAATGCATAACGGGAAAGTGATGGATTACCGAAGATGGTTTAAAGGATCAATATGGTTAAAGAAAAGAATATCATTAGGGCAAAAGATGGGATATACGGTAAAGTTGATATTTCTGAGTCTTCATGATGTAAAGATTGCCATTGAACGGGTAAAAGGGAGGGTTTTGCAGGGAGGCCATAATGTGCCTGAAGAGATTATCAGACGCAGGTTTGAAAAGGGACGGTTTAATTTTCACCACATTTACAAACAGTTGGTGGACGCCTGGATTCTTTACGACAACTCAGACAGGACGCCAAAATTGCTTGAAGAAGGAGAGAAGCGATGAAGGGGAATAGGAGCCGGGTTCATGGCAAAGACCTTATGGGTGTTGAAGCAGCGTTGCTGAGAGCGGCAAAAAGAGCAAGGGAAATAGCCAAACAGACGCATACTCCACTGGTTTATTACGAAAACGGGCGCGTGGTTAAAATATTTGTTGAACAGGATGAGGATAGAAAGAAAACCTGATCAACCATGTTTGAATGACCGGAAAAGAAGTTCCAACGACATATCTTCGAATATCTTGTAAGCAAACACAAGTACACCGTGAATCAAGCTTGCTTGAGAAACTACAAACCGTCGGCCTCTCTCCTGCCGGACAGAAAGGTGTTAACGGTTTTACTCTTTTGTTCTATTTTTCAAAAGAGCCGGTAGGCTGAAAGCCTGCGCTACAGATTAGCCCCCTTCAGGGGGCATTCAAATATAGGGTTAGTGGTAATTATAGGTTTCTTAACTCAACACGTATGGGGTGCAGGGGTGGGCTCCCAGTGGCGATATAAGACCATATCGCTTTGCCGTAGCAATCCCTTGCCGTTACACCCACCCGAAAACCCATATAGAATAAAGAAAATCCTAATAATCATTTACCCGGCACAGCGGGCTTTCAGGGTTATTGCTTCACCGCAGTAGTTTCTTACTGATCTTCCTTCGGGTAAAAACTCCTTACGCATACCTTGATCAGGTCAACAATCTCTTCGTCGGGTATCTTGCCCTTATAGCCGGGCATCTTCTTTTTTCCATTTGCTACCGACAAGATAAGCCTTGTGTCTGAAACGTTATCTTGCCACTTGGTACTGGTAAAATTGGGAATCCTGAAGATTATGCGACCCACCAGGCCGCCTGATCCTCTTGCCTTATGGCACTTTTGGCACTCCCTGTCATAGACTGCCCATATACCGCCTTTTTCAGCCTGTGACGTCCGTGGAGGATTGCATCCCGTTTGAACCAGAGCGAAAAAAGCCGCTACAATCGCAACAACTAAACCAAACTTTTTCATTTCGATCTCCCTAATTCTTTTTATTCCAGGTACCGTTTGGGCTTTGAATCAATTCCCCGGGAGCTGCCTTGCTTGCGATCTGCTCCGCCCTTCGCATGCCGACCACGTCAGCCGTTACGCCCTGCTTTGCCGCAATGGTTGCGTATACTTCTTTGCGGTCATTGTTTTCGTCCTGTACAATATTTTCCTTAGCAGGAGCGCCTCTAAATTCCAAATAGCCCTTATTGTTTTCACCAACAATGCCCTTTGCTTTTAGTTCCTTAATGGCAGGAAGCCTCGCTTGCATCTTGGCCGTAATATCTGCGGCATAAGCGCTGGCGGCAATGGCCACCATGGTAAAGATGAAAAAGAACATCATCGCCTTGAAATATTTATTGGTAATCATATCCACACTCCTCCTTATTCAAGTAATTCGTTATGTAAAAATCCGATGTAAAAAACGTACCGGCAGACGCCATCGCCTGCCGCCGTATCCTGATGGTATATTTTAAAAAATGTATAGGAATTTCAAAACGACTATGTAGTAGCAATTCATGAATTGCCACTACACTATTAAAAGCCGCCGAAGGCCTAATTTAAACGGGTTTTTGGGCGTATAGACAAACTACGATTGCCCATCACCGCTGATGCCGCGTGCCGTTTATTTTGCCCCGTTTGTGGGAGTGCTTGTCCCCGTCGTGCTCTCACTCAATTTATCAAGTTCGCCAAAAAATTCGTCAAGTTCCCTATCTATTTTAACGTTTACGTCGATGGTAATGTGAATCGGTTTTATCTCAACCGGCGCTATAGCAACCTCGTGTTTCGTCTGGATACATCCCTGCAGTAACGGGTACAGGATTATTCCGTAAAATACGTTACGCCAATGTTTCATTTTTGCACCTCCTTTATTTGAGCATCTGAATAATATCGTTAATGTTCTTGCCGTAATACATCACTTTATTGAGTGGCAGCCGGAAATTTATATCGAGATGCACCGGATTTTGAATGCCTCCCTTGCCAATAACAACTATCCTTGAAAAAGAGCCTATATCCCGATTATACGCAAAGGGCAAGGGATCCATCGGTTTTCCATCGATACTCATCTGCAATATCATGTCTTCCCCTTTGCTCGACAACGTTATTTTTACCCAATTGTAGTTAAAATTCTTCAACACCGCATTAGTAAAATCAATTTGAGAATATTGCGGAGTGTTTTGAGGGATGCCCAGGTTTTCTATTGCGCCAACCCCTTTCACGTGAATTATACCGCCATCACCAGGGGCGGAAAAGAGAAAACCATCTCCGAAGGTGATATTTCCATTTTCATATTTCAACGGCAACCGTCCGCTAACGGTTCCAATGCCTTCGGCCTTTGCAATGTCAAATTGCTCCATCACGCCGGTAAGGCTCAGGCGGTCGCACAGGAGAATTACATTATAGACGCTCTTATCAAGCGAAAACCTCATTGACTGGGTATAAACGTATCCGTTACACCACTTAAATTCACTATTTTCAATGAAAACGGATCGTGGAGAATCTATCTGGTACTCAATAACGCCATCATACAGCGCCAACTTCCCGAAGGTCGCCTTTTTAAAAAGAAACCTCTGGCCGGGTGCGCTGCGCATGGAGAACAGATCCGGCGCGGAAAGGGAGATGTCTATCCCCTCCATGGCAACCCCACTACTCTTCATCTCCAAAGCGGAGTCCCGCACTCCGGCGTTAAGAGAGCATTGCATGGTTCCATTATCGTATAATAAATTACCCCCAAGTTCAAGCGTTCCCTCAAACGACGTCCCGGCCGCGGCAGGCACAAAATTGCCCATTTCCAGGCGCGCAATCTTAAACGGTGAAATGCCGAAGCTGAACCTCGACTTCAGGCCATTTTCAGGCGAAACCCCGGATTCACCTTTGACGGCAAGCGCTACATCAGGCATTTTCAACTCTGATTTGTTTGCTGATAAGACGGTGCCGGAGGCCTTTACTTTCAAATCGGTAATTGCCGTAATGTCTCCCGCCGGGCTACCGCTCAGGCGTGTATCGCCTTCGATAAGGATCGATGGCATTTTTATCGTTGTGCCGTTACCGGTTACCACGAGGTCTGCAAATTGTATGTCGTGCCGGACGGCGCCATTTATTTTTTCACCGTTGCCGGAAATGGTAACGGTGGGGGTTTTTAAGGCAATGTCGTAGCCGCTTAATCGCGCCTTGCATTCCGTTGGTGTTGAAACCGCCGCTCCGGAAGGGGGATTGTTGGAAAAGGAGAACGCCCATGCGCCCGTTTTGGAATACGTTGCAGAAAATCTTCCCGTGCTACGGAAGATCGCCGGTATCTGCAAAAGTGACGTATGCCCTTTGTCAACGTCGCATGAAGCAACCTCAACGTATCCGGCGCTTTCAATGCCTCCTTGCGCAAGGCGCAGGTCGCACTGCAGCGCAGGTATAAGTACGTGCACGGGCGATACGCAAGAAATGTTGGACGTCCGCAGGCGGAACTGCGTATCCTCTCCAGAAATTTCAACACGGATAGGACTATCACCTTTCTCCGTGTCATGCAAACCGGCGATTGCCGTTTGATTGTACTGAATCTGCGCATCGCGCAATTCACAGGACATGGCAAGGTTTGCTATCTTAAAAGGCTCCAGTTGGATTGCGGCGTTGCCCTCGATATCAGCCTCGCCCGATAGGAGCATCCCCGGCAAATACGGTGCGATCTCGGTGAGCTTGTTAAGCTGAAACGCGTGAGAGCGGAAATTGAGCGACACCGTCTTATGGGACAGGGATATCTGTGATGAAAGCGTCACCTCCTGTTCGTGAGGGTATAAAGTTAAGCAACACTCCAAACGGTCCCACGCCCCGTCCTTTGTCACCACGGAAAGGTTGAACGGCAGCCGGTAGACTTGTCCCCTGAAACTGCACGTCAACAGTGCGTTCTGAATTTTAAAACTTCCGATAGTAAAGGAGGTTGGTGGCTCGCCCGTAGGCGGTTTTGCCACTGGCCCATCAGGCGTCTGCTTGGCAAGCAATCCCTGCCAATCAAGACCCGGTATCACGAAATTGCCGTCAACAATCTCGCCTGTTACTTCGAGTCCGCTTATCGTAACACTGTCAATGTGCTTTTTAAGCAGGGATGAGGGGCTATAATCCAATAGCACGGAACCAATGGACACGGGCGACTTATTTGCGTCGCCGATGCGCAATCCCCCCAAATCCACCCCGGTAAGGCCTATCCTGCGTACGTCACATGCCACCTGGATGCCGGTTTTTTGAAATACCTTCGGCAAAACGCTTGATTCAATCAACCCCGGCAGAAAAAAGACAAAAAAGATAATGCCTAATAAAAAGAGGGAAGAAACCCCTACAATAGTCCACAAAATTGGTTTACGAAAACGCATCTTAATATAAAATTCCTGGAAGGAGGTAAAAAAATAATCACCATTACACCCTTGCTAGTGTTGCATCCTACATGTCCGCTGCTGGCGGGGGTGCAGGGGGGAAACTGAAATCTTCATCGCTTCAACTACCCCTTTAGTATTGATACGAGTTTTCACTTTGAACCCTACGACTGATTCGCTATTTATTGCATAGCATACACCATCGCCTGTCAAAACAAAACAATCTATAGCCAAAAGTTTTAGTTTTTTGACAAATACCGTGCAAATCCCGGGTATTCCCTGGTTTAAGCATAGAAAACCTGGCTTGTTTGGCTATATTGTAATGAAAACGATGAGTGTTGCAAGCTATTTTCAGTATTTTTAAAAATCAAAGGAAAGGGCTACTGGAAAGACACGAAATGTGATTTTCAAATTGATAGATTCGTAAATGATAGTATAATTTTCATTGTACAACACGGCATTGCTTAATTTCCTGACATTTAACACATCGCACTATTTTCGCCTTCAAAGTATATGTTATCCTCAGATAAAAGCATTATTTTTATTATTAACCCGAAAGCGGGTGTAAAACGTAATGTTAATTTCACAAAGCTTATTCAAAAAATATTTTCTGTTTCTGATTATAAATATGAACTCTTAACTACCAAAACGCCAAATCATGCAACGGAGCTGGCAGTAGGTGCTGTTAATAAAAATATTGCATTCGTGGTTGCTATTGGTGGCGATGGAACCGTGAATGAAGTTGCAAAGGCATTAGTGAATTCGAAAACTACCCTAGGGATTGTTCCGTCCGGTTCCGGAAATGGTTTCGCACGGCATTTGAAAATACCTTTAAAAGCTGAGCAGGCCTTGAAGTTAATAGCGGATAGGAATGTTTTAAAAGCCGACACGTTTTTTGTTAACAATTTTTTTTCAGTGAACGTTTCAGGGGTCGGTCTCGAAGCGCACATAGCTCATTTATTTGCAAAAGCCAAAGGGCGTGGTTTTTGGAACTATGCAAGGCTTTCACTGGGTGAGTTTTTAAAATATAAGCCCTTCAGGGTGCGGATGATTATTGATGGCATAGAAGCGGAGAAAGAAATTATTTCACTTTCATTTGCCAATTCGTCACAGTATGGAAACAATGTACGCATTGCGCCACGTGCTTCGGTTGTTGACAAGCAACTTGAGGTTTGTATGATGAAAAAATTTCCGCTGATTGGCTCGATTGGTTTCGGCTGGAAAATGATGAACGGCCATGCCGATAATTCGAAATATCTTGAAGTCAAAAGTGGCAAACACGTAAAAGTTTTTTCAGAAGTTGAATTACCGCTTCATATTGATGGTGAACCGACAGGTTTTGCAAAAGAGTTTAATGTGATGATTATTCCGGCTTCGCTAAATGTGGCAGTGCCAAAAATTACTTATACATAATTTGCCTGACTTTTTCTTTGAAATGATACATTGCAAATATAAACGCTGATTTTACGACCTAAGCCATATTGTCAAGGGATTGGTGTTGGTAGTTTCGAGTTTCGAGTTTCGAGTTTCGAGTGTTGCACAAATGATATGGTGATTAAGGGGCGGTAGGAGTCGCTTGGCGTGTTCGTAAGGGGGAGGCTGATGGTGGTTTAGCATTACGGACATGGACAACGGACACGGTTCACGGATGTTCCCCGTTGCGATGCGAGGGCAAAAAAGGGCGGGGAAACCCTGCCTCTACGCATCAGCCTGGTGCCTAATTTCCCTTTCACGATGCCAGGGTTTGCATCACTGTTTCACTTCTTGCAATGACAACTGCATTCCGTATTTCCTGCAAAAATGTTTTTTTTCGTGACCTTCACGCCCTTCGCGGTTAAAATTTCCTTTACTGCGGCTTAGCCGCACGATGAAATCTTTATAATCTTAATGTATCGCTTCCACCACGTCGCCGATATGCTTGCAACCACTGCGGCGCGCAGTACCATTTCCGGGGATAATTTGTCAGGAGGATTTTCGTGGCATTGATAAGCTTGCAGGACGTAAGTATGGGCTTTGGAAGGCCTTTGTTGATTGAGGACGCACAGTTACAAATTGAACGGGGCGAAAAGGTGTGCCTCCTTGGCCGCAACGGCGCCGGCAAGTCCACCTTGCTAAAGCTTATCAATGGCGACCTGCCCCCCGATTCCGGCGAGATTATCAGGCAAAAGGGGATGCGTACCGCATATCTTTCCCAGGATATCCCCAAAGACCTGGATGGTACTGTATTCAACATCGTATCGGGCAGCGCCGGGTCGGTAGACCACCGGCAATCAGGCCACCATACCGATACGGATTGGAAACGGCAGCATCGGGTGGAGAAGGTGATCTCTCAAATGCAATTAGATGGCGACGTCGAGTTCAATTCCCTTTCCGCCGGCCTCAAACGCCGGGTGTTGCTCGCACGAGGGCTTGCGTGCGACCCGGACATTTTACTGCTCGACGAGCCGACCAACCATCTGGACGTCGATTCAATCCGCTGGCTGGAGGAATTTCTCCTGCGTTACAACGGCACGATACTCTTCGTTACCCACGACCGCGCGTTCCTGCAAAAGCTGGCCACCCGCATTATTGAACTTGACCGGGGACGCCTTTCAAGCTGGGCATGCGATTACAAGACCTTTCTTGTGCGCAAGCAGGCGGACCTTGACGCGGAAGAGAGCCAGCAGGCGGTGTTTGACAAAAAACTGGCGCAGGAAGAGGTTTGGATACGGCAGGGCATCAAGGCGCGCCGCACGAGGAACGAAGGACGCGTGCGGGCACTGGAAGGCATGCGCAAGGAACGGAGTGAGCGCAGGCAGGTCATGGGCGTTGCGCGCATGCAGACACAGGATGCCGAACGCTCCGGCGCGCTGGTGGTGAAGGTTGAGCATATTTCCTACGGCTATGGCGATAAGCCGGTGGTCAACGACTTTTCCGCGGCAATTATGCGGGGCGACAAGATCGGGATTATCGGTCCCAACGGCTCCGGCAAGACCACGCTTCTCCGCCTGTTGCTGGGGGAATTGGAGCCGCAACAGGGAACCGTGCGTCTGGGGACGCGTCTCAACGTCACCTATTTTGACCAGCTTCGCGCGCAACTAAAAGAGAATAAATCGGTATTTGACAACGTAGGGGACGGCAACGACGTTATTACTTTTAACGGGAGGCCGCGCCACGTCATCAGCTATTTGCAGGATTTCCTGTTTTCTCCCGAACGGGTGCGCGTCCCCGTGAACGCGCTTTCAGGCGGGGAGCGCAACCGGCTCCTCCTGGCACGCCTGTTTACCAGGCCTTCCAACGTCCTCGTGATGGACGAGCCTACGAACGATCTGGACATAGAGACCCTGGAGCTTTTGGAAGAGTTGCTTTTAGACTATCAGGGAACCCTGCTCCTGGTCAGCCACGACCGCGCCTTTCTCAATAACGTGGTTACCAGCGTCTTTGTGTACGAGGGGGATGGAAAGATAAACGAGTACGTCGGCGGGTATGACGATTGGCAGCGCCTGGTAGAAGAAAAAAAGAAGGCGTCGCCGGAGAAAACCCCGGCGAAGTCTGAGCCTGTGCGCAAACCGGGTGAGCGTCAACGTAAACTCAGCTTTAAGGAACAACGCGAACTCGACGCCCTCCCGCAGCGCATCGAAGCCCTGGAGGCAGAGCAACACCAACTGTACCAAACCATGAGCGACCCCCTGTTTTTTCAAAAGGGGAAGGAAGAGATAGCGCAAGCCAAGTCCAGGGTATCAGTCATCGAAGAAGAACTGGCCGGGGCCTACCGACGCTGGGAGGCGCTGGACGGCCTGCGCTTGCAAACGCCGTAGCGCAAGGCTTCAGCCTTGCAATTGCCACGGTGTGAGATGGTCAATAACCAGGAACCACAGATTGTGCGAACGCACACACAGCGCGTAAAACGTGTGGCTTTTGTAGACGTTGCACCCGCCACAGAGACAGGCATTGTCTGGCATTGTGTGCCGGTTTAGCGCAATACACAACGCAAGCATCCATCAGGGCTGAAGCCCTGAGCTACAGCATTGTTTTTTGTGGTGACGGCCTTTATGGCCGGCAACGGTGCGCTTACGCACGCCAGGCGGGGGATAACCCCCCGCGCTACAAGACCGGTTTGAAATTCCTATACACTTAAATTAGGCCTACGGCAACTGACTTGTATTCACACGCAAGGACACGGGCGCCGTGTCCCTACATTGAAATTTCTGTGCATTACATTAAACCTTCGGCTTATTTCTTAATCCCGAATGGGGTGATATAATTGCTGTAACCCATGAACAACACATTTGATCCAAAAAAAATAGATGCGCTCATCCAACTAGCCATTGATGAAGATATCGGAACGGGGGACATTACGACGGCAAATCTCTTGCCGGATGGCCTTGCCGCCACGGGCGTCTTCCTTGCAAATGGAAACGGCGTTATCGCCGGACTGCCCGTTGTTGAATACTTCTTCTCACGGCTCGACACATCCGTTCTTATCAATCGCGTTGCCCGTGAAGGCGCCTTTGTGCGCGCCGGTGAAGTCATCGTCACGATATCCGGCAGGGCAAGGACGCTGCTTTCCGGGGAGCGGATCGCATTAAACTTTCTCCAAAGACTGTCAGGTATAGCAACGATTACCGCCCAATTTGTCGAAAAGATAAAACCCCTGAAGACCGCCATTATGGACACGCGGAAAACCACCCCCGGCTGGCGTTACCTGGAAAAATACGCCGTCATTACCGGCGGCGGTGTGAATCACCGGATGGGACTCTACGACCAGGTTCTCGTGAAGGATAATCACGTTGATATCATGAAAGGCTGGCTGGGCGGAGATGCGTCGCCGTCCGTTAGCGTCATAGAAACGGTGGTTTCCACCCTGCGAAAAAAGGTAAAAGAGGGTGTCTTGATTGAGGTAGAGACGAGGACGCTGGACGAGGTGCACGACGCCCTGAAGTCCGGGGCGGACATTATTTTGTTTGATAACATGGATGTTGCCCGGCTGCAAGAGGCTGTTTCCCTGGTTAAGGGCTGGAATGGCTTGCATAAACCCCTTACCGAGGCCTCCGGCAATATTTCGCTGGAAAACGTGCGGCAGGTGGCTGGGACGGGCATCGACAGGATTTCCATCGGCGCAATTACCCATTCGGCAAGGGCGCTCGATATCTCGCTGGAAATTAATTTGACAAAAATGTTTGAATAAGCGATATTTGTGCCATAAAATGAGATTTTTGGTTAAGCCTCCGGCGATTAACCCCAGCCTTCAGGTTGGGGTTTGTGATGACTATCGAAATGGGCTTTAGCCTTAACGATAGTGGGAGGCGTGAAAAATGCCAGGTTGCGTGCCGTCAGGGCTAAAGCCCGGATTTGGCGTGTGTCTGTAACCCCAGCCTAAAGGCTGGGGTTAATGATCGGCGGTTCGAATGATCAGCGGTTCGCAGGTAACTCCGTATCGCTTGTTCCCAAGTCCTCCGGCTATTACTCCAGCCGTTAGGCTACGGTTCGTGATGGAAAGTTCGTATATGGATGCTGTAGCGCTTTTGTTCAAACCTCCGGCGATTAACCCCAGCCTTCAGGCTGGGGTTTGTGATGACCGCTGAAATGGCTTTAGCCCTGATGATAATGATGATGAATTTAAGCATAAATTGGAATATACTTATAAATTTTGCAAACCAAGCATTTGGATTTGCGCAGACACAATTAAATGAAGCATTTGGGAATGAAAATCTCACACAAAGGCGCAAAGATCACGAAGACAAGCAGTGGAGGAATTTTTCTACGGCCTCCTTTTTGTCGCCTTCTTTGTGTCCTTCGTGCCTTTGTGTGAGAAATAGATTTTTCAGGTGAAACGTTTGGGAGAAGATTAACGATTCCTTTTTTCGTGACGTTAAGATCATTGTTTTCGGCAGGCAATGCCCTGCCCTACTAATTGCGGGTGTACGCCGTATGAATAAATTAAACGCCGTTGTCATCATTCCCGCACGGTATGCATCGACCAGGCTGCCTGGCAAGCTCATCCTGCCGGAAGTGAAGGCTGCTACTGGAAAATATATCATAGAACACGTCTATCAGAACGTGAAACTGTCGCGGCGTCTGGAACGAGTGATCGTTGCCACGGATAACCAACTGATCTACGACATCGTTAAAGGGTTTGGCGGCGAGGTGGAAATGACCTCGCCCACCCATGAATCCGGCACAGACCGCATTGCCGAAGTGGCGGGACGGCTGAAGGCCGATATTATTGTAAACGTGCAGGGCGACGAGCCGGAGGTGAACGCGAACATGGTTGATCTGGTGGTTGACGCCCTGGCGGGCGACGACGGGGCGGTAATGTCCACCCTTGCGCACGTAATAAAGGACGAAGCGGACCTGGCAAATCCGAACGTAGTAAAGGTGGCGCTGGATAATAACGGGTACGCGCTCTATTTTTCGCGCCTGCCCATTCCGTACATACGTGACCGCGGGTGTGGCGCGGGCGTGGCACATTTGAGGCATTTGGGCATTTATGCGTACCGGAAGGATTTTTTGCTGCGATATTCCAAACTCCCCCCTTCTCCTCTGGAAGGCGCGGAAAAGCTGGAGCAGTTGCGGGCGCTTTCGAACGGTTACAAGATAAAGGTATCGATAACCGGCGATACTTCCATCGGTATTGATACACGGGAAGATTTGGTTGCTTTTATGGGGAAATTCAAGCATGACTAAGCATATATTTGTAACAGGCGGTGTGGTTTCTTCCCTCGGAAAGGGACTCAATGCGGCTTCTATCGGCATGTTGCTGGAGAGCCGGGGGTTGAAGGTAAAATTACAGAAGTTTGACCCTTACGTAAACGTGGACCCCGGCACGATGAGCCCGTACGAACATGGGGAGGTCTACGTGACGGAGGATGGGGCGGAGACAGACCTCGACCTCGGACACTACGAGCGCTTTACCCATTCAGACACCTCCAGGCACTGCAATTACACCACTGGCTCCATCTACAATGCGGTTATTATGAAGGAACGCAAGGGGGAGTACCTGGGGAAGACGGTGCAGGTCATCCCGCATATTACCAACGAGATTATCGAATGTATTCAAAGGCTGGACGGACCCGACACCGATGTGGTTATCTCAGAGATTGGCGGCATCGTGGGCGACATAGAAAACCAGCCATTCCTTGAGGCCATAAGGCAGTTCGGCCAAAGGACGGGGCGGGAAAACGTCCTTTACATCCACCTCACGCTCGTCCCCTACCTGAGCGCCGCGGAGGAGATAAAGACAAAGCCCACCCAGCACAGCGTGGGCATGCTGCGCCAGGCCGGGATTCAGCCGGACATCCTCATCTGCCGGACGGAAAAGCACATCAGCGCGGAGATAAAAGAAAAGCTGTCGCTCTTCTGCAACGTGGACAGAAACGCGATTATTGAAGAGCGCGACGTGAAGCCCTACCTCTACGAAATCCCGCTGATCCTTGTAGAACAAGGGCTGGACAAGCTCATCATCCAAAAACTGGGACTCAAAACAAACGGCAACACCCTGCACAAGTGGCTCTCCATATTGGACATCCTGAAGAACCCGCAGCAGGCGACGGAGATCGCCATCGTCGGCAAGTACATTTGCCATCAGTCGTCGTACGAGTCGATCTACGAATCCCTCATCCACGGCGGGATCGGCAACAACGCGCGGGTACGGGTGCGGAGGGTGGAGTCGGAAGACATTGAAAAAAACGGCGTGCAGACCCATCTCGAAGGGGTGAAGGGCATCCTTGTGCCGGGCGGATTCGGGGTACGAGGCGTTGAGGGGAAGATCGCCGCGATACGGTACGCGCGCGAAAAGAACATCCCCTTTTTCGGCATCTGCCTGGGTTTGCAATGCGCGTCCATCGAATTTGCAAGAAACGTATGCGCCCTGAAAGGCGCGAACAGCACGGAATTTGAGGTTAACACCCCACACCCGGTAATCAGCCTATTGGAAGAACAGCACAAGGTATCCCACAAAGGCGGAACGATGCGGCTAGGGGCGCAGCCGTGCATCATTCAACCGGGAACAAAGGCCTTCAAGGCCTACGGACGAGAGGAGATATCCGAGCGGCACCGCCACCGCTATGAATTCAACAACGGCTACAAAGAGATATTCCAGTCACACGGCATGATATTCAGCGGCCGCTCGCCGAAGGATGACCTGGTGGAGATCATGGAACTCAAAGACCACCCCTGGTTCCTCTGCGTACAATTCCACCCGGAATTCAAATCAAAACCCACCAATCCACATCCCTTATTTAAGGAATTCATCAGGGCGTCGTTGGGGGAGTGAACAGGACGTTGCCCAGACGTGTTCAACGTTGTAGTAGCTGAGCTGCTAAGCGCGGTAAATCCCGCGTATTAAAAATAAACGTCCAGCAATTTGTTCATGAACTCTGTCTCTGCTGAGTTGGATGCATACTTGCGGGCAACCGGGTTTTCCTGTTTGTTCTTTTTGGGGGAGTGACTGGTATCTTGAGATGATGCATCTGTGTGGCGGTTTTTCATTTTCTCAAAGCGTTTTTGTGCCAGTTCCCGCATAGCCTCCATTTCCATCGACGTTGCCTGGCTTGCAACGCGGCGGTCTTGCGCAGAGGGGTTTGCAGGGGCATTTGCCGCCTTTCTGATGGTGCGTGCCTTCTGTATGGTGGCCTCCGGGTCGCCGGAGACGCTGGACGTGTCGATCTTGACCTCGCCTTCAACGGCGTAACGCTTGCCGTCCGGCCCGGTCTGGTAACGAAACGTTATTCCACCCATAACGTACGGACCGCCCGCGCTTTTGTGGGCATTCTCGTGTGCTCGCACTTCAGCATCAGCCGCCTTGAGCTTTTCAACCACCTTTTCCTCGTCAGGCGTCAAACCAAGACCTGAAGGCTTTTGTGGCGTTCTGCCGGTATATGTGCTGCTGGAGATTTGTATACTCATAGTCTCTATCTCAAAAATCTTCTCCTTTTTCAAGCATTATAGCCTTATTTGAAAATCAATGCAATAAAATAGCGGTCATAATATACCTCTGATGGGTTCAGATTTGCAGCATGAACCCGTAAATGTATTCGAACAATAGCACTTTGCATAGTCGAAGACATAATCAACCACATAAAATTATGAGGTTCAAGTTGCAAATTTGAATCTGCTGTGAGATAATGTTTTAAACGTTGGTTTTGTACGGCGGTGAGGGTTTTCTCCCGCCGCTCTGCTTTTATCAACCGCGAGCAAATATAAAAGTAAAAGGAACCTATGGAAAAGCACACAGTTTCTTTATCACCTAATGCCAGGTTGGTTTTGGAAAAAAGGTATTTAAGAAAGGATGACTTCGGTCGTCCTCTTGAATCTCCAGAGGATATGTTCCATAGGGTAGCCGCGAATATCGCCCAAGCCAGCGCCTTGTATGACCAAAAGGCCGACGTGGTTGCCCTTGAAGGGCAATTTTACGAGATGCTTGCCACCCGCCAATTTATGCCAAACTCCCCTCTTTTGATGAATGCGGGAAGGAGGCTGCAGCAATTGTTCGGGTGTTTTGTGCTTCCCATTGAAGATTCCATCGAGAATATTTTCGAAATGGTGAAGCAGGCCGCCGTAATCCATAAAAGCGGAGGAGGCACGGGCTTTTCTTTTTCCAGGATCAGGCCTAAAAACGACAGGGTAAGTACGTCCGGCGGCATTGCCAGCGGTCCGGTTTCCTTTATACGGGTATTCAATGCAGCCACAGAGGCCATCAGCCAGGGCGGTTTCAGGCGCGGTGCCAATATGGCCGTGTTACGGGTGGACCACCCGGATATCATGGATTTTATTCAGGCCAAGCGTAGTGAAGGGGCATTGGCAAATTTCAATGTCTCCGTGGGTGTTACCGACGTATTTATGCGCGCTGTTGAAGAAAACCAAGGATTTCCCCTCATTAATCCCAGAACAAAAACCGTGGTAAATACAATAAGCGCCAGGGCGCTTTGGGAAGAGATGGTGCGTTCCGCATGGGAGAATGGTGAACCGGGTGTGCTGTTCCTCGACACCATTAATGCAGCCAATCCCACCCCATTGCTGGGTGAGATAGAGGGGACAAATCCATGTGGAGAGCAGCCGCTATTGCCTTTCGAGGCTTGCGCCCTCGGCTCGATTAATCTTTCGGAAATGGTTACTTGCGCGGATGACGGCTATGTGTTTGACTGGCGTCGCTTCGAATCGGCAATACGCCTTGCCGTTCGCTTCCTTGATAACGCCATCGACGTGAACACCTACCCAATTCCACAAATAGAACATATCACCAAAGGTAACCGTAAGATTGGGCTGGGCGTTATGGGGCTTGCCGATTTACTTATCAAATTAGGCATTTCGTACAACTCCGAAGAGGCGGTACAATCCGTTGATGATCTGATGCGCTTCTTTTCCCAAAAGGCCAATGATGCATCCATTAAACTTGCAAGCGAACGAGGCGTTTTCCCAAACTATGATAAGAGCATTTATGCCTGCCAGACGTCGCAAAAACATAGAAATGCGAGCCGTACCACCGTTGCACCAACGGGCACGGTCAGCATCATTGCGGGTTGCTCCAGTGGCGTTGAACCATTGTTTGCGGTTGCCTACAAACGTCACGTCCTGGTGGAGGAGGGATTGACTGAAGTTCACCCGCTCTTTATTGAAATGGCCAAAAAACGTGGCTTTTATTCCTCAAAACTTATTGCGGCAGTTTTGAAAGAAGGGTCATTGCAAAACATCAGGGATGTTCCTCCCGATATGAAAAGGACGTTCGTTACTGCCCATGACGTTCCACCGGAGCAGCACGTGAGGATACAAGCCGCCTGTCAAAAGCACGTTGATAGCGGTGTATCCAAGACCATCAACCTTCCTCAAAACGCTACGGTTGATGATGTGCGCAACGTCTTTTTATTGGCTTATAAAAGCGGGTGTAAAGGCGTCACCGTATACAGAGACCAAAGTCGCGTATCTCAGGCACTTTCGCTTAAGTGTGGATGCTCTTTTGGAACCGATGTCCAAAACGATTGTACCTGATATTGTCTAGTGGGGATTTTCGAAAACCTGATTTATTCGGCTATAAACAGAGCGCATAATTATCAAGGAATACCTCATAAACTGTTGTGTACTTTTCGCCGATGTGGGTTTGAATCCTGGCTTAAAGCGTGGACTCTGAGCGTATCTTGTCATACCTTCTTCGTTTTCGGGTTCGGAATTCGGTGCTCTCGATGTATATTCCGATTCCCAGTGTATGATAGGACTCCAACGCAGGGGAAAACGGCTTGGAATGAATCGTTTTTGCAGTAGTGGGACGAATCGTCTTTTAAAGAATACCTGCCTCTGCCGTAAGTTTTACGTGTTTACCGAATATTCATTTTTAATCTTTATCAAAAACGAACGCCCCGCTTTTACCGCCCGATTTTTTTACGAGATGTATATCGCTAATCACCATTCTTTTATCCACGGATTTACACATATCATATATGGTAATTGCACACACACTTGCCGCAACGATGGCTTCCATTTCTACGCCTGTTTTCCCGGTGACCTGGGCCTCCGCAAAGATATTGATGGTATCCGGGGAATTATTTTCGTAATCAATCTTCACGCTGGTTAGATTAAGCGGATGACATAAGGGAATAAGACTGGCGGTTTGTTTTGCTGCCATGATACCAGCAACCCTTGCCACCTCCTGGACATCACCCTTCTGCACCTTTTTATCCATGATAAGCTGAAATGTCTCTGGTTTCATGATAATTTTTGCATGGGCAATAGCCACTCTATTGGTAATCGCCTTCTCGCTAATATCCACCATACGAGAAGCACCGTGTTCATCAAAATGGGTTAGTTTTGTCATTGTTCTCTATTTACCATGCTTTCTTGAATACGGGCTAAACCGTAACAGATCGTTAATTATGCTGCATACAGGTTGCAAACCTGATAATCGTACAGAAAACACTGCTGAGTACGCCCTTCATGATACTATGAAATGACCGGTAAATAATAACAAAAGAAGGAGGGCTTGTGCAATGGGATATTTTGAGGGATAGATTTACGTGGGGGTAATACTATTTGTGGAGTTCGCGGACTCGGTGGCGACCTTCAACGTCTCTGCTTTTCAGCTTGACAGCGATGGTAAACCGTTACTAACCTTTGGTGAAAGCACCTTCTCTGAAACAACCACCAGCATTCATTTGGCACATCAGGTGGCCTTTCAGATTATTCCTTGATGAGTTACTGTTAAATCCACTGTCTGGAAAATTCAACGTTAGGCATGAAAGTCCGTCAGGATATAGCAACGGGGGAGACCTCCTGAAATTACTTGCACGTGCAATCAATGCCGAGGTACCCCTTTTTCTCCGCGCTCCCGGTGGTTTGGTTTATAATCGTCTGCTCGCTTTCCCGGATAGTGCGCACCTCCTCCGTAATGTCGATTCCAACGGGGCACCATGTAATACAACGTCCACAGCCGACACAGCCGGATGTGCCAAATTGATCGATCCAGCTTGCAAGTTTGTGCGTCATCCACTGCCGGTAACGGGATTTTGCCGACGACCTGATGCTTCCACCGTGAATATAGGAAAAATCCCTGGTAAAGCATGAATCCCACATTCTCCAGCGTTCGGCATGTTCACCGGTCAGGTCGGTAACGTCTTCCACCGTTGTGCAGAAACAGGTGGGGCAAACCATAGTGCAGTTAGCGCAGGTTAGGCACCGTCCTGCAACGGTGTCCCACCGTGGATGCTCGAAGTTGCGATACAGCAAATCCTTGATGTTTGTGGTGTCCAGCCGCCGTTTCATGTTGTCTGCAGTCGCCTTTAACAGGCTTCCGGCTGTTTCCACTTCTTCTTTGCGCGCTTTTCTCGTAGGAATTTCTCGAAGAATATCCGCGCCCTGTTCCGAGCCTGCTTTTGTTAGAAAATAGTGGGCATTCCCCTCGATTATTTCAGTTACCGCAAGGTCAAAACCAAAGGTGGCCTTCGGACCAGTATTCATCGATGTACAGAAACAAGCGCCGCCGGACCTTCCACAGTTAA
>Ga0315281_10003440_pt1 | contig 23162 bp, 15 predicted proteins | sample YL17G07_0_MG_FD_204540 | JGI IMG/M metagenome (GOLD analysis project Ga0315281, IMG submission 204540) | Sediment microbial communities from Yellowstone Lake, YNP, Wyoming, USA - YL17G07_0 | ecosystem: Environmental > Aquatic > Freshwater > Lake > Sediment | place: USA: Wyoming | collected... | reverse complement strand
CCACGGAAATGCAGAATGAGCGCATTGCGGCGTACCTTGAGCGCAGCATCGGCGACTGAACCGGCAAAGGACCGCTATCGTGCCTGCACTTTCCATCCGCAACCTGTTCAAGGAATACGTTCGCGGCAAACCCGTGCTGCGCGACATCAGTCTCGACGTATCCGATCAAGGCATCACCGCCATTATCGGGCCTTCTGGCACGGGCAAGTCGACGCTGATCCGCTGCATCAACCGCCTGGTCGAACCGACATCGGGCGAGATCCTGTTCGAAGGTGCGGACATGGTGAAGCTGGATCGCACCGGGCTGCGCTTGGCGCGGCGCCATATCGGCATGGTGTTCCAGGAATACAACTTGGTGGAACGGCTGACGGTGATGGAGAACCTGCTGTGCGGGCGCCTGGGCTACGTGCCGCCGCTCAAAGCCTGGTTGCGCAGCTATCCACAGCAAGACATTGCGCGCGCGTTCGAGTTGCTGGACGCGGTGGGCTTGGCCGACTTCGTCAATCAGCGCGCCGACAGCCTCTCCGGCGGGCAGCGGCAGCGCGTAGGCATCGCGCGCGCGCTGATGCAGGAACCGAAGCTGCTCCTCGCCGACGAACCAACGTCCTCGCTCGATCCAAAGACATCGGTCGAGATCATGAGCCTGATCCGTCACCTGTGCCAGCAGCGCGCAATTCCGGTCATGATCAACATGCACGATGTGGAACTGGCCAAGCGCTTCGCCGATCGCATCATCGGCATGTCGGAGGGTGCGGTGGTATACGACGGGCCTCCCCCTGGCTTGTCGGATGCGCAGCTGAAAGCGATCTACGGCGGCCAGGATTGGCTGCATTCCTGAAAGGGATGAACATGAAATTGCGCACGGCACTGCTATCTCTCGTTGCGGGTTTGCTGGCCGGCTGCGCCAACCTGCCTCCCGGCGCAGGCGGGCTGGGAAAGATCGAGCACATCGTCGTGATCTATCCGGAGAACCGCAGCTTCGACCACCTCTACGGCATGTTCCCCGGCGCAAACGGCATCGCCAACGCGACGCCGGAACAGAAGACGCAGCTCGATCATGACGGCAGGCCGCTGCCGCATCTGCCGCCGGTGTACACGGCAGAAGGCAAACCCGATGCGCGTTTTCCGCAGAAGTTGCCGAACGGGCCGTTTCGCATCGACGCGCCGCCGGTCAACGCGCGCACCGATCAGGTCCTGCCGAGCCCGATCCACAATTACTGGCAGAACTTGGAGCAGATCAATGGCGGCAGGAACAATCTGTTCGTCGCGATGACAACGGTCGGTGCCTGGACCATGGGCTACTACGACGGCTCTGCCATGCAGATGTGGCAATGGGCGCGCGCATACACTCTCGCCGACAACTTCTTCCAGGCCGCGTTCGGCGGTTCTTCTCTGAACCACCTATGGCTGGCGTGCGCCTGCACGCCGATGTTCGCCGATGCGCCCGCGGCGATGCGCGCGCAGTTGGACCAACAGGGCAGGCTGAAAAAGCGGCCAACCTCGCCCGCATCGGTACTCGACGGACCGGTGCAGGTGTTCGACGGCCAAGTGACACCGGACGGCTACGCGGTCAACAATTTGCAGCCGCCGTTCCAACCGAGCGGCATACCGCCGGCCGCGGGGGGCCGCCTTGAGCTTGCCGACCCGGCCAGGCATCCAGCGCCACCGCAGACGCAGAAAACCATCGGCGATACGCTTTCCGCCAAGGGCGTTTCCTGGGCCTGGTACGCGGGGGCCTGGAACCGGGCGCTTGCCGACGGCCAGCGCGCCGCGCAAGAAAAGCGTTCCGTCATCTACAGCCGCGACGCCGGCAGCCCTATCTTCCAGCCGCACCATCAGCCGTTCAATTACTTCGCGCGATTTGCACCCGGAAGCCTGGAGCGCGCGCAGCATCTGAAGGACGGCGACGAATTTCTTGACGCGATCGACAAAGGCACGCTGCCGCAGGTCGCTTTCTACAAGCCCACGGGGCGCGTCAACCAGCACCCGAGCTATACGGACATCCTGAGCGGCGACGCGCATATCGCCGGCCTGCTCGAACGCCTGAAGCAGAGCCCGCAGTGGCCGAAAATGGCGGTCATCATCGCCTACGACGAGAACGGCGGTTTCTGGGACCACGTTGCGCCGCCCTCCGGTCCGGGCTGGAGCGATCGCTGGGGTCCGGGGACGCGAGTTCCGGCAATCATCGTTTCGCCTTACGCGCGCCGCGGCTATGTCGATCACACTGCCTACGACACCACTTCCATACTCAAATTCATTACCCGGCGCTTCGGCCTCGAGCCGCTCGCGGGGGTGCGGGCGAACATGGGCGATCTGACCAACGCCTTCGATCTGACGCGATGAGCTTGGCGGGCGCAAGCGACCATGGTTATGCTCAAAGGCGCCATGAATAGACTCTTGCGCGTTTCTTGCCTGGCCGCGACCGCTCTGCTTGTTGCCGTGGCTGCGGCTGCGAACGCTGCGGACACCGCACGTCCCAGGGACAGGAATATTCTTTGGAAGATCGTCAGTGCCTGCGTGGGCCCGGAGGACGCGGATTACTGCCAGCGTTGCATTTCGCCGCGCGCAGGCAGCGCTTGCGCCGAGAAGCAGCGCTGCGAACATACGACCGACGTATGGGAAGCGAGCGATGAGTTCATCGCGATGCGCGATATCAAGATGTGTTCCTGCCCTGCCGGCTTCGTGCACGGGCTGGTCGTTCCGCGCGCAGCCGTGAGAGGCATCGAAGCGCCGCAGCTCCCGCAGCGCATATGGTCCTTCGCTTGGGCGGTCGCGCGCAGAAAGATCGACGATGCCGCGGCGATTGCGCTGGTGGTGAATTCCGCGCGCCAACGCTCGCAGGATCAGCTGCATGTGCATTTGCTGCGCTTGCGCAGCGACGCCCGCCAGAATCTGTCCGGAAGGATGGTGTCGATACTCCGGCTGGAAGATGTTTGGAGCGTCGTCAGCGGGCTGGCAGCGAGCAGCCCGCCGTTGGACGACTATAGCGTGCTCGTCGCCAGCGACCTCAAGGGCGGATACATGGTAGTAATCGACGGTAACGAACGCAACCTGGAACGCAGCATGACGCACAGGACCTGCGAATGAGTCAGGCCGCGTACGCGAGTCCGTTCAAGGCCCGGATCTGGACGCGCGCCGGCTGGATTGCGCTCGCCGCATACATCATCTACGCCGCTTCGCGCCTGGAGATCACCTGGGCGCGCTTCGTGGTCGGGCTGGACAACGGGGCGAAGTTTATCGGCCGCATGCTGCCGCCGAACATCGCGCAACCGGACAGCCTGCTCAAGGGCCTGACCGAAAGCCTGGAGATCGCCATCCTCGCTTCCTGCCTCGGCATCCTCATTTCGCTGCCGCTGGGTCTGCTCGCGTCGAGGAATCTCATGCCGGTGTGGGCCACATGGCCGGCACGCATGTGCATCGCCCTGTGCCGCTCGTTTCACCCGGTGATCGTCGCCATCCTGTTCGTCAAGGCGGTGGGCTTCGGCGCGCTGGCCGGCATCCTCGCCCTGGTGGTGGCCTCGGTCGGTTTCATCGGCAAGCTGTTCGCCGAGGCGATCGAGGAGATCTCGCTCAAGCAGGTGGAGGCGGTGCGCGCCACCGGCGCGCCGTTCATGAACGTCATCACCTACGGCGTGCTGCCGCAGGTGTTCTCGCGTTTCGTCGGCTTCGCCACCTATCAGCTCGACTCGAACCTGCGCAATTCCACCATGGTCGGCATCGTCGGCGCCGGCGGCATAGGCGGGACGCTGTTCGCGGCGTTCCAGCGTTTCGACTACGATTTCGTTTGCGCCATTCTGCTTTGCATCATCGGCATGATCATGCTGGGCGAAGTGCTAGCAGGCTGGGTGCGCGCGGTATTCCTCGAGCGCGGCAAGGTAGAGGAGGAATAGCCGTATGAGCAGCGCGCTGACGTCAGCGAACGCGAAGAGCTGGCGGCGCTTCACGCCGGCGCAGCGCCTGGCGCGCTTCGCCGTCTATCTCGCCCTGGTCATCGCCATCGTCGCCTCGGCGCGAACCGTGGAGATCATTCCGGAATTCCTGTACGACGCGCCGGAGCAGATGCAGGACCTGCTCGCGCGCATGTGGCCGATCGCCTTCTACCACTATCCGCAGGGCGTGCACGACGCACTGATGGACACTCTGCACATCGCCTCGCTCGGCACCGTTCTGGCGGTGATCATGGCGCTACCGATCGGGCTTCTGGCCGCGAACAACGTCACGCCGAGCAAACCGCTCAACTATTTCGCCAAGCTGCTGCTGGTGTCCAGCCGCTCGGTCAACTCACTGGTGTGGGCGCTGTTGTTCGTGGCCGTATTCGGACCCGGCGCGCTCGCTGGCACGCTGGCAATTGCGTTTCGCTCCATCGGCTTCGTCGGCAAGCTGACCGGAGAGGCCCTGGAGGAAGCCAACCGCGGCACCATCGAGGCACTGCAGGCCGCCGGCGCGCCCTGGATCTCGGTACTTACCAAAGGCTACTGGCCGCAGCTCGAGCCGGCGTTCTGGTCGGTGGTGTTGTTTCGCTGGGACATCAATGTGCGCGAGTCGGCGGTGCTTGGGCTGGTGGGAGCCGGCGGCATCGGCATGGCGCTTGACACTGCGTTGAACCTATTCCAATGGGACCGCGTGGCGATGGTGCTGTTCGCCATATTCACGGTTGTCATCGTCGCCGAAATTGCGGTAACCTATATTCGCAGACATGTGATCTAGACCGAGCTTGCGCGCGTCGCTCCAGTCAGGAAGGGGTCATGAGCGCGAGGGTCGAATCGGCAATGCTGCGCGGCCTGTTGGCAGGCTACACCGCCATCCCAAGGCCATGGCCGGGACGGGCGGCAATGAAGCCGCGAATTATTGTCTATTCAACATTAAATACATGGTTTAACTTATTGTGTTTATATAAAAAATGTTGTACCGTTACGCTAACGGCACAATATTTCGGTTGGGCGCATCGCGTGAACGGGAGGCTTGCGTGGAAAAATACTTCACTCAGAAATCTTTCAGCCAGAGAATTTCGAGATTTTCGGCATCGATCTTCCTAGCTGCGATCGTAGGCGTTCTTTCTGCCTGCAGCGGCGGATCAGACACGCCTAGCGGGGGATCGAGCGGAACATCCGCAACCGGGACCGGCACCGGGACCGGAACAACGACGGGCCTGGGTGGGACCAGCGCCAGCGGCACAGTTCAAACAATAACAGGGACTGTCGCGAGCGGAGACCCGCTCGCCGGCGCAGCCGTGACCATACAGGATGTAAAGGGCAATACCGCTACCGGCACGACTGCCAGCGACGGGACTTTCAGTATTGCCGTAACCGGCGGGACACCGCCCTTCATGTTGGCAGCCGTCCCCACCTCAGGAGCCAACCTGTATTCGGCTCTGCCGGCAATGGACATGGCAAGCACAAACACCCAACGCGTCAACATCACAACCATCACTACTCTGGTCATGTACGAGCTGAACTCGGGACAAGACCCGGCATCGATGTACAAGAGTCTTTCATTCAGCACCTTGACCGCCAGCGCTGTGGCCGCCAAAGAGGTGCTGGTGCGAACCAAGCTCCCCGCAAACTCGATGAACGCCATCTTCAACACCATGTATGGCAATTTCGTTGCCGCTGCCGGGGGAAACGATCCCTACGACAACGCGCTGGATAGCCTTGGGAAAATAACCGCGTTGTCCGCGGCGGGCATTACGCTCACCACTGCCGCTGGCGCCACCACGGCTTACACCAGCGCTGCCGGCACCAGCGGCACCGTGGCGACGCCGGCCGCGACTGCCTCCATCACCATGTCGCTGATAAATCCGGCTACTGGCGCAGCCACAAGCTCCATATCCACCAGCAGCAATGCGCTGGCAAAAGCGATCGTCTATGACGCCAACGGCAAAGTGGTGCCAAACGCCGTCGTAACGTTCACCACCGACCCCCTGTTTGGCGCATTCTCGGGCGGGGCCAATACGGCGCTGACCGATTTAAGCGGTGTGGCCTCGGTCACGCTCACGACGCCGAATACTTCCGGCGGTGCCTCCACGGTGAACGCAGACGCGAAGGTCGCCGGCGTTTCCGTCCAAGGCTCGGTAAATTACGCGGTCGGCGCATCCACTCTCAGCCTGAGCCCAATCGCTCTACCTGCCGGCACGCTTTCGGCTTACGGGACCGCCGGTGTCAGCGTGAATGTGCTGAACAACGGCGTCCTCTATACCACACCGATAACCGTCAAATTTACCTCGGCCTGCGTCGCTACCGGCAAGGCGATTCTGACGCCTTCCGTGACCAGCGTGAACGGAACCGCGGCGGCGTCTTATCTGGACAACGGCTGCAACAATCCAAACCCCGGGGACAGCATAACGGCGACGCTATTGAATGGGGTAACGGCTACCGGCGTGTTACCGGTGGGCGCCCCCAACCTTGGTTCGATTCAATATGTGTCGGCGGTGACCAATCCGATCACCACGCCGCCCACGATTACGCTGAAAGGAACAGGCGGCGCAAGCAGATCCGAAACGGCGCGGGTGACTTTCAAAGTAGTGGACAGCGCCGGCAATCCGGTAGGCAACACTCTGGTGAACTTCAGCCTCAACACCTCGCTTGGCGGACTGACACTTTCCTCCGCGTCCGCCACTTCGGATCCCACCACCGGTTCCGTCGTCACCAATGTCATTTCCGGCACCATCAGCACGGCGGTGCGCGTGACGGCTACCAGCGGTGCCCTGTCTACGCAGTCCGACCAACTCGTCATCTCGACCGGCATTCCCTCCCAGGATGAGTTCTCCCTCTCCGCTTCCACCCACAACATCGAGGGTTGGGCTTATGACGGCGTGACAACCACGCTGACGGCACGCCTGGCCGACCATTTCAAGAATCCTGTGCCCGACGGGACGGCGGTATCGTTCACCAGCGAAGGCGGATCGGTGGTTGCAAGCTGCAATACCGTTGGCGGCGTTTGTACTTCGGTGGTGACCAGTCAGTCGCTGCGCCCAAGCAACGGCCGGGTGACGGTGCTGGCGCGCGCGACCGGAGAGGAAGCGTTCACCGATAGCAACGGCAACGGGACCCTGGACAATGCAGGCGAGATGATCGATGCCAACGGCGTCTCCACCGACGTGGCAGAAGCTTTTATCGATTACAACGAGAACGGGACACGAGAAGCCAACGAGCCCTACTTCGATTTCAATGGCAACGGATCTTTCGACGCCGCCGACGGCAAATACAACGGTGTGCTATGCACCTCCGGTGCCGCCATTTGCGGCACCCAGAAGTCGATCGATGTGCGCGGCAGTCAGATTATCGTGTTCTCGTCCTCGATCGCCAACATCACGATCTACGGCGGTGTGTCGCCGATTCCCGTGAGCCCGTGCGACCCCACAAATGGAAATGTGCCCTTTACGTTCACCGTAACGGTGGTCGACGTCAACGGCAATGCCATGCCGGCGGGTACGGCAATTGCCTTCTCGACGGATAACGGTCAAATTGTTTCCGCCACAACTCATGTTGTTCCGGACACGGCCGGCTGCCGAACTACCGGCTACCCTGGCTGCCCCGCGAGCGCCGGATCGGCAACCTTCGGGGATATCGCGGTCACCATGAAGAGCGATGCGACATTTACCCTGGGAAGCGGCGGCGCCCTTAATACCTGTGCCAATACGAGCCCCTCCGGTACCTTTACCGTGACGGCGACTTCACCCAAAGGGTTGATAACAACTGCCACCGCAGCCATAACGGACTAACCATCGCCAGCAGACCAAACGAATTTGCTAGCTCCGTTCAGTTTCTCGGCTTGCAAAGACGAGGGCATCCTTAGGGATGCCCTCGTTGCGTTTGACGGCAATTGTTTCAGTGCCGATGAATGACCATCATAGTGCTGGCCATGCGCAGACCCGGCACCCCAGAGCGGATGCGTTCGCTGCCGCAACTAGCGCGGCAGGTCTGAAGCCCCCATCAGGTACTCGTCCACCGCGCGGGCGCATTGCCGCCCCTCGCGTATCGCCCACACCACCAGCGATTGGCCGCGGCGCATGTCACCGGCGGCGAACACCTTGGGATTGGAGCTTGCGTAGCAGCCGGGGCCGTCCGTGCTCGCCTTGACGTTGCCGCGCCCATCCTGCGCCAGCCCGAGCTCCTCGATCAGCCCCCTTTGCACCGGACCGAGGAAGCCCATGGCGAGCAGCACCAGATCGGCCTCGAGCTCGAACTCGGTGCCCGCGACCTCGACCATCTTGCCGTCCTTCCACTCGACGCGCACCGCGACCAGTTTTTTCACCTTGCCGTTCGCGCCCTCAAAACGCTTCGTCGCCACCGACCAGTCGCGCTCGCAGCCTTCCTCGTGCGAACTTGAGGTGCGCAGCTTGGTCGGCCAGTAAGGCCATACCAGAGGCTTGTTCTCCTGCTCCGGCGGCTGCGGCAGCAATTCGAACTGGGTCACCGATGCCGCGCCCTGGCGATTGGAGGTGCCGACGCAATCGGAGCCGGTGTCGCCGCCGCCGATGACCACCACGCGCTTGCCGGTCGCCATGATTTGCCCCGCGACTTTGTCGCCGGCCACCACCTTGTTCTGCTGCGGCAGGAATTCCATGGCGAAATGCACGCCCTTCAGTTCGCGTCCGGGGACCGGCAGGTCGCGCGGATGCTCCGCGCCGCCCGACACGACCACCGCGTCGAATTCCTGCAGCAGCTGTTTCGCCGGCAGTGCGTTCTTCGCACTGCCGCCCACGGTCTGGTTCACCCTGAACTCGACGCCCTCGGCGCGCATCTGCTCCACGCGCCGGTCGATCAGCTGCTTTTCCAGCTTGAAGTCGGGAATGCCATAGCGCAGCAAGCCGCCGATACGGTCGTTCTTCTCGTACAGCACCACGTCGTGCCCAGCGCGCGCCAGTTGCTGCGCGCAGGCGAGGCCCGCAGGACCGGAACCGACTACCGCCACCTTCCTGCCGCTCTTGCGCCCAGGGGGCGCCGGCAGCACCCAGCCCATCTCCCAGCCCTTGTCGATGATGGCGTGCTCGATCGACTTGATGCCCACCGGGTCGTTGTTGATATTGAGCGTGCACGCCGCCTCGCACGGCGCCGGACAGACGCGGCCGGTGAATTCGGGGAAATTGTTGGTCGAATGCAGAGTCTCCAGGGCTTCGCGCCACTTTTCCTTGTAGACCAGGTCGTTCCAGTCGGGAATGATGTTGTTGACCGGGCAGCCGCTGGTGCAGAAGGGGGTGCCGCAGTCCATGCAGCGCGCTCCCTGCACCGCAGCCTCCTGATCGGACAGGTGGCGCACGAACTCGTGGTAATGCTTCTTGCGCGTCTCGGGGGCTTCGCTACCCTCCTGCAGCCGCTGGAATTCCATGAAACCGGTTATCTTGCCCATTTACGCTAATCCAAAGTCCAGATTCGTTTTGCCACAGAGAGCAGTCGCGCAGGAGAAGCAAGAACCTGCGGAAGTCCTCCGCGTCCTTGGCGCATTCTGCGGTTAATGTTCTTTCAGTTCAGGCCGCCAGCTTGCCGCCCTTGGCGGCGAGGTCGCCGAGCGCGCGCCGATATTCGTGCGGGAATATCTTGACGAACCTGCCGCGGTACTCGGCCCAGGCGTCGAGCACCTTTTTCGCCTGCGCGCTGCCGGTGTATCTGGCGTGGTTCTCCACTAGGCGCCTGAGCACGGCTTCGTCGGCCTGGGCGAGGTGCCAGAGGCCGCGCGCGAGCTTGCCCTCCTGCTCCGCTTCGGTGAGCACCGGCTCGATCTTCACCATGGCCGTGTTGCAGCGCTCGCTGAAGCTACCGTCCTCGTCGAGCACATAGGCAATGCCGCCGGACATGCCGGCGGCGAAATTGCGCCCGGTCATCCCCAGCACCACCACCGTGCCGCCGGTCATGTACTCGCAGCCGTGATCGCCCGTGCCCTCGACCACCGCGCTTGCGCCGGAGTTGCGCACCGCGAAGCGCTCGCCGGCAACCCCCCGCAAATAGGCCTCGCCCGCAATCGCGCCGTACAACACCGTGTTGCCGACGATGATGTTGTGCGTCGGATCACCGCGAAACTTGGGCGAAGGCTGCACCACGATGCGTCCGCCGGAGAGCCCTTTGCCGCAGTAATCGTTGGTATCGCCGATCAGGTCCAGGGTGATTCCCTTCGCCAGGAAGGCGCCGAAGCTCTGTCCGGCGCTGCCGGCAAACTTGATCTGTATGGTGTCGTCGGGCAGACCGGCATGGCCATGGCGCCGTGCGATTTCCCAGGACAACATGGTGCCGACCGTGCGGTTGATGTTGCGTATGGGCATGTCTATCGCGACCTTCTGGCCGTGTTCCAGCGCGGGCGCGGCAAGTTCGATCAGGCGGTGGTCGAGCGCGCCCGCGAGGCCGTGGTCCTGCTCCTCGCTCTTATAGCGCGCCACCTCGGCGCCGACCCGCGGCTGATAGAAGATGCGCGAGAAGTCCAGCCCCTTTGCCTTCCAGTGCTCGATGCCGCGTTTCATTTCGAGCAGATCGGAGCGGCCGATCAGCTCGTTCATGCTGCGCACGCCAAGCCTGGCCATGATTTCGCGCGCCTCTTCGGCGACGAAGAAGAAGAAGTTGACCACGTGCTCGGGCTTGCCCTGGAATTTCCGCCGCAACGCGGGATCCTGCGTGGCCACGCCCACCGGACAGGTGTTGAGATGGCATTTGCGCATCATGATGCAGCCCTCGACCACCAGCGGCGCGGTGGCGAAACCGAATTCATCGGCGCCGAGCATGGCGCCGATGACCACGTCGCGCCCGGTCTTCATCTGGCCGTCGACCTGCACCGCGATCCGGCCGCGCAGCCGGTTCAGCACCAGCGTCTGCTGCGTCTCAGCCAGGCCCAGCTCCCACGGCGTGCCCGCATGCTTGATCGAAGACCAGGGCGAGGCGCCGGTGCCGCCGTCGTAACCGGAGATGGTGACATGGTCGGACTTGGCCTTCGCCACGCCTGCGGCCACCGTCCCCACGCCGACCTCGGACACGAGCTTGACGCTGATTGACGCTTTGGGATTGGCGTTCTTCAGGTCGTGAATCAGCTGCGCCAGATCCTCGATCGAGTAGATGTCGTGATGCGGCGGCGGCGAAATAAGGCCCACGCCCGGCACGGAGAAACGAATTTGCGCGATGTACTCGGATACCTTGTGACCGGGCAGTTGGCCACCCTCACCGGGTTTGGCGCCCTGAGCCATCTTGATCTGGATCTGATCCGCGTTCGCCAGATACTCCGCGGTGACGCCGAAGCGGCCCGAGGCCACCTGCTTGATTCTGGAGCGCAGCGAATCGCCTTCATTGAGCGCGAGGTCGCGCTCGACGTTGTGCTGGCCCAGGCGCATTGCGAGCGTTTCGCCGGACTTCGCCAGCGGATAGCGCTTGGGATCCTCGCCGCCCTCGCCGGTGTTGGATTTTCCGCCGATGCGATTCATGGCGAGCGCGAGCGTGGTATGCGCCTCGGTCGAGATCGAACCCAGCGACATGGCTCCAGTGGCAAAGCGCTTGACGATCTCTTTCGCCGGCTCGACTTCATCGAGCGGGATCGGCTGGGTCTCCCCGAACTTGAACTCGAACAAGCCGCGGAAAGTCATGTGCCGCTTGGACTGGTCGTTGATGATCTGCGCGTATTCCTTGTAGGTCTCGAAACTCGCCTGCCTGGCCGAGTGCTGCAGCTTGGCGATCGCGTCCGGCGTCCACATGTGCTCTTCGCCACGGATGCGGAACGCGTACTCGCCGCCCGCATCGAGCGCATCGGCCAGCACCGGGTCGGCGCCGAACGCCTGCCGGTGCAGGCGTATCGCTTCCTCCGCCACCTGGAACAAACCGATGCCTTCGATGTTGGACGCGGTGCCGGTGAAATACTTGTCGACCAGCTCACGCGACAGGCCGACCGCCTCGAATATCTGCGCGCCGGTATAGGACATGTAGGTGGAAATACCCATCTTCGACATGACTTTCAGCAGTCCCTTGCCGATGGCCTTGACGAAATTCCTGATCGCCTTGCCGCCGTCGATATCGGCGGGCAGGAGACCCTGCATGTCGAGCAGGGTCTCGAGCGCGACATAGGGGTGGATCGCTTCCGCGCCGTAACCCGCAAGCAGCGCAAAATGATGCACCTCGCGCGCCGAGCCGGTTTCCACGACCAGCCCCGCGCTGGTGCGCAGGCCCTTGCCGACGAGGTGTTGGTGGACTGCCGATAGCGCCAGCAGCGCCGGAATCGCGACATTGTCGCGGTCCAGGCGCCGGTCGGAAATGATGATGACGCTGTAGCCGGAGCGAACCGCGTCCTCGGCCTGGGCACACAGGCTCGCCAGACGCGCCTCGATCGCCTCTTGACCCCAGGCCACCGGATAGGTGATGTCGAGCTCGAAGGACTTGAACTTGCCTTCGGTGTTGCGGTCGATGTGCCGGATCTTGTCCATCTCGTAGAAATCCAGCACCGGCTGGCCGACCTCGAGACGGATCGGCGGATTGATCTCGTCGATACCCAGCAGATTCGGCTTCGGGCCGATGAAACTCACCAAGCTCATCACCAGGTCCTCGCGGATCGGGTCAATCGGCGGGTTGGTCACCTGGGCGAACAGTTGCTTGAAGTAGTGGTACAGGGTCTTGTTCTTGGCGGACAGCACCGCCAGCGGCGAGTCGTTGCCCATCGAGCCGATGGCCTCTTCGCCGGCCGCGGCCATCGGCAGCATCAGGAATTTGACGTCCTCCTGCGTGTAGCCGAACGCCTGCTGCCGGTCGAGCAGCGGTACTTCCGAGCGCACCGGCTGCTGTTTGTCGCTCTCCACGTCGTCGAGCCTGAAGCGGATGCGCTCTATCCACTCGCTGTAGGGTTTCGCCGCCGCCAGCGTTTCTTTCAACTCCTTGTCGTCTACGATGCGCCCGCGCTCGACGTCGATCAGGAACATCTTGCCCGGCTGCAGGCGCCATTTCTTGACGATTTTCTCCTCGGGGATCGGCAGCACGCCCGCTTCGGACGCCATGATCACCAGGTCGTCGTCGGTAACGATGTAGCGCGCGGGCCGCAGGCCGTTGCGGTCCAGCGTGGCGCCGATCTGGCGGCCATCGCTGAAGGCGACCGCCGCCGGCCCGTCCCAGGGCTCCATCATCGCCGCGTGGTATTCGTAGAAGGCGCGCCGGTTGGTGTCCATCGTGTTGTGCTTTTCCCAGGCCTCCGGGATCAGCAGCATCATCGCATGCGCGAGAGAGTAGCCACCCATCACCAGGAGTTCGAGCGCGTTATCGAACGAGGCCGAGTCGGACTGACGGTCATAGATCAGCGGCCAGATCTTGTTCAGGTCCGCGCCGAGGATGGGACTGGAGATCGCCTGCTGCCGCGCGCGGATCCAGTTGACGTTCCCGCGCAGGGTATTGATCTCGCCGTTGTGGGCGATCAGGCGGAACGGATGCGCCAGATCCCACGTGGGGAAAGTGTTGGTGGAGTAGCGCTGGTGCACCAGGGCCAGCGCCGACACCAGACGCGGATCCTGCAGGTCCTTGTAATACTTGCCCACCTGGTCGGCGAGCAGCAAGCCCTTGTAGACCAGCGTGCGCGCCGACATCGACGGTACATAGAACTCCTTGCCATGCTTGAGCCGGAGCGCCTGAATGGCGTGGCCCGAAGACTTGCGGATGATGTAGAGCTTGCGCTCGAGCGCGTCGGTCACCGTCACGTCGCCGCCGCGGCCGATGAACACCTGGCGGATCACCGGTTCTATGCTTTTTCCAGATTCCGCCAGCCCCGAGTTGTCGCGCGGCACGTCGCGCCAGCCGAGCAACACCTGCTGCTCGTCCTTGATCGCGCGCTCGATTTCGTATTCGCAGGCGAGGCGCGAAGCCGGTTCCTGCGGCAGGAATACCATGCCCACGCCGTATTGGCCCACAGGGGGAAGTTGCACCCCCTGCCGGGCCATTTCCGCGCGCAGGAACCGGTCCGGTATCTGAATCAGGATGCCGGCCCCGTCGCTCTCAAGCGGGTCGGCGCCGACCGCGCCGCGGTGGGCCAGGTTCTTTAGGATGAGCAGACCTTGATCGATGATCGTGTGGCTCTTGGCGCCTTTGATGTTGGCCACAAAACCGACGCCGCAGGCGTCATGTTCGCGGGCGGGGTCGTACATGCCTTGTGCCGCAGGACGAATAAGGGGGAGGGCCGGATGGGTCACGCGCGTACCTTTAGCTGCAAATTGGCTCCGGACGGCCGCAGGCGAGCCTGCGACTTTTTCCGGCCGAACCAATGATTCTACCTGCGCTCTGTTGCCACTTCAAGCGCTTAACGGACAGCGCTTAACGGTCGCGGCGGAGCAGGATTGCGCCGATGCCCCGGACTCAGTCGGCCGCGGAAAAAGCCAAGGCTTGCTGCAGCGCGGCGGCGGGAACATCGGCGCGAACCGACGCGGCGCCGATTCCGTCCAGAAGGACATAGCGCAGTTTGCCGCCCTCGGCCTTCTTGTCCACCCCCATCAGCTCCAGCAGGCGTGCGGGGGCGATATCGGGCGGCGCGACCGGCAACCTCGCGCGCTTGAGCAGGCCGACGATGCGCGCTACATCGGCGTGCTCGATGAGGCCCATGCGGCGCGACAGGTCGGCAGCCATCACCATGCCCGCCGCCACCGCCTCTCCGTGCAGCCACTTGCCGTAACCCAGGCCGGACTCGATCGCATGGCCGAAGGTGTGGCCAAAATTGAGCAGGGCGCGCACGCCGGTCTCGCGCTCGTCCTCGGCCACCACGGCGGCCTTGATTTCGCAGCAACGGCGCACCGCGTGCGCCAGGGCATCGCGGTCGCAGGCGAGCAACTTCTCCATGTTTTGTTCCAGCCAGGCGAAGAACGCGCCGTCGCGGATGAGACCGTGCTTGATGACTTCCGCCATGCCGGCGGAGAGTTCGCGCGGAGGCAGCGTTTCCAGTACCGCGGTATCGGCCAGCACCAGGCGCGGCTGGTAGAACGCACCTATCATGTTCTTGCCCAGGGGGTGATTGATGCCGGTTTTGCCGCCGATGGAGGAGTCCACCTGGGCGAGCAGCGTGGTCGGAACCTGGATGAAGGGTATGCCGCGCATATAGGTCGCCGCGGCAAAGCCGGCGAGGTCGCCGATGACGCCCCCGCCCAGCGCGATAAGCGCGGTCTTGCGGTCGCAGCGGCGTTCGAGTAGTGCGTCGTAGATGCGGGTGAGGGTGGCCCAGTCCTTGTAGCGCTCGCCGTCCTCGAGCACGATGCTGATCACCTCCACCCCCCGGACTCGCAATGACTCGGCCAGCTGTTCGAGGTACAGCGCCGCCACCGTCGTATTGGTGACGATGGCGACCCTGGGAAGGTCGAGTTGCGGCAGGATCAACTCGGCGCTCGATAGCAAACGCTCGCCGATGTGGATGGCGTAGGCGCGCTCGCCCAGTTCTACGCGCAGAGTTTGCATCGTTCCCGCACTTGGGGGAGCAGCTGGGCGAGAAGGGCGCGCGCACTTTGACGGCCGGTATCGACGACGATGTCCGCGATTTCGCGGTACAGCGGATCGCGCTGCCGATAGAGCGAGTGCAGTTTTTCCAGCGGATCGGTGCCCTGCAGCAAGGGCCGCGACTTGTCGTGACGGGTGCGGTTCCACAGATCCTTGGGCTGGCCGTGCAGATACACCACCACGCCGCGGCCGGCGAGGTGCTTGCGGTTTTCGGCAGCCAGCACCGCGCCGCCGCCGGTCGCAAGCACTACTTTGGAGAGCTGCGTCAGCTGGTCCACGACCTGCGCCTCGCGCGCGCGAAACCCGGCCTCGCCCTCGATCTCGAATATAAGTTCGATTTTTACGCCGGTACGGCGTTCGATCTCGTGGTCGGTATCGTGGAAGGTCTTGCCCAGCTCGGCGGCGAGGTGCTTGCCCACCGTCGTCTTTCCCGCCCCCATCAGGCCGACGAGAAATATGTTATCCGTGTTTTTCACACAGCTATTCTAGCAGCACCTACCCGACCTCGGGCCCGCAGCGCGCCCGCGAGCCCGGCCTGAACGCGTCCGTTCCAAGGCCGATTCCTTGGCACACAGCACGTTGCCAGGCACGAGCCTTCAACCGGCCCGCCCCAGGTTTGCGCGTGCGCGGTCCAAAAAACGAGAGTCGGTCACCCGGCTCTATTCCATGCCAAGGAAGAAGCGATCAGCGAAGCATTAAACGATCGTCGACGATGCGCGGCGTGATGAATACCAATAGCTCGGTCTTGTTGTCCTGCTTGCTGTTGTTCTTGAACAGATTGCCGAGCACCGGTATGTCGCCAAACAGCGGCACCTTGGTGATGGTTGTGCGCTCGTCCTGACTGTAGATGCCACCGATGACCACCGTGCCGCCGTTTTCGACGAGAACCTCGGTCTTGACGTGCTTGGTGTCGATGGCAAAACCCGCCGTCGTCACCTGACCCACCGAATCCTTGTTGATGTCCAGCGTCATGATGATGTTGCCGTCCGGGGTAATCTGCGGCTTCACCTTCAGGCTAAGATTGGCTTTGCGGAACGACACGCTGGTCGCCCCGCTCGAAGTCGCCGATTGATACGGCAGCTCGGTGCCCTGCTCGATCACCGCCTCGACCTTGTCGCCGGTCAGCACCCTCGGGCTGGATATGATCTTGCCTTTGCCGTCCGCTTCCAGCGCGGTCAGCTCCAGGGTGAGGAAGCGGGTGAAACCCCGGTTGAAGAGGATCGCGGATATTGCGCCAGGATTGAAGCCGCCGAGCCCGGTGGCCGGCAGATTGACGTTCTGGCCGGCCGTAATGTCGGCTGTGCCGGCCAACAGCTGTTTGTCACCTGCGGCATTCGTCGTCTGCTGCGCATTGTTCGCCAGGCTCGGGCCGAGCGACGTGCGCAGCGCGTTTCTGCCGAGGGAATCTCCGCCCGGAAGCTGTTGATTGTAGCCGAGCCGCGCGCCGAGATTCTTGCTGAACGTGTCGCTTGCCTCGACGATGCGCGCCTCGATCATCACCTGGCGCACCGGCACATCGATCTGGGCGATCAGTTTTCGCACTTCTTCGAGACGCGCTGGGACGTCCTGCACGAACACGGTGTTGGTGCGCGTATCGACCACCGCGCTGCCGCGTTTGGACACCACTTTTTGATTCGGGGAAGTCAGCAGGGTCTGTACGTCCTGCGCCTTCTGGTAATTGAGCTGGAAGCTCTCGGTGCGCACCGCCTCCAGTTCCCCGATCTGCTGCTGCGACTCCAGCATCAGCTTTTCCTTGGTTGCCAACTCGTCGCGCGGTGCGATCCACACGACGTTGCCGTTCTTGCGCATGCCCAGGTTGCGCGCGTCGAGGATGAGCTGCAGCGCCTGGTCCCAGGGCACGTCCTTCAGGCGCAAGGTCAGGTTGCCAACGACGGCGTCGCTGGTGATGATGTTGAGGTCGGTGAAATCGGCGATCACATTGAGCACGCTGCGCACTTCGATATTCTGAAAGTTGAGCGACAGTTTCTCGCCGCTGAAGCCGGCCCTGCTGCCCTGCGTCAGCTTGTTCGGATCGGGAACGATCTGCTTCACCTCGACCACGAACTGGGTATCGGTCTGGTAGGCGCTGTGCTCCCACAGGCCCTTGGGCGTGATCACCATGCGCACGTTTTCGCCCTGGTCAAAGGTGTTGATCGACTGCACCGGCGTGCCGAAATCGGTCACGTCCAAGCGCCGGCGCAGCTTGTCCGGCAGCGAGGCCTTGAAGAAATCGATCACCAGGTTCTGTCCCTGCGTGCGGATATCTATGCCGGTCGAGCTGTCGGACAGATCGACCACGATACGGCCTTCCCCGGCCTTGCCACGGCGGAAATCAATGTCGCGCACAGTGTGCGTATCGATCTGTCTGTCTTCGACGAAATGGGTGACTGCAGCCCCGCCGGTGCTGCTGGCCGCCGGCGCGGCGGCAAGGATGATCACCAGATTCTTGCCGTCGATCTGGGTTTCATAGCCGACCGGCCGGCGCAGGTTCAGCACCATGCGCGTGCGCGCGCCCGCTTGCGCCATGTTCATGCTGACCAGTTCGCCCTCGCCGATGTTCTGGCTGTTGCGCCCGAGACCGTTCACGGTGTTGGGAAAATCGAACGCGATGCGGGCCGGGTTGGCGACGGTGAAGCTCCCCGGCTGCGACTTGAGCGCCTCCTTCAGCGTCAGCTTGACGATGACCTTGCCGCTTTGTTGCGACACGTCGAAGGTTTCGACGCTGTTTGGCGGTGTCTGCGCCATTGCCAGAACTGCCCATAGGGATGCGGTCAATACGCCGATTGCACCGAGAACTTTAGCCATAGAGATCCTCACTTTCCTTTTGTCGCTTCCGCCTCGACCATCTGCAGCGCGATCTTGCGCTCAGTCCACCATCTGCAGCGCCATCTTGCGTTCAGTCCAATCGCCGAATGTATCCTGCACCAACTCTTTGAGGTTGATCTGATTGTCGGTAATTTCGGTAATGATGCCGAAATTCTGTCCCAGATAATTGCCTGCCTTTACCCGATGCACGCTGCTGGCGGCGCGCACTAACGCGTAGGTAACTCCTTTCTGCGACAGCGTACCCACCATTTTCAGCGATTCCAGCGGATATGTCTCCAGCGGCTCTTTCGGCCGCGCGGTGTCGGGGGCATTCACGCTGCTCGCACCGCGTTTGCCTTTCGCGGCCGCCGCGATCGCGAGTTCAATCTTGGCCGGACCGAAGGGGTCGGGCAAATCAAAGGCCCGATACGGTACCGGCTCGTAGGGCTTCACCACCGGCAGCGGCTCGATGCGGCCGCGCAGGTCCTTGGTAAGGCCTTTCAGCTCTTCCTTCAGATCCTGGTGCTCATCGCCGCCGCACGCGGCGAGGAACAACACGGCTGTGATGATCGCGAGGTATCTCATTTTTTGGCTGCCCCGGCTTTAACTGGGGACTTGGCGGCGGCGGCCTTCTTCTGTTTCGCTACCTCTTCCTCGTCCAAATAACGGAATGTCTTTGCAATCGCGTCCATCGCCAGTCCGCTGCCGTCCTTGCCGGCCGGGCCGATGAAAATGTCGTTGAGGGTGACGATGCGCGACAACTGTGCGATGTCGCTCGCAAACTGTCCCATGTCGTGATAGCCGCCCGTTACGCGGACGCTGATGGGCAATTCGGCGTAGAAATCCTTCATGGCTTCCTGCGGCGCCGGCTTGAACAGCTCGAACTGCAGCCCCCGGCCCAGGCCCGCCTGGTTGATGTCCACCAGCAACGCGTCCATCTGCGACTTGTTGGGCAGTTGTTTCAGCAACGCGCCGAAAGAGTTATCGATTTCGCGCAACTGCTGGCGGTGCAAATCGAGGTTGACCGCGGTCTGTTTCTTGCTCTTGTATTCGTCCTTCAGCTTCGCCTCCTGTTCGGCGCCGGCCGCGAGTTCGTCCAGCTGGCCCTGCCAGTCAGCCACATAGCCGGCCGCAACCAGGGCCACCAGGGCCGCAACCAAGGCGAGCAGCTTGGGCAGGGCCGGCCAAGTCCCCGGATCTTTCGGGTTGAGATATTTGAATTGGTCGAGCAGCTTACTCATCAGGCCATTCCTATTCTTTTATGCGTATTACGCTGCTTTCGGCCGCCTTCGCCACGTCGGCTTTCGGCGCGGCCCCTACCTTCGCCACGTCGGTTGCCGGCGCGGCCCCTGCCTTCGCCACGTCGGCCGTCGGCACGGCCCCTGCCTTCGGCGCGCCGCCTGCCGCCGCTTTGCCCGCCCCCGCCTTGCCCGCTCCGCCCTTTGCCGCGTCGGCCTCGGACTGCTGGCGCCTCAGGCCGACATTCATGGTGAATTCAGACAGGCGCTTGTTGTTGAGTGTAACCGCCTTGATCTCGACCAGCTCCGGGTTCACCAGATAGGGCGAAGCCTCCAGGTTGCGCATCAAGGTCGACACCCGCGCATTCGATTGGGCGTAGCCGCTCAGGTTAACCTTGGCGCCGGCCTGCTTGATCGATTTGAGGTATACGCCATCCGGCGTTTGCCGCACCAGCTGTTCGAGCAGATACACTGTCTGCGCACGATCGGCCTGCAGGGTTTCGATCACCTGCTTGCGCGATAGCAGCGCCTGGATCTCCTCTTTCAGTTTTTTGATTTCCTCGATTTCTTTGTCGAGCTTGGTGTTCTCCTGCTTGAGGAACGTGTTGCGGTCTGTCTGGGTCGAGATGCGCGTGGCGTAATATCCGTGCACCAGGAGGACGATAGACGCGGCCAGGCCGGCGGCCATCCCCATCAGGATGTAGAACTGTAAATTGTGGGCCTTGCGGCGCGCTTCGCGCCAGGGCAGCAGATTTATGCGGATCACGGATCGAACCTCCGCATCGCCAAGCCGCAAGCGACCATCAACGAGGGCGCATCGACAAGCAGCTTCTTCGGCTGGATGCGCGGCGACACTTGCATGCTCGCAAACGGGTTGGCCACCCGGGTATCGACCTGCGAGCGCGAGCCGACGATGTCCTCCAGCCCCGGAATCACGGCCGAGCCGCCGGTGAGCAGAATGTGTTCGATGCTGTGGTACTGGGTGGAGGTGAAGAAAAACTGCATGGCGCGCTGCACTTCGAGCGCCAGATTTTCCAGGAACGGGCGCAGAATTTCGGCTTCGAATGAGTCGGGCAAGCCTCCGCTACGCTTGGCGTTCTCGGCCTCCTCCTGGCTCATGCCGTACTGGCGCATGATGTCCTGGGTGAGCTGACTACCGCCAAAAGCCTGCTCGCGGGTATACACCGTCTGGTCGTTCCTGAGCACGGTGACGTTCATAAGATTGGCTCCGATATCGACCAGCGCGACGTTCTGATCCTTGCCGTCATCGGGGAACTGCTTCTTGATCAGATCGAACGCGGTCTGGACCGCATAGGATTCCACGTCCATCACCAGGGCCTTCAGGCCGGCGACCTCGACCACGGCCACGCGGTCATCCACTTTTTCTTTGCGCGAGGCGGCGATCAGCACCTCCACCTCCTCCGCATTCGACGGCGCGGGGCCGACCACCTGGTAGTCCAGGTTGACCTCTTCCAGGGCGAAAGGAATGTACTGGTTGGCCTCGGTCTCGACCTGGATACCCAACTCGTCGTCGCGCAGACCGGCCGGCACCACAATCTTCTTGGTGATCACCGCCGCCGTGGGCAGCGCCATGGCCACGTTCTTGGTGCGCGTGGCCAGCTTCTTCCAGCCGCTCTTGATCGTTTCCGCCACCGCTTCGAGGTTGGCAATATTGCCGTCGACCACCGCGTCCTTGGGCAGCGGTTCAATAATGTACCGTTCCACGCGCAACGCCCCTTTGCCGGCATCGACGAGCTCAACCATCTTCACCGAGGAAGAGCTGATGTCCATGCCGAAGAGCGGCGGCGCTTTTGGCTTGAAGATATCAAGGTCCAAGAAGAATTTCCCTTTGAACTATGCCCGCTTAGGCGCGATACATATAATTTACGTTAAATGCTAGCAACAAGTCTAGACGATGTAAAGCAAATAATGCATACAGGGTTTGGCCTGCTCCAACGAGCTCTGCTGCGCCCGGCACACGGGGATACTCTATAATGCTGGCATTTTTGGAAGCCTGGTGAGCGCGGTTTAGACCGCGCCCCTAGCCCAAGGGGTCGCTTCGCCCCCTTTGAAACCCTACTTTAAGCCCGCGCTTGGCGCGGTACAGGTGACTCTTGGCCGTTAGATCATTCGCATGGTTGCGCCTGGCCGCCTTCCCGGTGCTGCTCCTTGCCGGGCTAGGCGCCATCGCCGGCGCCCTTCTGGGCCTCATGTTCCTGTTGGCCTATCCCAACCTGCCCTCGCTCGATGCGCTTACCGATTACCGGCCGAAGGTGCCCCTGCGGGTCTACAGCGCAGAAGGTATCCTGATCGGCGAGTTTGGTGAGGAGCGCCGCGCCATTGTCGCCATCGGCGAAGTCCCGGAGATCATGAAACGGGCCATTCTGGCCGCCGAAGACGAGCGCTTTTACCAACACACCGGGGTGGACTACCAAGGCGTCATCAGGGCAGCCTACTCCAATTTGACCTCGGGCGGCAAGCGCCAGGGGGCTTCCACCATCACCATGCAGGTGGCAAGAAATTTCTTCCTCAGCAGCGAGAAAACCCTTACCCGCAAACTATACGAGGCGCTGCTTGCGTTCAAGATCGAGGCGAGCCTGTCCAAGGACGAGATTCTGCAGATCTACGTCAATCAGATCTTCCTCGGACAGCGCGCCTACGGCTTCGCCGCGGCGGCGCAGGTTTACTACGGCAAAGCGCTAAAGGATATCAATGTGGCCGAGGCCGCGATGCTGGCCGGGCTGCCCAAAGCCCCTTCCAGCTTCAACCCGGTGGTCAATCCGAAGCGGGCCAAGCAACGGCAGCTTTATGTGCTGCGACGCATGCACGAACTTGGCCATCTCACCGATGCCCAGTTCGCCGAAGCGCAGAAAGCGCCGATTGTGGTCAAGCACGAAGCCAACGCATACGCGCTACGCGCGGACTACGTGGCGGAAATGGTGCGGCAGATGCTGTACGAGCGTTTCGCCGACGACGTGTACACCAAGGGTTATCGCGTATATACGACCATCACCAAGGCTGACCAGGAGGCGGCCTACGCGGCGCTGCGCCGCGGGGTGCTGGATTACGACAAGCGCCACGGCTACCGCGGCCCCGAGGGCTATATCGAAATTCCCCCTGGGAGCCAGCCGGATGAGGCCATAGAAGAGGCGCTGTCGGAGGAGTCCGACAGCGACGACCTCCTCGCCGCGGTGGTGCTCGAGGCCAGCCCCAAACAGGTGCGCGCCTACGGCCGTGGCGGGGAGGTAGTGACCATAGCGGGCGAGGGTCTCAAATTCGCGCAGAAAATGCTCGACGACAAGGCCGCGCCAAACAAGAGGATACGGCGCGGGGCCCTGATCCGCATACAGAAGGACGAAAAACACAATTGGCAGATCGTGCAGTTGCCCGAAGCCGAGGCGGCGCTCGTTGCGGTCAGCCCCATTGACGGCAGCGTACGTGCACTGGTGGGCGGTTTCGACTTCGATCGCAACAAATTCAACCACGTCACCCAGGCTTGGCGCCAGCCCGGATCGAGCTTCAAACCTTTTGTCTATTCGGCGGCGCTGGAGAAGGGCTTTACCCCCGCCACCGTCGTCAACGATGCGCCGATAGTGGTCGACGCGGCCCAGACCGGTGGGCAAACCTGGGAGCCGCACAACTACGACGGCAAGTACGACGGCCCCATGCGCCTGCGCATGGGCCTGGCAAAGTCGAAGAA
>Ga0315281_10003439_pt1 | contig 23170 bp, 25 predicted proteins | sample YL17G07_0_MG_FD_204540 | JGI IMG/M metagenome (GOLD analysis project Ga0315281, IMG submission 204540) | Sediment microbial communities from Yellowstone Lake, YNP, Wyoming, USA - YL17G07_0 | ecosystem: Environmental > Aquatic > Freshwater > Lake > Sediment | place: USA: Wyoming | collected... | reverse complement strand
CGTCCATCACGAGGTCCGAGCGGTCGTAGCGGGAGAGCTCGTGGCCCGCCCAGGTGTTGTTCATGCCGATGGCTTCGAAGTTGCAGACTTCGACGCAGATGTTACAGCGCATGCAGCGCCCGTAGTCGATCCAGAACTCGTCGATGATCTTGCGGCGCTTGCTCTCGCCGGTCGCGTGCTTCGGGTTGTCCTTCATGACGACCGTCATGCACTCAACCGGGCAGGCGCGCTCGCAGGCGTGGCAGCCGGTGCAGAACGGCTCGTCCTTCTCCGTGTCCCAGATCAGGATCGGGAAGGCGCGGTCGCGGTTGGCGATCTGGCGATGCACCTCCGGGTACTGGATGGTGACGGGCTTGCGGAACGCCGAGCGCGCCGTCATGCCAAGGCTCTTGAGAATGCCCAGCATCAGACCACACTCCTCGCCGGCACGGTGGCCGGCGTATTGCTGTACATCTGCAGCGGCTTTCTCGGCTCGACGCGGACGACGCGGTAGACCGTGATCACCAGGCCCGCGGTCGCGGCCCCCGACGTGAGCAGCAGCCAGACGTCGCGGCCCGGCAGATCATAGACAATGATCAGGCCGTTGAAGAAGATCTGGACGAGCGCGAAGGGGATCAGCACCTTCCAGGCGAAAGACATCAGCTGGTCGACCCGCATGCGCGGGACGGACGCGCGCACCCAGAGATAGAAGACGATGAAGAGCGACATCTTCACCACTGTCAGGAAGAGCTGGTAGCCCCAGCCGATGTCGCGGCCGAAGGGCCACTCCCAGCCGCCGAGGAACACGAACGCGCCCAGCAGGCTGAAGACGTACATGTTCACGTACGACGTGAGCTGGAACATGGACCAGCGGATGCCGGAGTACTCGATGAACACGCCGCCGGCGACCTCGGACTCGCCGGTCGGAATGTCGAACGGCTGCCGCTCCAGTTCGGCGATCGACGCGACGAGGAAGATCAGGAAACCGAGCGGCTGCAGGACGATCAGCGGCACGTGGTTCTGGAACAGGATGATCTGGTAGACATCGGCCGAACTCGTCACCATGACGACGCCGATCATCGCCAGGATCAGCGGGATCTCGTACGAGATGAGCTGCGCGGCGGCGCGCATAGCGCCGAGCAGGGCGTACTTGTTGTCAGAGCCCCAGCCGGCCATGAGGAAGCCGATGAAGGAGAGTCCGCTGACGGCCAGCAGGTAGAGCAGGCTCAGCGGCAGCGGGCTGATCAGCCAGTCGGCCGTGAAGGGCACGGCGACGAACGCCAGGAACGCCGGCACGAAGATCGCGAACACGGCGAGTTCGAACGTCACGACGTCGGCGGAGGCCGGGCGCAGGTCTTCCTTCACCAGCAGCTTCACCATGTCGGCGATCGGCTGCAGCAGGCCGAAGGGGCCGACGCGCGTCGGGCCCAGCCGCTGCCCTATCCTGGCGACGACCTTGCGCTCGTACCAGGTGGCATACGCGACGAATACGGTCATCAGCAGCGTGATGATGATCAGCCCGACCAGTTCCCGGAAGAACGGGTGCATGTGGATGCCGGGCGCAGAAAGCAGCATCTTCCTACCTGTCCACATCGCAGAGCACGATGTCCAGCGAGCCCAGGATCATCACGGCGTCCGCCAGGTACTGGCCGATCGTCATCTCCCGCAGCGCCGAGAGGTTGCAGAACGACGGCGAGCGCATCTTCATCCGGTACGGCTTGTCGCCGCCCTTCGAGACCAGGTACACGCCCCACTCGCCGCGCGGCGACTCGACCTTCGCGTAGACCTCGCCCGGGGGGGTGCGCAGGCGGCGCGGCATCTTCTCGGGCACGATCGGCCCTTCCGGCGGCAGTTGCTGTAGCGCCTGCTCGATGATGCTGATCGACTGGCGCATCTCTTCGAGGCGCACGAGGTAGCGGTCGTAGACGTCGCCGTAGTTGCCGACGGGGATCTGGAACTTGAAGCGCGGGTAGATCGAGTAGGGCTCATCGCGCCGCAGGTCCCAGTTGACGCCGGACGCGCGCAGGATCGGGCCGCTGACGCCGTAGGCGATCGCGCGCTCCGCGCTGAAGTTGCCGACGTTCTGGCAGCGCGCCATGAAGATCTCGTTCTTCGTCAGCAGGTCGTCGAGGTCGCGGATGCCCTGCTGCGACTTGACCAGCACCTCCTGCACGCGCGAGACGAAGTTGTCGGGCACTTCCCAGGCCAGTCCGCCGACACGGAAGTAGGCGTACATCAGCCGGTCGCCGGAGACCTCCTCGAAGATGTCCTGCAGGTACTCCCGCTCGCGGAAGGCGTAGACGAAGCTCGTGGCGAAGATGCCGGAGTCGATGCCGAATGCGCCCATGAACATGAAGTGGCTGCTCAGGCGGTTCATCTCGGTGAGGATGACGCGGATGTACTCCGCGCGGTCGGGCACCTCGATCTCCATCAGGCGCTCGACGGCCAGGCAGTAGCCGAGCTCGGCGCTGAACTGCGCCAGGTACTCTGTGCGGTCGGCGTAGCCAATGCCCTGGCGGAAGTCCATCGCCTCCATCAGCTTCTCGCCGCCGCGGTGCATGTAGCCGATGTGCGGCGTCACGTCGACGACCTTCTCGCCGTCGACGACCAGCACCATGCGGAAGACGCCGTGCGTGCTGGGGTGCTGCGGGCCCATGTTGATCGGCATGTCGATGACTTCGAGCGAGGAATCGAGCACCATGGCTACTCCTCCCCTTCGCCGGCGCCATCGCGCAGGTTGTCGCCCTGCCACTCCTCGATCTCCTGCAAGGGGTTGTCCTTGCGGAGCGGGAAGTGGTCGGTCATGTCGTCGGGCAGGAGCAGCGGCACCAGGTTCGGGTGCCCGTCGAAGTTGATGCCGAACATGTCGCGCGTCTCGCGCTCGTGCCAGTCGGCCGAGGGGTAGATCGCCGATATGCTCGGCACGGTCGGGTCGGCGTATGTGACGCGGGTCTTGACCGTGAGTGCGTGCCGCTTCGAGAACGACCAGAGATGGTAGACCACCTCCAGCCCCTCCTCCTGCCAGTCGATGCCGGACAGGCAGCGCAGGTACTTCAGGTCGAGGCTGGCGTCGTCGTGGACCGCCGTCATCACGGCGCGCAGATCGTCGCGGCCCACCTCGACCGCTACGGACTCGCCGACGACCGACGGCACCATGTAGGCCTTCATCTCGACGCCGGGCGCGGCCTTCGCGAGCAGCTCGCTGATGCTGCCGGGCTGCGGCGCGACGCGCGGCGCTTCCTTCGGTTCAGCTTCCTTTACCGGACGGGCGGGGCGCTCGGCCGCGGGCTTCGCCGCCGGCTGCTCGGCCGGGGCGGCGCCTTCCGGCGCGGGGGACGGCGGCGTCACCGGCGTTTCGCCGGCCGCGCCCGTCGTCTCCTGATCCTGCCCGTCGGGAGGCGTCATCTATTTGCTGCGCTCTTCCATGATCTTGTGCTGGAGCGCCAGCATGCCGTCCATCAGCGCTTCCGGCCGCGGCGGGCACCCGGGCACGTACACATCCACCGGAATGATCTTGTCGACGCCCTGCAGGACGCGGTCGTAGCGCGTGTACGGCCCGCCGTTGGTGGCGCAGGCGCCCATGGCGATGACCCACTTGGGGTTCGGCATCTGCTGGTAGAGCAGCTTCACGGCGGGCGCCATCTTCTTCGTCACCGTGCCGGAGACGATCATCACGTCCGACTGGCGCGGCGAGGGCCACGGCACGATGCCGAAGCGGTCGAGGTCGTGATGCGACATGAACGTCGCGATCATCTCGATGGCGCAGCAGGCGAGGCCGAACGTCATGGGCCACAGCGACGACTTGCGCGAGGCCGCCAGCACCGCATCGGCGGGCACCTGCAGGATGCCGGGCAGGATCTGGCGGTAGAGGGCGGTGCCCGGCTCGAAGGGGACGGGGGTCAGGCGCTCGGCTTCGCGCTCGACGCCGGTCTGCTCGCGCTGCGGCGCGACGACGGGCGCGCCCTCGACGGTCTTTTCGGGCACCTGCGCCGGGGTGGTTACGGCGTCCTTCACTTGTTCCACTGCAGAACCCCCTTCTTCCACGCGTAGCCGAGCCCCGCCGCCAGGATGGCGATGAACACCACCATCTCCCAGAAGGCGGTCTTACCGGCGACACCCAGGGTAGCGGCCCAGGGGAAGAGGAACACGGCCTCCACATCGAAGATGAGGAAGAGGATCGCGAAGAGGTAGTAGCGCACCTGGAACTGGGCGCGGACACGGCCGATGGGCAGCATGCCGCACTCGTAGGAGATCGACTTGCCGCTCTCTTTGGAATAGGGGGCGAGGATTCGTGCGGCGATCAGCGCCGTTGCTACGAGGAAGAACCCGATGATGGCCGCCAGGAAGACGGCGAGGTAGTTGTCGAGCAGAGCCTGGAACGGCAAGCGATCCTCTCCGGCCCGGACGGCATTTTCGGCTCACGCGGACCCGGCTGATGCCGCGCGATCCCAGTTGCCCAGGTTCGCCAAGATGCTAACAGCGAGATCCTTGTAAGTCAATTCACAAACTGCCCCGTTCGCTTATCGGCAAGGCCGAACCCCGGGCCCGCCCGGCCGCCCCGGCGCCTTGACGGCGTACCGGTTCTGGCCTATGCTCGGGCCACAACTGCATATCGACGATGAGGTCGCGGCGAAGCCGGTGAGATGCCGGCGCTGTCCCGCAACTGTATCTCCCGCGCACGGCGGGAGGAGCCAGGTCGACCGCCTTCATCCACCACGCAGGCCTTCGAGGAAAGGGCGCGGGTCCGCGCAAACTGTTCGGCCCCTGTCCTGAAGACAGGGGCTTTTGGTTTCCGGCGACAACGCGACCGGGTCAGGCCCAACAGCAGAGAGAGGGAGAACAATGAGGAACAACTGGCTGGGCCGGCTCGTGCTGCTGCTCGCGGCCGGCATGCTGCTCGCGGCGGCGTGCAGCAGCGGCGGTAAGAGCGGCGGTAAGACGCCTGCATTCAACGACAATCCCACGACGATCACCGGCATCGCCACCGTGGCCCAGTACCCGGTCCCTGTGGCCCGAAGCGATGGCAAGCCGCTCTCCATCGCGCAGGCGCCGGCGCGCATCGTTTCGCTCTCGCCGGGCGCCACGGAGATCATCTACGCCATCGGCGCCGAGGCAACGCTGGCCGCCGTCGACAAGAATGCCGATTTCCCCGACGCCGCCAAGAGCTTCCCCACGAAGGTCGACGCCTTCGAGCCGAACATCGAGGCGATCACGGCGCTGAAGCCGGACCTCGTCATCGTGGCATCCGACACCGGCGGCATCGTTGCGAAGCTCGACGAGCTGAAGATCCCCGTGTTCTACGTGGACATTGACAAGAGCGTGAAGACGATCGACGACATCTTCGTCCAGATCTCGCTGCTCGGGCGCATCACGGGGAAGACGGAGAAGGCAGACGCACTCGTCGCGAGCCTCGGCGAACGGCGGAAGAAGGTCGAACTCGCGGTGCGGGACATCGTGGACAGCAGCGCGACCAAGGTGTACCACGAGCTTGACGAGACGTTCTACAGCGCGTCGGCCGGGACGTTCGTCGGCGACATCTACCGCATCCTCCACATGAAGAACATCGCCGGCGACGGCGGCGGCGTGGCGTACCCGCAGCTCACGCAGGAAGCGATCCTCGCCGCCAACCCCGGACTGATCGTGCTCGCCGACGAGGGCTTCGGGGTGACCGTCGATTCCGTCAAGGCACGCCCGGGCTGGTCGGCGATCGACGCGGTGAAGAACGGCCAGATCCTCGGCGTCGACCCGAGCATCGTCAGCCGGCCGGGCCCGCGGATCATCGACGCGCTGGAGGCGATCGCCAAGGGCGCGTACCCGAACAGGTTCAAGTAGCGATGCAGCTCGCCCGCCCCCGCGCCGCCCCCGCCCGCGCGCCCGCCCGCCCGCCAGCGCTGCTGACGTGGCGCGCGCTTGCGCCGTCGTACGCGCTGGCGCTCGCGGCGACGCTGGCCGTGGCGGTGTTCGCGGTGAGCTGGGGGACGGTGCACATCGCGCCGCTGACGACACTGTCGATCCTGATCGGCCACCTGCCCTTCGTCTCGACCGGCGAGCACAGCGCCACGACCGACGCGATCATCTGGCAGGTGCGCGCGCCGCGCGTGCTGCTGGCCGGGCTGGTCGGGGCGACGCTGGCGTACTCGGGCGCGGCGTACCAGGGGGTGTTCCGCAACCCGCTCGCCGAGCCGTACCTGATCGGCGTCGCCTCCGGCGCGGCCGTGGGCGCGACGCTGATCATCATCTCTCCGCTGTTCGTCGCGGCGTGGTTCATCAGCCCGCTGCCGCCCGCGGCATTCGCCGGCGCGCTGATCGCCGTCGCGCTGGCGTACGGGCTCGCGCGGACGGCCGGCCGCGTCGGCACGGCATCGCTGATCCTCAGCGGCGTCGCCGTCTCGTCGATGTGCACGTCGCTGGTCACGTACCTGATGCTGACGTACAACACGCGCACGCTGGCGATTCTCACCTGGCTGCTGGGCGGCTTCAACACCGCGTCGTGGCAGAAGGTGGCGATCTCGGCGCCGTACATGATCGCAGCCGGCGTGCTCATCCTGCCGTTCGCGCGCCTGCTCAACGTGATGCAGCTGGACGAGGATGAAGCGCGGCAGCTCGGCGTCAACGTCGAGCGGATCAAGCTGGGCGTGCTTGGACTGGCGTCGCTCGCGACCGCGGCGGCGGTGTCGGTCAGCGGGCTGATCGGCTTCGTCGGGCTGATCGTGCCGCATGCCGTGCGGATGATCTGGGGGCCCGACTACCGGCGGTTGCTGCCGCTGTCCGCCTGCTTCGGCGCATCGTTCCTGATCCTCGCCGACGTCGTCGCGCGCAGCATCGACCCCGGCTACGAGGTGCCGATCGGCGTCGTCACCGCGCTGATCGGCGCGCCGTTCTTCCTCTACCTGCTGCGGCGCCAGAATCGCGCCGCGGAGGGACGCGCCTGATGCTCTCTGTGCGCGGTCTCCACGTCAGTTACGGCGAGCACCCCGTGCTGCGCGGCGTCGACCTGGATGCGGCGCGCGGCGAGGTGGTCGCCGTCCTCGGCCCGAACGGCTGCGGCAAGACGACGCTGCTGCGCGCGATCACCGGCGGCGTCGCGTACAGCGCCGGCGAGATCGCGATCGACGGCGCATCCGTGCGCGGCATGAGCGCCGGCGCGCTGGCGAAGCGCGTCGCCGTGGTGACGCAGGGGGCGGTGCTGCCGGAGGGGTTCACGGCGCTGGAGGTGGCGCTGATGGGCCGCACGCCGCACCTCCGGCTGCTGCAGTCGGAGGGCAGGCGCGACCTGCAGATCGTGCAGGCGGCGATGCAGCGCGCCGACTGCTGGCAGCTGCGCGACCGGCGCGTCGAAGAGTTGTCCGGAGGCGAGCGCCAGCGCGTCGTGATCTCCCGCGCGCTGGCACAGGAGCCGGAATTGCTGCTGCTCGACGAGCCGACCTCGCACCTGGACCTGCAGCACCAGGTCGATACGTTCAGACTGCTGCGCGAGCTGTGCACTGAGCGGCGGCTCACCGCGGTCGCCGTCGTGCACGACCTGACGCTGGCGGCGATGTTCTCGGACCGGATGGCGCTGCTCGCCGACGGCCGGATCGAGGCCACGGGCGCGCCGGCGGACGTGCTGCGGGCAGAGACCATCGAGCGGGTGTACGGTATTGCTGTGCGCGTGCTGGCGCATCCGGACACAGGGCGGCCGGTCGTCGTCCCCGAGGCCGCGACTGCGGCGGCGGGCGAGGCGCGCCGGCGTGCGGGAGCGGGAGCGGCACCATGAGCGAGACCGAAGAGACGCCGCCGGACGAAGCGGCGGAAGCACGGCAGCCGCGCAAGGCGCTGGTCGTCGTCAACACCGGCAACGGCAAGGGGAAGACGACCGCCGCGCTGGGCGTGCTCTTTCGGGCGTGGGGGCGCGGCTACCACGTCGTCATGATGCAGTTCATCAAGAGCACGACGTCGAACTACGGCGAGACGAAGGCGGCGAAGAAGATCGGCATGGAGGTCGTCTCGCTGGGCGGCGGCTTCACGTGGCTCTCGAAAGACATCGAGAAGGACAAGGCGCTCGCGCGCGAGCTGTGGGAGCAGTGCAAGGCGAAGATCGCCTCGGGCGACTACGATGTCGTCGCGCTCGACGAATTCACGTATCCGCTGACGTACGGCTGGCTGCCGACGGCCGAGGTGATCGCGTTCCTGAAGACGCGGCCGCCGCGCACGCACGTCATCATCACCGGCCGCGACGCGCCGCAGGAGCTGATCGACTACGCCGACCTCGTGACGGAGATGCGCGAGATCAAGCACCCGTTCCAGCAGGGGCTGAAGGCGCAGCCGGGGATCGAGTTTTGACCGACGCGCGCCGTGCCATCGACGAAGCGATCGCAGAGATCCGTCCCCCCGACGAAGACGCCCGCGACGCTGCGCGCGCTCTGCAGCTGCGCCTGACGAAGCCGGCGGGTGCACTGGGCCGCCTCGAAGAGCTGCACGTCTGGACTGCGGGCGTGCGCGGCGCCGCCACGCCGGGCCTCGACCGCGCGCTGATCGTCGTGGCGGCGGCGGACCACGGCGTCGCGGAGGACGGGGTCAGTGCCTACCCGCGCGATGTCACGTGGCAGATGGTGGCGAACTTCCTGGCTGGCGGCGCCGCCGTCAACGTGCTGGCGGCGGAGGCCGGCGCGAGCGTGCACGTCGTCGACACCGGCGTGCTGCGCGACAGCGGCGACGCGCGCGTCCTCGTCGCGAAGACGCGCGGCGGCAGCGACAACATGTCGCGCGGCCCCGCGATGTCCCGCGACGAAGCGGAGACGCTGGTGGCCCGGGGCATCGAGTTCGCGCGCGCCGAATGCGTCGCCGGCGCCGACGCAATCGCGCTCGGTGACATGGGGATCGGCAACACCACCGCCGCCGCCGCGATCACGGCGGTCATCGCAGGCGTGCCGCCGGGCGTCGCCGCGGGGCGCGGCACCGGCATCGACGACGCCGCCTTCGCCGCGAAGGTCGCCGCCATTGAGCGCGCCATCTCGGTCAACACGCCCGACGCCACCGACGCGCTCGACGTGCTGGCGAAGGTCGGCGGCTTCGAGATCGCCTTCCTCGCCGGCGTCGCGATCGGCGCCGCGGGCGCGCGCGTCCCGGTCGTGCTCGACGGCTACCCGACGACCGCCGCAGCGCTCATCGCCGCGACGCTGGCGCCGCCGTGCGGCGCGTTTATGCTCGCGTCGCACATGTCGGCGGAACCCGGCCACCGCATCGCTGTCGCCCACCTGGGGCTGCGACCGCTGCTCGACCTGGACATGCGCCTGGGCGAGGGTTCCGGCGCGGCGCTGGCGCTGCTACTGCTGCGCGCCGCCCTGCGCATCCCGCGCGAGATGGCGACGTTCGACTCCGCCGGCGTCTCCCGCTCCGACGGCGAGACGCAGCCCGAGGTCTGATGGGGTTCCTTGTCGCGCTGGAGTTCCTGACGCGGCTGCGCGTGCGCCGCACGCCGCTGGGCAACCTGCGTTCGGTGGCCGACGCCCAGGCCTGGTTTCCGCTCATCGGCCTTGTGATCGGCGCGCTGCTCGTCGCCGTCGACTGGCTGGCGCGGCGCGCCCTGCCGGATGCGTCGGCCGCGGTGCTGGTCGTCGTCGCGCTCGTCGCGATCACCGGAGCGCTGCACCTCGACGGCCTCGCCGACGCCGCCGACGGCCTGCTGGGCGGCGGCGACCGCGAGGAGCGGCTGCGCATCATGCACGACGTCCACGCCGGCACCTACGCCGTCGTCGCCATCGTCTGTGTGCTGGCGATGAAGTGGGCGGGCATCGCGGCGCTGCCCCCCGGCGCGCGCTACGAGGCGCTGCTGCTCGCGCCGTGCCTCGCGCGCTTCGCGATGCTGCTGTCGTCCGCGACGGCGCCGTACGCCCGCCCCGAAGGCGCAGGCGCGGCGTTCCACGCCCGCGCCTGGCCCGTGGCGACGATCGCCGGTGCCGCGACCGCGCTGGCGGCATCGATCGCGCTGCTGGGCGCGGGAGGCGTCGCGGTCGTGACGCTCGCGGCGGCGTGCGGGCTCGGTGCCGGTGCGGTCGGGCGCCGCTTCGCCGGCGGCATGACGGGCGACCTCTTCGGCGCGACCATCGAGGTCAGCGAGGCGCTGCTGCTGCTCGCCATCGCCGCGCTCGCGCAACGCGGCTGGGCGCACGGGTGGCTGCTGGCGTGAGCACGCAAGGGGTACCCTGTCCACCATGCTGACGCTCATCCTCGGCGGCGCGCGCAGCGGCAAGAGCGACCTCGCGGAACGCCTGGCCGCGGCATCGGGCCGCGACGTGCTGTTCGTCGCCACGATGGAGCGGGGCGACGCCGAGGTGGGGGCGCGCATCGACACGCACCGCGCCGCGCGCCCGGCCGCATGGCGCACCGTCGAGGAGCCCCTCGATGTGCTCGCCACGCTGCGCGAGCACGCCCGCCCGGGCGGCTTCGTGCTGCTCGACTGCATGACGCTCTGGGTCTCCAACATGCTGATCGCGCGGCTGGGCGACGCGGAGGACGCGCGGCCGGCCGCCGTGCGCGACGCCATCGACGCGACGGCGGACGAGGCGCGGCGCTTCGCGGCGTGGGCGCGCGGCTACGACGGCGCCGTCGCGGCGGTGTCGAACGAGGCGGGCATGGGACTCGTGCCGCCGTACCCGCTGGGTCGCGCCTTCCGCGACGCGCTCGGGACCGCCAACCGCATCGTGGCGCGCGAGGCGGAGCGGGTCTACTTCCTCGTCGCCGGGCTGGCGCTGGAACTCAAGTCGCTGGGCGCGCAGCCGCTCGAATCGCTGCTGACGGAGCCGGTGCCGTGATCCCGATCGCGGACAGCACGCACTCGCGCACGTTCCCCATCGTCAACGTGACGATCATCGCGATCAATTTCATCGTGTTCCTGTACGAGGTGGGGCTGAGCCAGCAGCTGATCACGCCGCGGCTCACCGAGCTGGACCGCCTGATCTTCCACTGGGGCAACATCCCGGCGTGCACGCTCGACGCGCTCGGCCGAAATGTGTCCGCGGCGCGCGCCGCCGTGTGCTCGGGGCAGCCGGACGCCCGCTGGACCATGATCACGGCAATGTTCATGCACGGGAGCTGGCTGCACGTTGGGGGCAACATGCTGTTCCTCTGGATCTTCGGCGACAACGTCGAGGACGCCATGGGGCACGCGCGGTACGCGCTGTTCTACCTGCTGGTCGGATCGCTGGCGGCGTTCGCGCACATGTACGTCAACGTCAACGACCTGACGCCCGCGATCGGCGCCAGCGGCGCCATCGCCGGCGTGATGGGGGCGTACATCGTGCTGTTCCCGCGCGCGACGGTCGCGGTGATCATCCCGATCATCTTCTTCATCCCGTTCCCGCTGCCGGCGTTCGTGCTGATCGGATTCTGGTTCGTGGCTCAGCTGTTCAGCGGCTTCTCGTCGCTCGGCCCGAATACGGTCGGCGCGGGCGGCGGTGTGGCCTACTTCGCGCACATCGGCGGCTTCCTGGCGGGCGCGCTGCTCATCCACGTCTTCGTGCTCGGCCGGCCCGCGCTACCACCTGCACGCCCCGCACGAGGTCCAAGGAAGCTGTGGTGACGCCTTATGTCTACTTTACGCGCCACGGACCACCGTGACCGTAACCTTGACGTACGCGTTAAACTGGCACTAGGATGGCGACCATGACCACCAAGCGCACCCCGACCGTCGAACCGGAAGCGGGCGAGCAGGCGTACCTCCAGATCGGCGAGGTCGCCGAGCGCACGTCCGTCACGCAGCGCACGCTCCGCTACTACGAGGAGAAGGGGCTGCTCACGCCCCCGTCCCGCCTCGAGGGCGGCTTCCGGCTGTATTCCGAGGACGACGTCCGGCGCGTCGAGCAGATCAAGCGCCTGCAGACGCTGCTCAACCTGACGCTGGCCGACATCAAGGAGATGGTCGAAGCCGAAGAAGTGAAGAGCCAGATCCGGGCCGAATACCGCCGCGACGCGGAGGTCTCGGAGCGCAAGGCTAAGCTCTCGAAGGCGATCGCGGTGACGGAGCGCCAGGTCGCCATCATCGACCACAAGCTCGAGGCGCTGATGGACATGAAGTCCGACCTGGAGCTGAAGCTCACCGCCGTGCGCGGCTGGCTCCGGACACTCGAGGAGAAGGAAGCCGCCGAGCCGCGCGGCTGACGGGACGGCCGCGGCCGGGGCTCAGGCCCGACGCGGCGCACTACACGACGGGCGCGCGGCCGTTGCCGCCGTTCTCCGCTTCTTCCTCTTCATCGTCCTCATCTTCGTCTTCATCCTCGGAGTAGACGCCGGCCTGCGAGCCGCGCCACACCGTCACGACGAAGTCGTCACGATACGGGTCGGTCGTCAGCACCAGGCGCTCGTCCGCCTCGGCAATCACGTCCTGGATCTCCTCTTCGTCGAAATCCACCGGCACGCAGAGCGTCGCGTAGACCATGCTCGTCGCCGTGAAGTGGAGGTCGATGCGACCGACCGCGTCGCCGCCGCTGTCCTCGATGGTGTACGCCTCGGAGAACGGGGTCCGTGATTCGCGCTCGAACTGGTACTCGGCCATGCTGGCTCCTCCTGTGTGCATCACCAGCATACGGGTGCGCGGCCGCACTGTGAAGCGTGGCCGCGGCGTAGAATAGTCGCGATGCAGCAGTTCAGCTTCGACTTCAACGATCCGGTGTTCGACATCGCGGGCTGGCGCCTTTCCGCGCAGGTGATCACCTTCGAGAACACCTATGGCCTCCCGGCGGCCACGATAGAGCGCGATGGCGACGCGACGACAGTGAGCGCGCCGAGCCTGACGTGGGCGGGCGGCCAGCGCGCCGCCGACGGCACCGCCTCGATTCACACGACGCCGACGCACGACGGCACCGAGGTCATCGTCGAGGCGTCGATGCCGCGCCGCATCCGCTGCACCAAGCTGATCGTCAGCGGGCTGCCCGACGGCGAGCTGCTGGGCCACCGCTGGGCGCGCGAGCGCGTCGGCCGCGGCGGCACCGTGGTCTACTACCCGAACACGACGCACACGGCGCTGATCTTCCTGGCGCTCGAGGGCGGAGACTACATCTACTTCGAGTCGCTCGATACGCGCGTGCGGGAGAAGCGATTCGCCGTCATGCGCCGCGACGACGGCGTCGCTATCGAGCTGATCCACGAAGACGCCGCGCACGAGATGTCAGGCGCCACACGCACACCGCCATGGCGCATCGGCCGGACGCGCGATCCCGCAGCGATCGCCCGGCGGCACGACGCACACATGGCGGCGGCATTCGGCATCGAGCCGTGGGCGACGCGCGCCGACGTGCCGGCATGGGCGCGCGAGGTCTCGCTCGTCGTCGCGCTCCACGGTATGCACTGGAGCGGCCGCATCTTCAACACGTACGACGACATGCGCGCGGCGATCGAGCACATCGCCGGGCGCATCGAAGGCCGGCGCGCGCTGGCGTTCCTGCCGGGCTGGGAGGGGCGCTACTACTGGCAGTACGGCGACTACCGCCCCGAGCCGACGCTCGGCGGCGCTGACGGGTTCGGCCGGCTGGCCGCTTCGGCACGCGCGCTCGGCGTGCACCTGATGCCGATGTTCGGCGCCAACTGCGTCAACACGGGGCTGCCGGGCTACGCCGAGTGGGGGGCACCCGCGGAGATGCGCTCGCCCGCCGGGCTGGTATTCCAGGGCAACCGCCCCGACTGGGATGTCAGCCGCGCCCGCGACCCCGGCTGGCAGGCGTGGCTGAACCCCGGAGCACCGTCGTGGCGGGCACGGCTCGTCGAGCAGGTGAGCGCGCTCGTCGCGGCGTACGAGCTGCCGGCGGTCTTCTTCGACACGCACCACGTCTGGATCAACGACCCGCAGTATGATCTGTACGGCGGGCTCGTCGCGCTGCGTGACGAGCTGAAGCAGCGCTTCCCGGAACTGTTGATCGCGGGCGAGGGCTGGTACGACGCGCTGGGCGCGATCACGCCGATGACGCAGGCCGGGCTGCCCACCGCCTGGCCCGAGGGGTTCGCCGCGTCGAACCGGCACTGGCTGCATCTCTCCGCCGGCGACCCGTCGCGAGGCAGCACGGGGGTGCACGAGCTGGGCTACTCGCCGTTCCAGCTCGCGCCGGACGAGCAGCACATCATCCCCACACTGACGATCGTCGACGGCACGCTCGCGCGCGGCGCGGACGGCGTGGACCAAGTGATCGAGCAGGCGAAAGCGTACGCGAAGCGCTGGCTCTAACGTGGTGCATGCGGGCGGCACCGGCACCTCACCCCAGCCTTCGGCCACCCCTCTCCACGGCGTGGAGAGGGGTTTGGGCGGGGGATCGTTCGCGATCGCGGCGAACGTTTGAGTGCGAGTGCGCGGCGGACGAGAAGATGCCGTCGAGGCGCGCGGCTGCATCGTCGCCCGGCCGTCCTTCCCGCACCGAATCGGCGGGCTTACAATTCAGCCGCATCGCACGGAAGGAGTACGCTCATGGTCCTCGAACGCCTCCAGTTGACCGGCAAGGTGGCCGTCGTCACCGGCGCCGGGCGGGGGCTCGGCCGCCAGATGGCGCTGGCGCTGGCCGACGCCGGCGCTGATGTCGTCTGTGCCGCCCGCACCGCGTCGCAGATCGAGCGCACCACCGGCGACATCATCGCGCTCGGCCGCCGCGCTGTCGCCCAGCCGACCGACGTGCGTGACTCGGCGCAGTGCGACGCGCTCATCCGGCGCGCGGTCGACGAGTTCGGCAAGATCGACATCATGCTCTCGAACGCGGGCATCGGCGACATGCGCGGCGCCAACGCCGAGCTGTGGGATGTCGGCGACGACGACTGGCACGACACGCTCGACGTCAACCTCTCAAGCGCGTTCTACTGCGCGCGCGCCGCGTCGAAGCAGATGACGGCGCAGGGGCACGGCGGCACGATCATCAACCTCGCCTCCGGCACGGCGATGCGCGCCTACCCGATGAGCTTCGGCTACGGCGCCGCGAAGGCCGGCGTCATCGCCCTGACGAAGTCGCTGTCGGCGATGCTGATCAAGCACCAGATCCGCGTCAACTGCATCATCCCCGGCTTCGTCACGCAGGGGCCGGCGCGCAACGAGCAGGAGCAGATCTTCGCTCAGACCCGCGGGCGCTACTTGCCGGCGCAGCGGCTCGGCTACGCGTGGGAGCTGGGCCCGCTGGCGATCTTCCTGGCGTCGGACGCGTCGAGCTACGTCACCGGGCAGGGATTCGTGATCGACGGCGGCGGCCTGGCCGGCGGGCTGGCGCCGATGGGGTTTGCGCCGGAAGTGGCGCTCTGATGCGCGGGCACCGCACCCCGGCCTTCTCTCCACCGCGAGTCTTCGACGGCCACCCCTTGCCGTGGAGAGGGGCGTATGGGCGAGCGCCGGTCCGTTGATCGAGGCAGGTGCTGTGGAGATGAAGTTGCATCCGCCTGCGGCGGCCCTCACCCCGCCCTTCGGGCACCCCTCTCCCACAAGGGGAGAGGGGATCGACCGACGAGCAGGCGATGAAACCGAATGAGTTTGACGTGGTGCGGCAAGGGACTGCGACCATGCACCTCACCCCGGCCTTCGGCCACCCCTCTCCACGTCGTGGAGAGGGGCTTAACCGGCCGGTTGGCGATGAAGACCGGTGAGTTTTGACGTGGTGCGACTGTCGAGGATCGGCTATCGCCTCACCGACGACCGACGACCGACGACCGACGACCGACGGCCGACGACCGACGACCGACGACCGACGACTGACGACCGACAACCGACAACTGACAACTGACAACTGACAACTGACGACCGACAACTGACGACCGACAACTGACGACCGACAACTGACGACCGACAACTGACAACTTGAAAACTGGGGACTCACATGATCAACGAATGGGGCGACGTCAAGCTCGGCATCGATGCCTACGACCTGAGCGGCAAGCGGGCGCTGGTGATCGGCGCGGGCGGGGCGGCGGGGCGGGCGATCGCGCTGGCGCTGGGCGAGGCGGGCGCCGACGTGACGGTGTCGTCCGCGACGAACGACGGCGACGAGGTGCTGCGCGCCAAGAAGGTGCAGCAGGAACTGGTGAAGATGGGGCGCAAGTCCGCCACCGTCGCTACCGACGTGACGCTGGGCGCGGGCGTGCAGGTGATGGTGCGGCAGGTCGCGAAGGAGATGGACGGCATCGACATTCTCGTCAACGCGCCGGACCTCTTTCTCGGCAAGGCGGCGGAGTCGACGACCGACGTCGAGTGGAGCAAGGTGCTGCAGACGAACCTCAGCGGCACGTTCCACGCCTGCCGCGCGGCCGGCAAGGAGATGCTGAAGCAGGGCCGTGGCGGGCGCATCATCAACGTCACGTCGGTGCTGGGCGACCGGGCGATCGCAAACGCGGTGGCGTACTGCGCAGCGCAGGCGGGCGTGCACAACCTCACGCGCGCGCTGGCGACGGAATGGGGGCCGCACGGCATCACCGTCAACGCCATCGCGCAGGGGTGGATGGAGTACTCGCCGGCGATCGGCAACCCCGATCCGGCCGCGAACCAGACCGTCCGCTTCGTGCCGATGAAGCGCGCGGGCGCGGCCGACGAGCTGGCGCCGCTGGCGGTCTACCTGGCCTCGGACTCGTGCGGCTACATCAGCGGTCAGATCCTGTATGTCGACGGCGGGCTCAGCACGCACCTGTAGGTGCGCGGGCGGGGCCGACGTTATCAGCTGCGCGGCGCCGACGTACAATGGAGCGCTATGCCCGTTGGCACGTGGATCCTCGAACGCAGCGGCAGCGACCGCTTCCCGTACCGCCTCCAGATCCTGAAGGGCGACCAGCCGTGGCTGACGCTGCGCGTGGCGGACCGCTGGCCCGCCGCCGGTCAGAACATCTACTGCCTGCGCGAGACGCAGGAACCGGCGACGCACGGCGGGCGCGAGGAGATCGAGCGGGTGCCCGTAGTGGCGCTGCAGCAGCGCGGCAAGCGCGTGTCGGTCGTGCTGGACCGCGCGCGATACAAGCGCTGCGACTTTCTGTTTCTGTCGAAGCCGTACAAGGGGCGGCCCGATGAGACGTACGAGCAGATCTTCTGGCAGACGCAACTCTCCATGCGGCAGCGCCGTCCGGGCGCGCGCCTGGCGTCAGCAGCGGGGCCGCGGAACTTCACGGTGCGCATCGCCCACGATGAGCGTTACCCGTGGCGGTTTGCCGGGACGGATACCGTGCGCGGCAGGCTGCCTGCCGGCGACTACGCGCTCGTCGATGGCGACGCGACGCTGGCCGTCGTGGAGCGGAAAACGTTCGAGAACCTGCTTGCTGACCTCGGCGTCCTGCCGCTGCTCCATCAGCGCCTGCTGGAGCTATCGACATTCGAGCATCACGCGCTGGTGGTGGAAGCACCGTACGAGCACTTCCTATCCGCCGACCGCGTCCACCACTACTCGCCGTCGTTCCTGGCAGCGGCGATCGCCGAGCTGTACGCCGCCCACCCGCGCCTCCGCATCGTGTTCTGCGCGAATCGCAAGACAGCCAACGACTGGACGCGCAGCTACTTCAGCGCGGTCTGGATCCGGACGAGGGAGCAGGCCGCAGAACGCCGCTAACCAATCGCACTGGGAGCACACGCGTCGCCGGCGGTATCCTTCCGCCGGGAGCATTCCGCCATGCCCACTGTCCGCGTCCGCGGCATCGACCTGTACTACGAGGAGCACGGCAGCGGGCCGCACCTGGTGTTCGCGCACGGGTTGTTCGGCAGCGTGGCGTTCGCGCCGCGCTTCGGCGAACCGATCGAGGAGATCGCGGCGAAGGGCGTGCACGTCGTGGCGTACGACGCGCGCGGCCACGGACGCTCCGGCTACACGACGCCGCGCGCCGACTATCACTGGACGTCGCTCGCGGAGGATATGCACGGGCTGATGCTGGCGCTCGGCCTCGGACGCGCGAGCATCTACGGCGGCTCGATGGGCGCGGCGACGGCGCTGATGCTGGCGCTCGAACATCCGGATGCGGTGGAGCGGCTGATCTTGCGCGCGCCGCCGGCCCTCGGCAACGACATCAAGCCACTGCAGGGGCAGTTCGCGGCGCTCGCGGCGCTGTACCGGATGCTCGGCTCGCGGCTGACGGCGCGGCTGGTCACGTCGATGCCGCAGATGCGGAAGGCGCAGCGCGAGCAGCCCGGCAACGACCTGCGCTCGTTCTTCGCATCGCAGCGACGGGCGGCGGTCGTGGCGGCGATCGAGGGCGTCGTGCTCGACGCGCCGCAGCTGCCGCTGCACCGGCTGGGCGAGATCAGCCATCCGACGCTGATCCTGACGCATCCCGACGACCCGCTGCATCCGCTCGCGTCCGGCGAGCTGCTGCACGAGCGCCTGCCGCACGCGAAGCTGGCGGTCGCGCCCACGCCGACGTACTGGCTCGAGCATCGCGACGCGCTGGCCCACGTCGTCGCCTCGTTCGTGAAGGGCGATCCGGTGGCGCGCGGGCTGCCCGAGAAGGTGCTGCACGAGCATGCGGTGGCCGGCGCGGAATCGCTATTGTGAGCTGCACCCGTCGGGCGCCTGCATGTAGAGGAGGTCTTCGATGATCCTGGTCTCAGGCGGCACGGGCTTCGTCGGCTCGGCCATCGTGAAGGAGCTGTTGAAGCGAGGCGAGAAGGTAGCCGTGCTCGGCCGCGACGCGAAGAAGATCCGCAGGCTTTTCGACGCGAATGTCGACGTGCGCGCCGGCGACGTGTGCGATCCGTCGACGCTGGGCAACGCGATGCGGGGCGCGGATATCGTGATCAACGCGGTGCAGTTCCCCGGCTCGCCGATCGAGAACCGGCACAAGGGTTGGACGTTCGAGGACGTGGACCTGAAGGGCACGCGCAACCAGGTGGACGCAGCCAAGGCCGCGAAGGTACGTCGCTTCGTGTCTCTGAGCGGCGTCGGCGCGTCGAAGGACGCGGACAAGCACTGGTTCCGCTACAAGTGGGAGGCCGAGAAGTACCTGCAGGACAGCGGCCTCGAGTGGGTGATCGTGCGGCCGGCGTGGGTGTTCGGGCCCGGCGACGTGTCGCTCAACCGCTTCCTCGGCTTCGCCAAGGTCCTTCCATTCGTGCCGATGTTCGGGGACGGCGAGCAGGCCATGCAGCCTGCCTTCGTCGATGACGTCGGCTGGGTTACGGCGGAGGCCGCGCTCAAGCGCGAGGCGGCGAACAGGATCTTCGAGATCGGCGGGCCTGAGGTGATGTCGATGAACGACGTGGTCAGGACCGCGCTCGACGTGCAGGGCAAGAAGCGCCTGCTGCTGCACCAGCCCGTCATCATCGGCAAGCTGCTGGGGAGCGTGGCGTCGGTGTTGCCCGGCCCGCCGCTGACCGCCGACGCCATCGACTTCATCACCGGGGCCGCCACCGCCGACAACACCGCCATGAACGACGTGCTGCACCCGCGGCTGACGACGCTGCGCGACGGCCTGAAGACGTATCTGTAGCCGCGGCGCTTCCGATCCAGCTTTGGTTCAAGCGCGGCGGCGTGCGACCCTCACCCCGGCCTTCTCACCACGGCGAGTCTTCGACGGCCACCCCTCTCCCACAAGGGGAGAGGGGCGCTCGCGGAGAGCGGCGAGAACCACAGGCGGGCGGGGTGCGGCGGGGATGCGACGGACGAGGGCGGCCGTCCTACGCGCCGCGCGCCGGTTTCCACCATGGGCACAGCAACGAACGGCGCCGCACTGGATACAATGCGCGGCACGCGCCGCACACCGCGACGCTGTACGGCACACGGCCGACGCGACGTGCGGGACATCCATCCAGAGATCAAGGGGAGGCGCAGCGTTGAAGCGAACCAACATCAGCACGGGGTCGAAGTGGGAGCCGACCGTCGGCTACTCGCGGGCCGTGCGCATCGGGGCGCAGGTCTTCGTGTCCGGCACCACCGCGACGGGGCCGGACGGCGCCATCGTCGGTGAGGGCGACCTGTATGCCCAGACCGCGCAGGCGCTCCGTAACATCGAGGCGGCGCTGGCGCAGGCGGGCGCATCGCTCGGCGACGTCGTCCGCACGCGCATGTTCGTGACCGACATCGCCCGCTGGGAGGACGCCGGCCGCGCGCACGGTGAGCGCTTCGGCGACATCCGCCCTGCGACGACGATGGTGGAAGTGTCCCGCCTGATCGACCCGGCGATGCTGGTCGAGATCGAGGCCGACGCCGTCATCGGCGGCTAACCGCTACGGGAGCCCCGCTCCGGGAACGTCGACACGAACGGACTCGATCCACCCGGTCGACCGATCCTCGGCCAGGTCGCGCGGCGTCGTCTTCGCGGTGCAGAGGTAGAGCGTGCGCCGGTCGTCGCCGCCGAGCATGCAGGCGTACGTGCCCTTGCCCGGAACGGCGACACGCTCGGCCACCGCGCCGCCCTCGCGCACGCGCAGGCAGTCGCCGGTGACGGGCGCGGCGACCCAGACGGCGCCCTCGGCGTCGAGGCAGATGCCGTCCGGGAAGGTCTCAAGCTCGGCCCAGACGCGCCGCCCCGACAGGGTGCCGTCAGCGGCGATGTCGAACGCCGTCAGCCGGCGCGCCACCGTTTCGGCGACGACGAGGGTGCGGCCGTCGGGCGTGATCACCATGCCGTTCGGGAACATCATGGCGTCCGCGGCGACGCTGACGCTGCCGTCGAGGTCGACGAGGAAGACGCAGGCCGGCGCTGGCGTGGCGCCGCGGTTGAGGTCGAAGCCCCAGGCGCCGATGTAGGCGCGGCCGTGCGCATCGACCACCATGTCGTTCAGCGCCACGGATTCGCGCGCCGCCAGGTCGGCTACCTCGCGCAGGCCGCCCGCCTGCTGACGCAGCAGGCGCCGGTCCGTGGTCGAGACGACGAGCAGGGAGCCATCGGGGCGCCAGCCGAGCCCAGCGGGCGGGACGTCGGGCGTCAGCATCACCTCGCAATCGCCGCGGGGGCCGAGGGCCAGCACCTTGCGGGCGTTGACGTCGCAGAACCAGAGGCGGCCGTCGTGCCAGCGCGGGCACTCGGGGAAGATCAGGCCGTCGAGCAGAACGGTGGGGGTAAGGGCCACGGGTGAACTCCGTTTGCATAGGCCCCGGACTTCGGCCAGCGGGGCAGGGCGCGCCGAGCGAGAGGTATCGTACACCATGCAGCCGCGAGGTTCTCGCCATTTCTCGCGACGATGAGTCAGCGGTACGATGGTGAGACGAATGCCGCGCAGCGCGACCCCAGCATGGAGCCCGCAGCCCGGAACGGAGTGGCTCGATGAACGCTGACTGTCTCTTCTGCAAGATGGCATCGGGCGCGATGGACGTGCCAAAGCTGCACGACGACAACCTCGTCTTCGCGATCCGCGACATCAATCCGCGCGCGCCGGTGCACCTGCTGATCATCCCGAAGGAGCACATCCCGGACGCGCGCGCGGTGGCCGAGGAGCATGGCGTTGCCCTGACGCGCATGTTCGGCGTCGCGACCGACCTGGCCGAAGCCGAAGGACTTGGCCGGCGCGGATACCGGCTGGCCTTCAACATCGGCGAGGACGCCGGGATGACCGTGGCGCACCTGCACATGCACCTCGTCGGCGGGCGGCACCTGGGCGCCGAGGGCTAGGCATCGAATCGTCACGCCGCGGCCTCCGTCCGAGACTGCACAACACCTTCGCAGTGGAGCGATAGCCGGCCGTATGGCGATTTCCCGACGCCGTTTCATACCGCACGCGATCTTTGCCGCGCTGCTCCTCGGCGCCATCGCGTGGTCGACCGCGGCGGCGGTGCTGATCCCCCTGCCCGACGGCACGAACGACTTCAACTCGCCGGGGTTCGTCGTGCGGCACGCGTGGGTGAAGTTCGCGTACATCGGCGCGCGTCCGCCCGGCAGCGGGATGACGGAGCCGGACAAGGATGCGCGGATCGCGCGCTTCTTCGAGCTGAACCGGCTGATCGTGGAGCAGGAGCGGATCGCCGGCGACCCCACGAGCGACGCGCAAACGGCCGATGCCGCGCGCGCTCGGTCCGATGGGCTGCGGGCAGAACGCGGCGGCATCAAGAACGCCGTGCAGGTGATCCTGGAGGGGCGGCTGACGCGGGCGATCAAGGCGGCGGGGCTGACCCGCCATATCGGCGGCGACATCGTGTGGCCGCCGGTGAACATCGAATTCGAGGATCCGCCGTCTGTGCTGATCACGTCGCCCCGCGGCGAGATAAAGAAGCAGAGCGAGAGCCTGCTCGACGGCGATCTGCCGATCGAGCGCGTGCAGCAGATCGAAACGAAGGCCGAGCGCGACGGCAAGACGTCGGCGCTGGTGGTGGAGATCGGCGGGATCGCGATGTACCCCGCGATCATCCCGCCCGATGCGGACTACCGCTTCGTGCTGCAGGACATCGCGCACGAGTGGACGCACCACTACCTGTTCTTCACGCCGCTGGGGCGCCGCTACTTCGCGAGCGCGAAGCTCACGACGATCAACGAGACCGTCGCCGACCGCGTGGGGCGCGAGCTGGGTGACTGGCTGTTCGCGACGTACCCGCTGTCCCGCGCGGGCGCGCATAGCGGCGGGAGGAGCGCAGCGCCCGCCGCGGCGGGCATCGACTTCGTCGCCGAGATGCGGGGGCTGCGGCGGCAGGTCGAGGCGCTGCTCCAGGACGGCAAGATCGAGGAAGCCGAAGGGCTGATGGAGCAGAAGCGGCAGTTCCTCGCGGCGAACGGGTACTACATCCGGCGGCTGAACCAGGCGTACTTCGCGTTCCACGGGTCGTACGCGGACAGCGCCGGATCGATCGACCCGATCGGGCCGAAGCTGGCGGCGCTGCGCGAGCGGAGCGCGTCGCTACGGCAGTTCGTCGCGCGGGTGCGCGACGTGACGTCGGAGGACGAGCTGGACCGGGCGATCGCTACGCCGTGACGTGCTCGGCGGCTTGCCGCAGCGCGCGGAGGTTCACCTGCGGCGACGCATCGGCGTTGTAGGTCGATGAGCCGCAGACGAGGATGTTCGCGCCGGCGTCGATGCAGGCAGCGACGTTGTTGACCTTCACGCCGCCGTCCACCTCGATGTCCGGCGAGAGGCCGCGGACGTCGAGCAGCGCCTTCAGGCGGCGCACCTTATCCAGCGTCGACGGGATGAGCTTCTGGCCGCCCCAGCCGGGGTTGATCAGCATCACCATGATCTGGTCGGCGATGTCCAGCACCTCGCCGATCGCGCTCAGCGGCGTGGCGGGGTTGATGCAGATGCCGGCGCGCTTGCGCATGGTGTGGATGCTGCGGAGCAGGCGGTCGGCGTGGACGGACG
>Ga0315281_10003438_pt1 | contig 23170 bp, 22 predicted proteins | sample YL17G07_0_MG_FD_204540 | JGI IMG/M metagenome (GOLD analysis project Ga0315281, IMG submission 204540) | Sediment microbial communities from Yellowstone Lake, YNP, Wyoming, USA - YL17G07_0 | ecosystem: Environmental > Aquatic > Freshwater > Lake > Sediment | place: USA: Wyoming | collected... | reverse complement strand
CCTGCGGCCGGCGTTGCCACTGCTTTCCAGGGTGGTAGTGCGTGAAACCTGCACGGCCGGCTGCAGCTACACGGGTGATTGATACCTCTGTGACTGCTGACAGCGCTCCGATTGAAATTGAAACCGGACCCCAGCCGACCGCCAGCATAATCTGGCTGCACGGCCTGGGCGCGGACGGGCATGACTTCGAGCCGATTATTCCTGAACTTGGTTTGCCGGAATCGCTGGCAGTGCGTTTTGTCTTCCCGCATGCACCGTATCGGCCGGTGACGGTGAACGGTGGTGCAACAATGCGCGCGTGGTACGACATCGCCATCGATGAACGTGGATTTCGTCAGGACGAAACACATATCCGCGAATCCGAACAAACCTTGCGCAAGCTGATCGCAGCGGAACGTGAGCGCGGCATCGACAGTCGCCGCATTGTGTTGGCCGGCTTTTCCCAGGGCGCGGCCATGGCCCTGCACACCGGGTTGCGCTATCCGGAACCGCTGGCCGGCATTATGGCGTTGTCCATGCCGATACCCTTGCCGGAGCGCATTGCTGTTGAGCTTAGCCCCGCCAATGCGCGCGTGCCGGTATTTCTTGCACACGGTACCCAGGATCAGGTTGTGCCTTACCCGATGGGCGAGTACGGTCATCGCCTGCTTAAACAGATTGGATTACCCATTGAATGGCACAGCTACCCCATGGGCCATACCGTGGCCATGGAGGAAGTGACTGATATCAGTGTCTGGCTTGGACGAGTGTTCGCCGACTGAATTTTTTTCAGGCCGCGGCCTTGAGCTCGGTCGCCATCTGTTCGCAGACTTCCTTGGCATCGCCGAATACCAGCCGGCAATTATCCTGAGCGAACAGCAGGTTTTCGACACCGGAGTAGCCGGGCTTCATTGAACGTTTTACGAACAGTACGTTGCGTGATTTACCCACTTCGAGTATCGGCATGCCGTAAAGCGGGCTGGAGCTTTGGGTCTTGGCCGCCGGGTTGGTGACGTCGTTGGCGCCGACCACCAGCACCACATCGGTGCTGGCGAACTCGGGGTTGATCTCATCCATCTCGTACACCTGGTCGTAGGACACATCAGCCTCGGCCAGTAATACGTTCATGTGTCCGGGCATGCGTCCGGCCACCGGGTGAATCGCGAACTTCACCTGCACGCCCTTGTGTTCGAGGATCTCGGTCAGCTCCTTGAGTGCATGCTGGGCCTGCGCCACCGCCATGCCATAACCTGGCACGATAATGACACGCGTGGCATTGCCCATCAGGAACACCGCGTCCTCGACGGCCGCTTGTTTAAAGCCCTGGCCAGCAGCGGTAGCAGCGAGTGCTTCGTCACCTTTGGCAGCACCGAATCCGCCCAGAATAATCGACAGGATCGAACGGTTCATGGCGCGCGACATGATGTAGGACAGGATGGCGCCCGAGAATCCAACAATCGCACCAGTGATAATCAGTAGTGGATTGCCAAGGGTGAAGCCAGTGGCCGCCGCCGCCCAACCCGAATAGGAATTCAGCATCGACACCACCACCGGCATGTCGGCGCCGCCGATGGAAATGATCAGCAGTGCGCCGAGCACGAATGCCACCAGGGTGAGCGCTACCAGCACAAGGAGGGTGGGTGCGAGCACGAACTTCACACCCAGCGCCAATATCGTGCCGGCCAGCAGCAGATTGAGCAAATGGCGATGGCGGATGGCCAGCGCGCGCGCCGGCAGCAGCGCCTGCAATTTACCGAAGGCCACCAGTGAGCCGGTGAAAGTCACGGCGCCGATGAAACTGCCGGCGAACAGCTCAGTTAGCAACACGCGCGTGCTGTGTCCATGTCCGAGGAAGGTGCCGATGGCCACCAGCACCGCCGCCAGACCGACGAAGCTGTGCAGCAGTGCCACCAGCTGCGGCATGGCGGTCATGCGGATGCGCAGGGCAATGGTGGTGCCGATCACGGCACCGATGCTGATGCCGGCGAGTATCCAGCCATAGGAATGCACCGCCGGGTGTAACAGGGTCGCGATAATCGCGACCACCATACCGCCCATGGTGAGCTGGTTGCCGCGGCGCGCACTGGCCGGATGGGTCAGGCCCTTGAGGCCAAGGATGAACAGTGCGGCAGCGGCCAGGTAGGCGAGTGCCAGTACGTCATACGGGAGTTTGATCATGGTTTGTTCTTCTGGAACATGGCGAGCATGCGGTGTGTCACCACGAAACCGCCGAAGATGTTGATCGAAGCGAGCAGTACCGCCACGAAACCGACGGCCTCCATGCCGTTGCTGCCGTTGCCACCGGCGATCAGCATGGCGCCGACAATGATAATGCCGGAGATGGCGTTGGTAAGCGCGATCAGCGGCGTATGCAGCGAGGGCGTGACGCCCCAGATGACCCAGTAGCCGATGAAGCAGGCGAGCACGAAAATGTACAACAGCATGAACGATTCGGACATGGTCAGCCTGCCTTTGTCTTTTTGGCGTTCTTGGTGGTTTCGAAGCGCACTTGGCCCCGGTGGGTAATGAGCGTCATGACCGACAGCTCGTCGGCGAGCGGATCCTTGAAGCGGATCTCGCCGTTCTCGCGATCCAGCAGGTGAAGCAGAAAGTTGTAGAGATTACGGGCGAAGAACTGGCTGGCGTCGGTCGGCATCAGTGCCGGAAAGTTGGTGTAGCCGCACAGGATCACCCCGTGCTTAACCACCACTTTGTCCGGTTCAGTGAGCGGGCAGTTGCCACCATTGGCGGCAGCCATGTCGACGATCACCGCGCCTTCGTGCATACCGCGCACGGCGTCCTCGGTAATCAGCACTGGGGCCTGCCGGCAGGGAATGAGCGCTGTGGAAATAATGATGTCGGCCTTTTTCAACTCTTCCTGCAACAGGGCCTGCTGCCGGTCCTGGGCCTCGTGCGACAACACCTTGGCGTAGCCGCCCTGGCCGGCGCCGGATTCGCCAATGTCGAGCTCAATGAACTTGGCCCCCAGCGACTGCACCTGTTCCTTTACCTCCGGGCGCACGTCATAGGCCCAGACCTGTGCGCCCAGACGGCGCGCGGTGGCAATTGCCTGCAGGCCGGCGACGCCGGCACCCAACACCACAACGCGCGCCGGTTTGGCCGAACCGGCCGAGGTCATCATCATGGGAAAGAAGTGACCGTAGAGCGTTGCCGCTTCCAGCACCGCCCGGTAGCCGGCGATGTTGGCCTGCGAGGATAGTACGTCCATCGTCTGGGCGCGCGACAGGCGTGGCATCATTTCGAGCGAATAGGCGTCGACTCCCTGAGCGGCGAGCTGGTCGAAGGTGCCATCGTCGTGACACATGTCGAGCAGCGAGATCAGCGTGCTGCCGCGTTTCATACGATTGATTTCGTAGGCATTCGGCTTGTGGATCTTGAACACCACGTCAGCGCCGAAGGCCTTGCTGTTGTCCACCACCGCCGCGCCGGCCTGGCGGTAGGCGTCATCGGTATAGTGGGCACCAGCCCCGGCGCCGGACTCCACCGACACCGCCAGCCCGGCAGCGCGCAGTTTCTTGACGGTTTCGGGTGTGGCGGCGACGCGAGTCTCGCCAAGGGTGACTTCTCGGGGGATGCCTATCTGCATAAGAGTTCCTTATCCTATGTCGTACTACGAGGATGAAAGACAACAGATATCTGTGTGCTACTTGTTCAACGTACTCTCTGTCGGGGGAAGCGCAACATGCAATCATTGCCGCCGATCTGGTGATTGACAGCGAAGAGCGGGAGCCTGACCAGCGAACCGGAAAGGATGCGCGCTGGTCGGCGTAGCGGGACGTTGTGGCAACAGTGGGCGGGTGTCGCTGGCGCCAGAAGTAAACGCAGCAGTGCTGCTGTTTCAGGAAACCCACCGCCTGACGACTCGTGGGCTGACCGTTTAACTGTCCATACGCGGAAAGTAAGGTAAGATTTCGTGAGCGTTACAGGGGTAAGCAGACTGATGTTCCTTATGACCGGCACCAGGGCATGAAAATGAATCAGAAATCAGTATGGATAATTGTGGCAATGCTCGTTCTGTTTGCCGGTTGCGCATTTCAGCCAACGTCCACGGAGCCTGGCGTCGCCGGCAATCGCCCGCGTGTGGCGCTGGTGCTGGGCGGCGGCGCGGCGCGCGGTTTTGCGCATGTCGGTGTTATTCGCGCACTGGAGCAGGAAAAAATTCCAATCGACCTGATAGTCGGCACCAGCGTGGGCAGCCTGATCGGTGCACTCTATGCGTACGAGATGAACAGCTTCGAGCTTGAGTGGACGGCGTTTTCACTCGAGAAGGATGATCTGCTCGATTACGCGTTGCTGTCCGCGAGCATGGGGCCGATCAAGGGCGAGCGCCTGGAGGCGTTCGTGAACAAGAAGGTGCCGGTCGCCAACATCGAAAGTCTGAAAATTCCGTTTGCGGCCGTGGCAACCGACCTCAATCGTGGCACGCGTGTGGTGCTGGACCATGGACCGCTGGCGCGCGCCATTCGTGCGAGCTGCGCTATCCCCGGCGTGTTCCAGCCGGTTGAGCACCAGGGCAAGCTGCTGGTAGATGGCGGCACGGTGGACAATCTGCCGGTGGCGGTGGCGCGCGAAAAGGGTGCGGATGTTGTGATTGCCGTAGATATCAGTCAGAACGTGACAAATTTCAATATCACCAATCTGGTGGACGTTACCCTGCAGGCGGTGCACATTATGTTCAGCGAGAACGTCAGCCAGCAGCGGCGCGCGGCGGATGTGCTGATTTCACCCGCAGTCGGCAGCGTGGCGATGATGGATTTTACGCAGAAGAAACGCCTGATGCAGGTCGGCATGGAGGCCGGTCAGCAGGCGGCGCCGGCGATCCGTGCGGCGATCGAGGCATGGAATGTGAAGAACGGCCGGCTGAGTGCGGTGCGCTGACTACTCTTTCAGGTTCAGGTGCAGCAGGGCGCTGTAGGTATCGATGTCAGCACCGGTGAATACGAGATTGATGCCGTCGGGCCCCTTGCTTTCAACGCGCGCGCGCAGCACGTGGGTACGAGTCTTGCCGTTGGCATTGAGCTTGAGTGCGATCTCCACCGGTGCATCCTTGGGCAGACGCGTGAGTGTTCCGTCCCGACCCAGCACGAGCACGCCATGCATGTCCAGGTCGCGCACATCGCAATGCTGAAAATCCCGGTAATCGCAACGCACCAGTGTATCCACAAGGCGCGGGGCATCGTTTTCGGGCGGGCGTTTTATCGTTTTCATCTTCCCTCCGTAGAAGAACGGCTATATGGCTATATAGAGAAGTCTAGAGGCTGCGGGCGCAAGCCGTTGGGTCGTTCATCGGCATCCATGCCCTGCTCATCCGGTGGTCGGTGGGGCATTACCACTTTATCACCTCAACGGCGGCGAGCGGCTGGCCGAGAAAGCGCTCGCCCACGGCCCGAAAGCGCTGCGGAACGTCGGTGACGTAAAACTGATGCGCCGACGTGACGATTCCCGGGTTGAGCAGCCCAAGCCGGGCCAATAGCGCACCAGCCTGGTCGGCGGTGGCCACGGTGGAATCGACCAGCTGAACGCTGTTGCCCATGACGCCAGCCAGCAGTGGCTGCAGTAAGGGGTAATGCGTGCAACCGAGGACCAGGGTATCGATATCCTGCGCCAGCACCGGGGCCAGATACTCCTGTGCGGTCAGCAAGGTGACCGGATGTTCGAGCCAGCCTTCCTCTACCAGCGGCACAAACAGCGGGCAGGCCTGGGAGTAGATCGAGATGGTCGAGTCATGGCCGTGGATGGCCGTGTCGTAGGCGCCGCTGCCAACTGTTGTCAGTGTGCCAATTACGCCTATGCGACGATTGCGCGTAGCCTGCGCCGCCACTTGCGCGCCGGTCTCGATGACGTCCAGCACCGGTACCGGCGAGCGGGCACGAATCGCGCCGGCCGCTACCGCCGCCATGGTGTTGCAGGCCACGATCAACAGTTTTACCTTGCGCTCAAGCAGAAAATCCGTGATCTGGATCGCATACTGAGCGATGGTGTCAGCCGATTTCACGCCATAGGGAACACGTGCGGTGTCACCAAAGTACAGGATTTGCTCGTGCGGCAGGCGCTGCATGAGGGCACGCGCCACCGTGAGGCCGCCGATTCCGGAATCGAATACACCTATTGGAAATTCAGGGCGAGATAACATGTAGTTCGCGAAGCGTGCGGATCTCAATGATCGCGTAATTGTAGCAGATCGCCCATAGTCCTTGTCGGCGCAATGAGAGGCCGGATGCGCAAGACACGCACAGTTTGCGTTGCTGTGTGTCGTGTCCAGTGCGTTTAGATTGAACGGGCACTGCAGCAGGAAACAGTGGAGTGGCCAAAATCTTTTTCAGTCCCGAACCACACAGGGCGATTCCATGACACGTATTTTCTATTTCGCCTATCTCGTCGAAAAACTTGGACGTGCTTTTGCCGGATTGCGCACGGGAGGCGCGTGCGCGTGGCGGCGTGCGGGAGCAGGCCTTGGCCGAAAACAAGGCGCAGGTGCAGGCGAACAAGAAGTTTTCCACACCGGAGATGATCATCGCCGCTACCAATGTGGTGGCGATAGTCTCCAGCAGTCCGTTCTAGCGCGCGCCGTTGTCAATTGCGCAGCAGCCCGAGCGACAGCCACGGCCAGTAAGTGATTATCAGAACGGCGATGATCAGGATTGCAATGAACGGCAGGACAGCACGGAAGATCTCCAGTACCGGCCGGTTGAAACGATAGCTGGCTATGAACAGGTTCATGCCCACCGGCGGCAACAGGTAACCGATTTCCATGGTGGCCAGGAAAATGATGCCGAAATGCACCGGGTGTATGCCATACCCGATCGCGATGGGCAGCATGAGCGGCACCATGATGACCAGCGCCGAAAAAATATCCAGCATCATCCCGAGCACCAGCAGGAACATCGTCAGCAACAGCAGGAAGCCGTATTTATCGTGTACGTGCTCGCGGATGTAGGCGAATAAATGGCTTGGCACTTCAGCGTCCAGCAGGTAGTTGGTGGAGGCGAGCGACATGCTGAGCACGATCAGGATGGCGCCGACCAGCACCATGGAGTCGCGCATCACGCGCGGCAAGTCCGGTAACCGGATCTCGCGGTGGATAAATACCTCCACGATCAACACGTAGAGCGCGGTTACCGCCGCCGCTTCGGACACCGCAAAGAAGCCACTGTAGATTCCACCCAGCACAATGACCGGCAAGGGTAGTTCCCAGCCGGCATCGCGCAGTGCGGCGAATGCTTCGCGCATGGAGAAGGGCGCTTGTGGAATCTCGCGTCCGTGTCCTTGCCACAGGCCCCAGGCGGCAATCAGTACGATGATCAATGTTCCGGGCAGAATGCCGGCGATAAACAGGTCACCAATGGCTACCGGATGACCGATGTTGAGTTGCTGTGCCACCACGCTATACAAAATGAGCGGCAGTGATGGCGCGAACAACAGGCCGATGCTTCCCGAGGTGGTGATGAGGCCGAGGCTGAAGCGATCCGGATAGCCAGCTTGTTGAAGCGCCGGATAGAGCAGGGCGCCCAGCGCCACGATGGTAATGCCGGAGGCGCCGGTGAAGGCGGTAAACAGGGCGCAGACGATCAGTACGACTGCCGCCAAACCGCCCGGCAGCCAACCGAGCAAGGCATTGGTGATGCGCACCAGGCGTTGCGGGGCACGTGATTCGGCCAGCAAGTAACCGGCAAAGGTGAACAGCGGAATGGCGAGCAGTACCGGCATATCCGCCAGCCGATAGACCTCGATCAATACAACAGTCAGGTCGACCTCGGTGCGTGCAAAGGCCAGCAGCGTACTCGCTGCAATCACGGCAAACAGCGGGGCACCGAGCAACACCATTAGCAGGAGTGCGAGGCCGGTGAGAATCACGGGATTTCCTCGCGGCCGAGGCCCTGACGCACATGGTGGGCCAGCAGCAGCGTGTAGCGCAGTGCGATGAGCGCGAACGCTATCGGCAGAATGACCTGGGCCACCCAGCTGGGTAATGCACCAAAAGCCATGGTTCCGGTTTCCGCGTGCATGAATCGCACCGCCTGCCAGGCGAGTACTGTGCACACGCTGATGGTAAACACATCGGTCAGCGCCTGTGTGCCGGCGCGCAGGCGCGCTGGCAACCAGCGTGCAAGTACGTCCACGCGGATATGCTTGCCTTCACGGCTGGCGGCCACGGCGCCGAGCAGGGCGATCCACAGGACCAGCAGGCGCAGCAACTGATCGACGCCGAGTATGCTTATATCCAGCAGGTTACGGAACAGAATCTGCGCGCCGGCCAGAGAGACCATCAGCGCGAGCAGTGCGATGAGCAGGCCATTCTCCAGCCAGGTGATAATCCGTATCAGACGAACAAGTGCAGGCGGCAGGTGGCGCGTCGGCATAGCAGTCAGCGTACTGACGTCGGGTGACTGTGGCGGTAGCTGTCGAGATGTCCCTGCAATACTTTGAAGAGTGCCGGGGTGTAGGCGCCCTGCTTTCCGAGTTTGTCGATGGTGAGGGTGGCCGCGCTGTGCAGCTTGGCCTGTTCCTCGGGTGGAAGTATCAGGAACTCGATGCCTTGCTTGCGCAGGGCCTCGCGCGCGCCGCGATCATCGATGCGTGCCTGACGGTTCAGAACAGCAAATGCCTGCTCCATCACTTCACGTGTCGCCTTCTGGTCAGCATCGCTCAGGCGGCCGAAGGTTTTCTTGTCCACGGCCAGCGCGCCGAAGAGGTACATGGCCGGGGTGTCGGCAACGTATTTAACCTTGGTATGCCATTGCAGGGCGATGGCGCCGACCGTTGAGGAGCCGAGCGTGGTGATGAGTCCGGTTTGCAGGCCAGTCAGCACATCCGTGAGTGGCAGCGGAATCGGTGAGACACCCAGGGCCTCGAACATGGCGCGCGTGATGTCATCACCCTCCGGTGCCCAGACTTTCTGGCCCTTCAGGTCATCCACGCGCCGGTTCGGGACACTCGACATGATATAGGCAAAGCCGCCATCGGTAATGCCGAAGGTTACAAAGCCGTGCTCTTCGATGCCTTGCGTGATGTTTTTGTCCATGTGCGTGCGCACATAGTCCAGTTCGTCATAAGAACGGAACAGGAAGGGCAGGCCATAGAGCTGGGCATCCGGATAGATGTCGCTGAGTGCGCCACCGGTGAGCATGCCGCCGTGCAGTTGTCCGGCGCGGATCTTGCGCAGCACATTGCGGTCGCTGCCCATGCTGCCGCCCGGGTAAAACTTGAACACCACGCGCCCGTCAGTACGACGCGCGATTTCCGCGGCGCCTTTGCGCATCTCCTGCATCCAGAGTGTGCCATCCGGCGCGAGTGTGGCGATCTTGATGTCGAGTGCCCGGCTCGGGACAGTGCCGAGTAACATCAATGCGAGCAGCAGGAGTTGCAATCGCCCGGAAAAAATCCTGTTGCGCATGTTTCGCGTTCCTCTAGAAGTAACTGTCGGCGCTTTTCAGCAATTCGCGCGCGGCGCGTTGTGCAAGCGTGTTGCTGAGCGTGAGGCCGGGTGCCGTGACTGGCGCCTGCAATACCTCGTTTAGCAACCGGTCGTGCAGTGGCCGGTCGAACACCAAACGCGCGTAGCGGCGTGCAAACTCCACCTTGGCCATGAGATCACGCCCCTGTGACAGGGCGATGGTGCGCTCAAAGTGGCGGCGGCCGTCTTCTGGTTTGCCGCCCAGCGCTGGTGGCAGCAGTGAAGTAAGGACGCCGAGATAGAGATGCGCGCTACCGTGTTCGTAGGTTTCATCCAGCTCAATCACGCGCTCCATTCCAGCGCGCACCTTGGCCAGATCGGCAACCGCATTCCAGTCGTTGCTGTGTGTCTGAATCCAGCCTGCCCAGGCAGACGCGAAGGCGAAGAGGACCGGTACATCGTTTTTGCCCAGACCGGCCAGCGTCGCGCTGTACACGTCAAAAGGACGATTGCCGAGGCCACACAATTCTGCACGGTGGCGGCACAGGGCACGCTCCGCGTAGTCACGCGACTTGCTGGTCAGGCGTTGGGCGCGCTCCGCGTCCTTCACGAACACACCGGCAAAGGCGCCGTAAAGTTTCGCGCCCGAGAGCAGCAAATCCTCGCTTTTCGGATTGTCGCGAATGAGTCCGTCGACAAGCAGCAGATAGGCCGGGGTACCGGTTTCCACGGTTTCCGGGTCATTCTGATCAAGAATTGCGGCCGACAGATCGGTGGCCAGGCTTCCGGTTGCCGAGGACACTATGCCGGCGCAGCCAGCAAGGCACAGAATCAGGAACAGCGCGAGCAACGACCGAATCATCCGTGCCTTAGTCCGTGGCGGAGCGCCATGCGCGCCATTGTTGTTGTCGAGGAACCTAAAATTAATCGGTTTTGGCGCGTACCGCAACCTAAGTTCGCGCTGTTCGGGGTATGGAATTCATGTCCCTGCTACACAAGGCTGGAGGTTGGCGGGCGGGAGAGAGGCGAAATATACACTGTCTGAGTGTCCTTTGGCCTATACGGCAGGTCGAAGGTATTCCGTCCTATACTTGAAGCCAGGGAACAATACCTGGGACGGAGGTAGCGTGGTTAGATTTCTGGCACGTGTCATCTGGATAGGCTGGTGCTGGACCGAGCTCGTGGTTCTGACCGCTTTCCTGTATATACTTTCGTTTCTGCCGAAGGCCCTGTTGTATCCCTGGTATTTTCCAGTTTTCCGCTTTTGGTGTCGGCTGTTCGTGGGTGCGCTGGGTGTGGATCTCAAGCTGCACCAGAAAAATGTCCGCCTGTTGCCGAAACAGTACATCCTGATTGCCAACCATCCCTCAGCGGTCGAGGACGTTGGTATCCCGACACTGTTCCCGGTGTATTCGCTCGCCAAGGAAGGGGTGCGGGACTGGTGGTGGGCGGGGCGCATCAATGTCGCCGCCGGTACCTTGTTTGTGCAGCGTGAATCGGCCGAGTCGCGCCGCGCCGCCGCCGAACAAATCGAGGCGGAACTGAAAAAAGGTCACAATGTCGCGCTCTACCCGGAAGGTGGTTGCAAGGGCCGGCGCATTTTCAGTTCATTTCGCTACGGTGCATTCGATATCTCGTTGCGCACCGGCATCCCTATTCTGCCAGTGTTTCTGCACTATGAATCGCAGGATAATTTCGAGTGGCGCAGCCCCCAGACACTGCCGCAAAAGCTGTGGCATTTCATGACGTCCCAGAATAATCGCGCCAACTATTATGTCTACGACGCGATTGACCCGAAGCAGTTCACCGGCAAGGAAGAGTACAACCAGTACGTCTACAACCTGTATCTCAAGTGGCAGGCCAGGTATCTGGATTAGCCAAAGAAAGTTGGAGGGGAGCCGGCTGTTTCTCAGTGAAGAGTGGCAGCTGAAAGGCTTGGTTGTTGGCTCGCCTGAGCCGTGTGTGCGGTATCCTTGCCCGGCTGCATGAATGACACCTGATTTATCCGGGTGGACGAATCGACCCCGTTATTCTGTGCCGTCACGGGCACGGGCACGGGCTTTGGCGGGGTTGCGCGTAGCGAAGCGACCGCGATAACGTCGCTGGTGTTGTCGTAGAACGGCTTGTCGGCAAGCGGCAAGCCGACGACCCTGGCTTCCTCGACCAGTATATGCAGGTACTCCGTCATCCGCAGGGCAGTGACGGGATTCAGATCGTGCAGCGTGATGATCAGCGGTATGGACCCATGCCATGGCGGCAGTTCGTTGCGCTCGATAGCGCTACGAATGCGCAGAAGTTCCGATCGGACGCGTTTGCGCAAGCCAAACACGCTGTTAATAAAAAGCCCATCACGGTTATTGACATCGGTCAGCAGCATTTTTAAATCATGAGCTGCGTAAATATAACGTGTCTCATCGTTATAGCCCCAGAATGTCGGGCGGATAAAGGCGACGCCCCTTCCAGTAATGGCGCGCAGATCATCCTGGCCATCGCGCAGTGACTGCGCCAGCTCTTCCGGGGTCATCGTGGTGTGACGGATGTGGCCGCGCGCCGTGCCGCTGTGCAAGCCGAGCACATGACCGTTGTCATGCTCGTAATGCATGAGCGCACGGCCGACCTCAGTGCCCCCGCTGGTTTTGTTGCGCGTTTGCACGAAGAACAACGCCTTAATGCCCGGCTGCACGTCGTTCGATTGCAGCTGGTTGAGTATCTTGAGAGTCGAGTTGAAGTCCTGGCGTGCGCTCGGGCCGTCGTCAAAGGTCAACAGAAAGCGGCAGGCCTGCGCGAGTGGCGGCGGTTCAACGGCCACCGTCTGGCAACCAGCCAGCAGTATAGGTATGAACAGAATAAAGGTACGGAATCGTGACATACGCGTGCTGATCCGGCCGGAACGTGGTTGGTCCCGTTCGGCCCTCCCCCATTTTTCATCTTAGCCCCAGCTAATTATGGCAGTAACTGCTGGGCAGGCAAGGGTGTCAGTCCCTCGGCACGAATATTCGCTATATTTGTGGCGTAGTTCCGGGCTGTACCAACAGGCCATGCCGACCCTGGGCATAGCTGCGGATTTTGGCGGCCAGGAAGCCAAGGCCGAAGCGTGCCAGCCGCAGCACGTGATGCGGATAGCGGAGCGACAGGGAGGCGTAATACAGGGCCATTTTCGGGCGATTATAGAAGGCCGTCAGGATCTGCTGGTAGTGGCGATCCAGCTCATCCACGGTCATGCCATCCGGGGCCCAAACGAAATTCATGCCGTTCATGCGCTCCCAGTGATCATCGCGGATATTGGTGCCGTAAAGATCGCGATAGATCGGCGAGCCGGGGTAGGGCGTGAACTTGGTCAGGTTCATGATGGTCATCGGAATGCGCCGTACAAAGGCCTTGGTTTGTTCGATCGTTTCCAGGGTTTCGCCTGGATAGCCGAGCATGAACAGGCCCTTGGTGCGGATGCCGGCCGCGGCGGTCCAGTTTACTGCCTGTTCGGATTTCTCCACCTCGGCGGCTTTGTCCATCTTCTTCAGTAACACATCGGAACCGGTTTCCAGGCCGAAGCTGATTTCCCAGCAGCCCGCCTTTTTCATTAACTCCAGTGTGTCCGGCTTGATCGTGTCCACGCGTGAGGTGCAGGACCATGTAAAATTCAATCCGCTCTCGATGAGCAGCTCGCACAGTTCGGTGACACGCAAACGGCTGGCGACAAACAGGTCGTCGACAAACATGATGTGGCGCACGCCGTATTGTTCGCGCAGGTGCTTCATCATCTCAAACACAACCTTCGGCGAGTAAAAACGCACGCTGCTGCCGAACGTGGAGGTGTCGCAGAATTTGCAGTGAAACGGGCAGCCGCGTGAGGCCGCGATCGTGGCCACCGGTCCGCGCGGGTAGTCGTAGATGGCCGGGATGTAGGCGCGCGGGAAATCGGGCAGAAGGTCCCACGCCGGCATGGGCAGTTCGTCAAGGTGCTTGTTGATCGGCTTGCCCTGCGTCTGATGGACAAAGGGGCCCTTGCGGAAAATGATGCCGGGTACGCTGAAGGGATTGCCACCGGTCTCCAGAACCTGCAGCAGCTCAACCAGGATTTTTTCACCTTCGCCGTCGACCGCGTAGTCGAACTCGCGGAAGCGCTCCATGGTTTCCTTACCCATGGACGAGATGTGCGGCCCACCGACGATGATGATGGTTTTCGGGAAACGCTTTTTTATTTCGCGCGCGATGGTGAGCGCATTCCACACGCCGACGGTAAACAGCGTGATCCCGACATAGTCCGGGCTCTCGTTCTCGATCTCGCTCATCACCTCGTCGATGGAGAGGTTGAAGATGTCACTCTCGATAATCTTTGGCTCGTAGCCATGCAGGCGCACTTCGGCGGCCAGATGCAACAGGCCGAGGGAAGGAGAGTTATTGGTGATATGTTTTACAAAATCATATCCCTTGGCGATCCGTTCATAGGGAGGGTTGATGAATACTATTTTTTTATTTGACATTAATAGCCCTCCTTAAAGAATGGGTACTGCCATTTTGCTGCAAGCCTGTCGTGCACGCCCCGTCAGTGGAATTGTGGTACGACGAGGCGGTTCGGCCCAGTCTGCATGTCTGGCTATCTCTGATGCAGTCTGTCATGCGGCAGAACCATACCACCCTCATGGGACGATGACAAAAACCCTGCGAATGGAGCAGTCCGTTACTCTATATATAGTATCGCGCAGTTTGCGTGACTGAAGTCTGGTAAGAATGGAGGCCATGGACTGATACGGGTAGCCGACGCACTGTTAACGGTTAGCAGCAGGCAATTGAACTTGGACGGGAAACCCTGCCAAGGCTTAGGCAGCACGAGTGTGCGCTGGACACAAACGTCTTAATTCCTGATTTGCTGCTCGGGGTCGAAGGTCGCGGCGGGATGCTCGGCCGGGTGATGGTCGAGATACTCCAGGGTCGTCGCACCACTTTTCTCCGGTAACAGAAGGTCGATGAGCGTCACCAAGACCAGCTCCATGTGTCCATCCTTGTCGAGATAGCGATAGGTAATGTTCTTCGCCAGCTTGCCGGAGGACAGGGCATAAACCGCCTTGCGCAGCAGCCCCTCGCCATCGATCCAGAGTGTGCCGGAGGCGTAGGGCGCGGAGCGGGTGTTGGCCGTGATCTCCACCACATGACAAGGCTGGGCGGGTTCGCCGCAAGGTTGCATGCCGGGCTGGAGCACGCCGCTGTAATCCTGTGCGAGGCGCACGCGTGCGATATCGGCATACGACATCGCGCCCAGCATGCGCTGGCTGGCGGTGACAGCGATCGGGTGCTGCGATCCCGGCACAATGAGCCAGGCCTTGTCGCCGCGCATCAGGAATTTGCGGCCCTTGTTTTTCTTGTCGCGGAACACGACCAGCTGTTCGTCGTCGTTGCCGAGGTACAGATCAAAATCACCCGTCTGCGACGGCTTGTCCGCCTGTTGCACGGTGGCACGCACTTTCACAATGCTGTGCAGGAAGCCCTGGCGTGCGGCGTCGGCGGACTGCAGCAGTGCCGCCGCATCGGGTTCGGCGGCCAACGCAGCGGACAGCAATAGAACTTCAAACATGCGCGAGCGACTCCACGATGGACGCGCGCGCCGCGCGCCGCGCCGGGAAGAACGAGGCCAGCGCCAGCGTGATCATCATGGCGGTGGCCGCGCCCAGATACACAGATGGCATGATCTGCACACTGACAATGAATCCCTTGACCGAACCGGGCGGTGGCGGCATCTCGATGTTGGAGATATTGATCGCGAACGTGATGAGCAGGCTCAGCACGGCGCCCGCCAGCGAACTCGCCAGCCCGAGCAGCGCGCCTTCCAGAATGAAACTGCTGGTGATGCGCCGTTGACGCGCACCGAGCGCGCGCAAGGTGCCGATCTCGCGCGTGCGTTCGCTCACCGACATGAGCGTGGCATTGGCGGTGGACAGGAACACCACCACCAGCAGCACGGCACCCATGAAGCCGAAGATGGCGAGATAGAGCATGCGCACCTGCAGATAGAAGACTGCCAGTTCACGCCAGATCTTCACGCCTAGCGCCACACCCGCTCGCTTCAGTTCTTCCACCAGCTGTGTTGCCGCTCCCGGCTCGTTCGCCGGTTCTTTCAGCATGACCGAGATGCGCGACACGGTGTCCGGCGCGCTGAGCAGATCCTGCGCGATCGACAGCGGCAGGGCGAGGTAGCGCTCGCTCAGTTCCTTGATGGAAAGGTCGGCGATACCGCGCACCGTGACATCAATGGCGTTGAGCGTGCCATCCGAGGTGGTAGCGAGCAGGGTCAGGTTGCTGCCGAGCCCGACTTTGAGGGCCTTGGCCAGCCCGCCGCCGATCACGACACTCCGGCCCTTCGATTCGAGCCACTGGCCCTGGTGCACGCTCTTGGGAATATTGCTGCCGCGCGCCTCAGCCTCCGGATCCACGCCGATACCGGCGAATGGCACCGAACGACCACCGGCACTTACCAGGCCATAGAATTCCACGCGCGGCATGACGACATCGACGGCCGGGTTGGCGCGCAGCACCGCCATGACTTTGCCGGTATGGCCGATGCCGAATTGCAGCGTGCTCTCCTCGCTCTGGTCAAAGGCGCGCGCATCGGCGAACTGCACATGCCCGAGACCACCGCGGATGGCATTATTGCGCAGGCCGTCGAAGGATTGCGCCATAAATCCGCCGGCGAGCGCAAACGACGCGAAGCCGAATGCCACGATTCCGCCCGTGAGCAGGCTGCGCCGGTGGTTGCGCATGATATTGCGCCAGGCGATGGTCAGGCGGTTCATGCTGCCCCCGGCTCAATCGCGCCGTCGTGCAGGGCGATCACGCGTGCGGCGCGCTCCACCACACGCGGGTCGTGGGTCGAGAGCACAAAGGCCACGCCACGTTCCTGATTCAACTGTCGCATGAGATCAAGAATGGTGTCGGCGGTGTGCGAATCGAGGCTGGCCGTGGGTTCGTCGGCAAAAATGATTACCGGATGGTTAGCCAGGGCGCGGGCAATGGCGACACGCTGGCGCTGCCCGCCGGAGAGCAGATCGGGGCGCACGTGTTCTTTGCCGGCCAACCCCACGGCGGCGAGCAGTTCGCCGGCGCGTGCCTGCATCGCGGCGGGCGGACTGGCCTTGAGCAGCATCGGGTAAGCGACATTCTCGGCAGCCGTGAGTACCGGTATCAGGTTGAAGCTCTGGAACACGAAGCCGAAACGGTCGCGGCGAGTGTCAGCGCGTTCGTTCTCGCTGAGCGTGGCGGTATCACGGTCTTCGAGTCGCAGCAGGCCCTGGTCCGGTACGTCCAGCAGCCCGAGCAGATTGATGAGTGTGGTCTTGCCGCTGCCTGAGGGGCCGCGAAGCGCGAGGAAGTCACCCGGGTAAACATCGATATCCACCCCGCGCAGCGCGTGTACCCGCTCGGCGCCCATGGGGTATTCCTTGGTAAGGCCGCGGCCGGAAAGCAGGGGGGTGGCATTCATCGTGCGCAGTCTAGCAATCTGCGCGAGCGGATCAAAGAAAGCCACCGGCAATGACGCATACGAAATGGCTGTCGCTGGGTGGTTTGTCGGGTCTGGCAGCGAAAAGGGTCTTAATAGCTCCCATACTCCGCGTCTTGCGTCATCGGCTGAAATTGCGACGCACAGTCCGACAGCTTGCTCTAACCGGCTGGCGTTACTCGTTGCAGGTGGAAAGGAATTTAGCCGACGGTCCTTTGCATGGGTCTGCGGAAAACTTGGTCGGGGTTTCAGCAGCAACGAATTTATCGGTGGGCTTGGGCTCGATGCGCACTGCTGTTTCGACGGCCTTGGCGGCCGGTACGATTACGGAGGGTTTGACCTGCGGCGCCGCAGCGTGCTCCGGTTCGTGAGTGACCACCATTCCCTCGCGCTCCACCGCGCGTGCGCGCTCCTGCGCCTTGATCTCCGCAAGCATTGCAGCCTTCTCCCGCTCGCGTGCCTTGACCGCACCTAACTCCGCAGCGTTGGTAAGTTCGCGGACCTTGGTCGCGGCCAGTGTGGCCTCGCGTTCGCGTTCCAGGGCGCGCGACTGGGCAATAGCCGCATCGCGTTCGCGCTGCAGTGCCTTGAGCATGGCCTGATCCGCAGATGCGGTGTTTTCCGCAGGTGTCGCTGGCACAATAACAGAAGGAACGGGCGCTGCCGTTGATGATGGCGAAAGGCCAGCTGCTGCTGGTGGTGTGGGCACATTGATGGTGGTTTTGAAATAGGCCGTCATAATCAGAATCATCGCCACCAGCAAGCCGCCGGAAAATCCCAAGGCCGTGGCTGCAATCCATTTGCCGCCGGTGCTCGCGCCCGCCGTTTTATTCTTTGTATCGGTGTTGTCTAAAATCATGCCTCTGTCCTCATGTACAGCGACTATCCGCTTCCCAGCTGCGCTATCGTTGGTGACCTCGCCCGGCATATCCTTGTCTTTGTCGGGGGACATCGTGCCCACTTCCTGCGTGAATTCCGCAGCGCCATCCTTCCCTTCGGCAGTTTTGGTTGAATCAGGTTTCTGCGGGTTCCCGGTAGCCACGCTCGACGCCTGGGGCTCGACATCGGCATGTGTGACAGGGGGCGTCACATGACCGGAGTCTGTTGTGCTGCGTGGCCGTGTGTCGAGGTGGACGAGCTTGCTGACGACCCCCGTGCGCCGCTCGCGTGTCGCATCACCCTGCGCCATGGCCGCATGCATCGCTTCTTCGGTCGCCTCGCCACGATATCCCTGTTGTAGGGCTTCTGTGGACTGGCGAATCTCGCTCTTGTTTGCACCAATGTTGCCACCTACAGCATTCACAGCGCGCTCTGCGTGCCGCATTGTTTCTTCCAGCACTTCGCTTTCGGCTGGTGGCAGCGATGCGGCTGGAGTTAAATCCGGGGTCGGTGAGTGCGATGCTTTTTTTACCCCAACCAACTCGCGCGGCGTGTTTGCCGTATGGGATACGGCGTAGACAGACTCCGATTGCATGCGCGGCAAAAGGCCGTGCGACTGTCGTTCACGCGCTACATCATCTACCAGTCGTGCCGATATCCGGGAGACGCCTTCGGCATAACCATAAACCAGGGCGTTCTCACACAAGAGGTTGATCATTCGCGGAATTCCACTGCTGTAGTGGTAAACCGATTGCGCCGCGTCATTTTCAAATAGTTCCGGGTCCCCGCCCGCAATCGAGAGACGGTGGCGTATGTAGTTGCGAGTCTCCTCCGCGTTCAAGGGTTCGATGTGGTAATCAACGGCGATGCGCTGCGCGAACTGCTCCAGGTCAGGACGGCTTAGCTTGTCGCGCAGTCCTGGCTGCCCCACCAGAATAATCTGCAGCACCTGGTCCTTGTCCGCATTGATATTGGACAGCATACGCAGTTCTTCCAGGGTCTCGACGGACATGTTCTGCGCTTCATCCACGATCAGTACTGTATTGCGGTTTTTGCTGTACTGATCGATAAGGAAATTCACGAAAGTCTGATACAGCTGTGGCTTGCTGTCGCTGCTGTAATCAAGATTGAAGGCCATGAGTATCCAGCGCAACAGGTCGCTGAACGACTGATGGGTATTGGTAATCAGCCCCACAGCAACATCGTTGCCGAACTGGTTGAGCAGGTGCCGGATCAGTGTGGTCTTGCCCGCCCCGGTGACACCGCTGATAACGCAGAATCCGGCCTGATTCACCAGGCTGTATTCCAGCAGCGTCAGGGCCATCTGATGCTTTTCGCTCAGATAGAGAAAAGAGGGGTCTGGCAGCAGGGAAAACGGCTTTTCCTTCAACTGGTAGAAGCTTTCGTACATGGACAACCTCCTCGGCAGTCGATCGACCTACGTTAGCCGACGTAAGCTTAAAAACAGTGCCCTGAAGCGACCACGATACCAGATACTTAACCATCAGGAACACTGTGTCCGATAGCCGGCCGCCATGGGGCCTGCAGAGCGGGTGCTGCTGCCGGGCAAAGTCGCTGACTAACGGGATTTATGCTTCACGCCCCGCAATTTGGCGCGAAACGGGGCATCCGGTGCTTGGCGGGCGCGCCGATTCCGGGGCAAACGGGAATTTCCAGAACAGGGTTCCGACAGTAGAATGGACGCATCTCCCGTGCTTTGGTAACTGGAGATTGTCGCGCTTATCATCAAGAACCAGTGAGGAGGGAAACCGTGAAGACAGCCATTCTGACCATATGTAGTGCGGCGTTTCTTGCCGTTGTGGGGATGTCGCCGGTTCTGGCCGCGGGGCCGGCCTTCGGTAATGTGGTGGATGGGGTGGATGGTCATAAGAATACCAAGTTGGCCACCAAGGAGAACTGGAAGAAGTTCAAGGGTCAGGAGGTCAACTGGTCGGGTGTGGTGCATGACGTCGACAGCAAGGGCTCCAAGGAGGCCAAGATCTATATCGCCGACAAATCGCGCCCGCTGTACAAGGGCTACAACATTGAGCTGATCACCCATGAGATCGACAAGGCGGCGACCCTCAAGAGAGGTCAGACGATCCGCTTCAAGGGCATTATCGACAGCTTCGATTCCAAGGATCCGGGCGCGGTCATCGAACTCAAGGAAGGACAGTTGCCCTGATCTTACAGAAATCGGGAGTGGTTTCTGCTCGGAACCATTTTTTGTATAGCCAGCGCTACCGTATTCCGCCATTTATGGGCGTCGCTGTTTTTTGCGCTTTCTGGCCATCAGTAAATGGATCCTCGAGTATCCGGAACAACACTTATAGCAAGTGCTGCCACTGAGCAGGCTAGGCGCGGACGGCAACCTGGACTAGATTAGCCCAGTCCGCCGTCCCCGTCGGACAGGAAGTGACTAAGCAACCAACAACAAGGAGAAACATCCGATGCGCTCTCACCGCTACCGTTACCTGTTCGCCCTCATTTTCTCTCTGGCCATGGCCGTGCCTGCTTCGGCGGACCTGCCCTGGCAGTTCGCCAATGACACGCGCTACATGGCGCTGGGCGACAGCCTGGTGGCCGGTTATGGCGCCATACCGGCCACCCAGGGGTACGTCTACTTGCTTTATAAGGAAGGCGCTTTTGACAAGGTGACGAATACGCTTTTCAGCAATGCCGGTGTGCCCGGTGTCACCAGCAAGCAGGTGCTTGATCACCAGGTGCCGCAGGCCATTGAGGCGTTCCATCCCACGGTGATCACGCTCACGGTCGGCGGCAACGACTTGTTGCGCATCATGAAGGGCGAGTCTGCCGGTCAGGTGTTGAGCGAGTTCCAGGCAAACCTGACGCTGATCCTGCTGAACCTGCGCACGGCCTTGCCGAATACGCGTATCTATATCAGCAATCTCTACACCATTCCGCAGATACCCGGTGCCGATCAGGTGGTGCCGATATTCAACCAGATCGTGGCCGGTGTCGCGGGTGCGTTCAATGTGCCGGTGGCGGATGTGTACAGTGCTTTTCAGGGTCGTCACGGTCTGCTGCTGATCGAACGTCCGGGCGCCGCGCCGGATGAGGTGCACCCGACCAATGCCGGCTATGAGGTGATGGCGCGGGCATTCGAAACAGTAATCCACTAGCGTGAACGCGTAATGCGGCGCACCCGCGCCGCATTACTTTTTTTTCAAGCGAGGTTCAGGCGGGGACGGCGACCGGAGTGCTGCTGCGCGCCCGGACCAGGGCCGCTTCCAGAGCCGCCAGGCAGAACATCACATTGCGATTGTTGGCGGCGCAGCCCATCAGGCCGATGCGCACGATTTTGCCGGCCAGGGCGCCGAGGCCAGCGCCGATTTCGAGATTGAATTCATTGAGCAGGATCGAGCGCAGCTTCGCTTCGTCCACGCCGGGCGGCAGTTTCACGGCATTGAGTTGCGGCAGGCGCGCGCCATCCTTGCCGATGTATTCGAAACCAAGATTCTCCAGGCCGGTGCGCAGCGCGCGGTGCTGCTGCTCGTGCCGTGCCCAGGAATTTTCCAGACCCTCTTCCTGCAACATGACCAGCGCTTCGTGCAAGCCATAGAGCGCATTCACCGGCGCGGTATGGTGGTAGGTGCGCTTGGCGCCCGCGCCCCAGTAGCCCATCACCAGCGTGAGATCGAGGAACCAGCTGGCCACCTTGGTCTTGCGTGCCTTGATTTTCGCCACGGCGCGCTCGTTGAAACTGACCGGCGACAGGCCCGGCGGGCAGGACAGGCACTTTTGTGTGCCGGAGTAGATGGCGTCGATGCCCCATTCATCCACGTTTAGTGGCACGCCGCCGAGTGAGGTGATCGCGTCGACGATCGTGAGGGCGTTATGTGGGTGCGCCAGCGCCACCAGCGCCTTGGCATCCGACAAGGCGCCGGTGGAGGTTTCGGCATGCACGAACGCCAGGATTTTCGCGTCCGGGTTTTTCTTGAAGGCATCGGCGACCTTGTTTGGGTCTACCGGATCGCCCCAGGCGTCTTCGACGACCACGGCGATGCCGCCGAGACGTTCGACGTTTTCCTTCATGCGCCCGCCGAATACGCCGTTCACGCAAACGATTACCTTGTCGCCTGGCTCCATCAGGTTCACGAAGCAGGTCTCCATGCCGGCCGAACCCGGCGCCGACACCGGCATGGTGAGTTCATTCCTGGTCTGGAAGGCGTACTGCAGCAGTACCTTCACTTCGTCCATCATTTCCACGAATTTCGGATCGAGGTGGCCGATGGTGGGGCGGCTCAGGGCGGCCAGCACACGCGGATGCACATCGGACGGGCCGGGGCCCATGAGTGTACGAACGGGCGGATTGAAGCTTTTAATTTTCATGTGTGGACTCGTAAAGAGGAGAGATGGATATCACAGGTGTGCAAGTATAGAGGAGCGCGAAAGTGTGCCGCAAATCCGGATCATTCTGTGTACGCGTGCCGGAAGCCGAGGCGCGTCGACAGTTGTTCCCCGGCTTTCTTCAATAAAGCTATCCATGCATCCTGACGCCGCTCACGCGGCGCCGAAATGGACAGCCCGGCAACCATGACACCGTGGTTGTCGTGTACGGCGATGCCGATGCAGCCCACACCCAGTTCGGCCTCTTCATTGTCCAGGGCATAGCCGCGCAGTTTTGATTTCTGAGCCTCGGCCCAGAGCTTCGTGACTTGGGTAAAGGTGTTGGCGGTGTAGCGCTTCAGGCCGGAGCGGCGCGCATACTCCCGGCAGGCCTGTTCGCCGCCCTCGGCGAGGAACAGTTTGCCCACCGCTGTCACGTGCAGGGGTGCGCGGCTGCCAATCACCTGTTCTACGCGCATCATGCGGTTCGGCAGGGCGCGTTCGACGTACACCACCTCGTCGCCTTCGCGCACGGTGAGATTCACGGTTTCGCCAATCTCGGAGCGCAGCCATTCCATGATGGGCTTGGCATCGCGCAGCAGGTCCACCCGGCCATGCACGCGGCTGGCGAAATGCAGCAGGGTTTTGCCCAGCGTGTACTGACTGCTGGCGGCGCGCTCGACATAGCCGTGGGTGACCAGCGCATCAAGGATGCGATGCGCGGTGGAGGGGTGCAGGCCGGTTTCGGCGGCGAGTGTCTTGAGGCTGACCGGGTCCGGATGCTGGCCGATGATGGCGAGCAGCGCGGCGACCCGATCAACGACCTGGATGGAGGAGGTGGCGGTTTTGGCCATATTCCGTAATGTGGAAACGTTTATGTATTGTGAAATATCCTAGCTCGCGCTAACTTGGATTGCAAGCAGGCCGATAATCCCCGGCCAAGGAGAGAACCATGTCGAGCGCCCCGCAGGCTTCAACCCAGTCCCCGTCACCGATTCCCGCGTTCTGCCAGGGGATCCAGCATTTTGGTCAGCCCTGGTCCGGCTTTACCGAACACA
>Ga0315281_10003437_pt1 | contig 23175 bp, 11 predicted proteins | sample YL17G07_0_MG_FD_204540 | JGI IMG/M metagenome (GOLD analysis project Ga0315281, IMG submission 204540) | Sediment microbial communities from Yellowstone Lake, YNP, Wyoming, USA - YL17G07_0 | ecosystem: Environmental > Aquatic > Freshwater > Lake > Sediment | place: USA: Wyoming | collected... | reverse complement strand
GTAGACCAGCGAATATCCGGCGCTGTCGGCGATGCCCGGCACGGAAGCTTCGGACCTGAGCACCTTGTCCTCGCAAATCGTCCAGGACGCTCCGAAGTCATCGACGGCCAGCGGCGCGGCATTCCCGCCGGTATTGGTCAGAGAGAACGTCGGCCCGGCCGCCGCGCCGGAGGCCGAGGGCGTCACGGCGTAGGATCCGGCGACCCCGTTGGCCGTCGCGTTGACGAAAGCGAATCCGCCCGAGATCGTGGCCGGGCTTCCTGTGATCGAGGCGCTCGCCCCGGCTCCAGGGGCCGTGAACGTCACGACACCGCCGTCGACCGGCTCCGCGAAGGAGCTCGACACCGCGAGGCCCAGCGAAGCGCCGAACGGAGCGTTGACGTTCGCCGACTGCGGCGTCCCGGTCAGTCCCGAAAACGAGAAGCCGCGCGATTCGAAGGCGCCGATATCGCACGACGAGCCGAACGTTCGTGCGATTCCGCGCTGGTCAAAATTACCCACCGGCGCGCTCGAACAGGTTGCAGCGTTGCCGGCGTCAATCGCCGGAGAGCCGGGGAGAAGTGCGAAAGTCTGTGTCGGGCCGCCGTAGTTCGCCAGCGGGGAAAGCCGCGGGTCGAGGCTGAACAGCGGGCCGCAGGTGCCATCCTGGATGATGTTTGCCGTGTTCGTCGCGAGGCCGCCTGCGCACAGCGGGCTTTGGGGTCCGCCGACGATCGTATTGATGAGGTTGAAGATCCCAGCGAAATTCGAAACCGCCGCTCCGGCTGCGGCCGGGTTCGAGAGGAACGTGCAGTTCCGGACAGTCAAGGTCGATCCGTTATTGAGTACGCCGCCGCCGTCGTTCGCCGCCGAATTGTTGAAGAACGTGCTGTTGGTCAATGTGGTTCCCGTTCCCTGCACGAAGAGGCCGCCGGCCCAGGACGCCGTGTTGCCCGAGAACGTGCACCCCGAGATCGCAGCCGTGCCTCCCGAAACGTACACGCCGCCCGCCCGGTCGACGGCGATGTTGCTCGTGAATGAGCTGCCGGTCAGCGTCAGTGCTCCTCCCGAGCGGATGGCGGCCCCGCTTCCGACGCCGCCGCCGCTGTCCGAAATGTTTCCCGAGAAGCTGCTTCCGCTGACGGCGATCGTTCCGGAGCTCGCAATGGCGGCCCCGTCGCGCGCACGGTTTCCGGTAAACGTGCAATTGACGATGGTGAGAAAAGCCCCCGCTTCGCTGCGGATCGCTCCGCCGTCCCAGGTTCCTGGTCGCGCATCGTTGTTCGTGAGAGAAGCGTTGCTGACTGTGAGATTGCCGAAATTCCAGATTCCACCGGCAAGGACCGGGCCGGACGAGACCCCTTTCGTGACGTTGACGCTGTCGAGCGTCGCTGTCACTCCTGCGTTGACTTCGAGGACGAGCACGTCGCCGGTACCGTTATTGTCCGTGTCGCCGCTGAGTGTGAGCTTCGTCCCCAGCGCGGAGCCGTCGATGACGATGTTCTGAGCAAGGGTCAGCGTCGAGGCGAGCCAGATCGTCGCGCCGGAAAGGGCGGGATCGAACGTGATCGCAGCGCCAGCGCAGGCGTCCGTGATCGCCTGGCGAAGAGTCCCCGTTCCCGAATCTCCGCTCGACGTCACGACGGCCGAGGACAGGCACGGGAGGGCATCCCCCTTCGCAACGAGCAGGTCGTCATTGTAGTCCGGTGCGTAATTGTAAATGCCGACGTAGTTGGTCGAGAGCCCTGGACTCGCGAAAACGTGGCTCCAAACGTAGTTCCCGTCTCCGAAAGCGAAAACCTCGGTCGGCCCCGAGCCGTTGAACGGATCGCCGTCCGAAAGATCGCGGGCGTAGATATCGAACGTGTGCCACGTTCCGCGGGTGTCGATCGGCGGACCCCAGGGAACGGCGCCGGCCGTCAGTCCCGTACCGCTGTAGTTCACGCTCAGCGTCTGGTCGGCCGTGAAGAGGAACTGGAGCGGGCACCCGGGACCGGGGAAGTCGTTCCGGTTCCCGGCGTTCGCGCCCATGGCGAGGATCACCCAGCTGGTCGGATCGACGGTCAGCTCGGGATCGATATTCGCCCGAAGCGAATAGTGGATGCCCCCGGTGGAATCGCCGGCCGCACTGTTGAAGTTGTAGTCCGGAGAGAAGGCATTGTTGCCGCGGAAATAGCCTCCAGGCTCGATCGAACAGTTCCCCGGGAGCACCACGGTGTAGGTGAGAGGCGCGCGGGTGCCGATTTGCCGCCCTGGCAGGTTGTCGTTCGCCGTCGGGCCCGAAACGAAGTTGTCGTACAGGAGCAGCGTTCCCGCCGCCGTGACGCTCACCGTCGCCGGCGATCCGTAGAGCGCCGAGACGTTGCCGACGCCGTCCATGGCCCAGGGGTAGAGCGTGTGCGAGCCGCCCGAGGCCACGACGAACGACGCCGGCGCCGTCGCACTCCAGCGCGGGTCGGCCGCCCCGGGGGGAGTCGCCGACTCGGTGATGAGGTATCCCGTGACGCCAACGTCGTCGGTGGCGGTGAAGGTCGTGATCGGAATGACCAGCGACGGCGAGACGGCCGGCGCGGTGAACGCCGTCACCGACGGGGGGGCGGCGAGGCCGACTCCCAGGACCGCGAAGTCGTAGCTCGTGTGAAGCGAGTCGTCGGTGGTCACGGTCACGGTCGCGTTGTCGGTGGCGACACCCGTGGGGGTGTAGGTCACGCTGAACGTCCCCGCGCCCGAGGGGGGCACGGGCGACGCCGGCACCAGCGCCCCGGGCGAGAACCTCGCCGCGGCCGGCCCCGACATCGCGATCGACGTGACGTTGAGCGGGCAGCCGAGCGGGTTCCGGAGCGCGAGCGGCGATCCCATCGACGCCTGGATCTGGGCCTGCGTCCGGACGACATTCCAGAGGCGCACTTCGTCCATGGTCCCGGTGAAGAGATTGCACGCGCAGCTGTTCGGCTCCTGCCGCCCGAGATTGACCGGTCCAGCATTCATCGTCAGCGGAACCGGCCGGGTGTGGGTCGAGAGCACCTGGCCGTCGAGATAGAAGACGAGCGTACCGGTGGTGCCGTCCATCGTGACGACGACATGGTGCCAGGAGTTCGTCGGGACGGTCCCCGCGCTGTAGGTCCAGAGGCCGTTGTCGTTGTAGAAGCCGAGGCCCGAGTTCCCGTTCGAATGGGTCTGGAACAGGAAGCTGTAGCTGCCGCGGTCAATGATCGTATTGTTCACCGCGTCGGCGGGATAGACCCATGCCTCCAGGGTGAGGCTCCCCTGAAGGGCGTCGAACGCCGCCGAGTCGGGAACCTGAACGTAGCCGCTGTTGAAGCTCAACGCGTTGCCGGCGCCGGACATCGGGGCCGTCGACGGCGTCGCCCAGCCCGATGTCGAGATCAGCGTTCCATTGTGGCCGTGCCCGGTCGCATCGACGGTCGCCCCGCCCGAACCCTCATCGAGCTTCCAATAGGCGACGAGACGCGAGCTGTCCTCGTTGTCGATCGAGAAGGTGTGCATGACCGGCGACGCGGCGGTGGTGACGCCGAAGTCGGTCCCGTCGGCGACCGAGACCGAGCTCGCCCCGTCGATGATCGGCAATCCGTTGCCGGACACGATCGTCGCCGGGCTGGAGACGAGAACCGTGGCGCTTCCCAACGACGTGCCCGAGCCGGCGGAATCGGAGACGGCCGTGACGGTGTAGACCGTCGTCGTCAAGGGACTGACGTTGCGCGTGGCGGGACTCGCGACGACACCGTTCTGCACGAACGAATCGGACCAGGTGAGGTTCCACGGCGGCGTTCCGGTCAGCGCGGCCTGGATGGCCGTCGAGCCGCCGGCGCAGATCGATGCGTCGCCACTGACGGTCGCCGTGGGAAGGGAGGTGACGGTGATCGCGAACGTCCCGCTCGAACCCGGTCCATCCGGTCCGGCCGCATAGCTCGCCGCGACCTCGGCCGGCGACAGTGCGGACGAATAAATTCGCGCCTCCTCGACCGCGCCGTGAAGGTAGCCGTCAGTTCCGTACTGCGACCGGCCGATCCAGTTGTTGAACGTCGCCCCCATCAGCGCGGGCGAGAGCGTGACCGCCGGGTTCGTCGCAACCGGAACACCGTTGACGTAAAGAGTCATCGTATCGGTTGCGTCATTGATCGTTGCGGCGATGTGCGTCCGCGTCCCGATCGGGAAGGCGGACGGGGCGTCGGCATATTGTTCGCCGCCTCCGACCTCGATCGCCGACCGTGCGGCCCCGCCGATGCCGTTGGACGAAACGAACCAGTAGATGCCTCCGGGGCCCTGAAACGAACCAAGATCGAAAATTCTCGCCCAGGAGGTCGCCGAATTCAGCGTCACCCACGCTTCGAGCGTGGCGTTCGGCCACGTGCCGACCTCGGCGTCGATCGGCAGGTCGACGTACTGATTGATTCCGTTGAGCTGACAGGCGCCGCCGGAAACGCCAGCCCCGTTCATCAGTAAAGCCGTGGCTCCGCCGACCGAGTCGGACCCGTCCGTCGTGAAGCTCCAGCGATGAACGAGCGACGGCGCAATCGGGCTCGTTTCACGGCCCGTCACGGAGAAGACAAACGAGTCGGAGGCGGGCGCCGATCCGTCGTGATCGAACGTCACGGCGTTGGCCGCTAAATCCGCTTCGCTGAAGGTTCCGAACTGCGCGATCGGCGTTCCGGAACGCCGGAGGGTTCCTCTCGCCGGAAGTGTGGTCAGGCGGAACGTCACGTCCGCGGCCGAAGCACAAGCGTCGACGGCCGACAGCCGAGCGGTTCCGATCACGTTCGCCGTCGAAGCCTGCACCACCGACATTCCCGTGTTCGTCGCGACGACCGGAGTGTCGGCGACCGTGACGACGGCCGAGCAGGTCGAGGAGTTCCCCGCCCCGTCCGTTGCCGTAAGGGACACCGTGGCGCCGCCGGGAATCGCGTGAACGCTTCGCCACGCCGTCGCCGGCGTCATGTTCACGAGCGTTCCGGAATTTCCGGACACGAACTCGCTGGCCGTCGTACTCCCCGGCGCGTCGTCGAGCCGCCAATACGCCAGAAGCCCGGGAGTCGACGGAGGAATGATGGAATTCCGGTTCGCCGCGATCTCGGCGGCAGTGCGGGTCACGTTCCAGATCCGGACCTCGTCGAGAAGTCCCACGTAACCGGCGGCCCCGATGATGCGGTTCTCTCCAAGCAGCCCGTGCTGGTTGATCGTCACCGGCCCGACGGTGTCGTCGGCAACCTTGATCGGCGAGAGCTCTTCGACGCCGTCGACGTAGAGCCGGAAGGTCGTCCCGTCCCAGCTGCTCGCGACGTGGTGCCAGACGCCGTCATTGATGACGACATTTCCTTCGTACCACTTCTTGCCCGTCGCTCCGAATATCTCCGAGCGGAATGTCCCGGTCGCCGAGAAGTTGAGCTGGACCCACTGCCCCGACGCCCCATTGACCGCGACAATTCCCTTCCAGTCCGGCGCCGGGTCGGTCGAGTTGACCCACGCTTCGTAAGTGAAGGTCGAGCCGTGAATGACGTTGGCGATCGTCTCGACCCGCTGGGGAGCGCCGCCGAAGGCGAGCGAGCCGCCGAGGTCGACGCACGAGAACGTCGTGCGGTCGAGGCCGAGCGTGACGGCGCCGCAGGCGTCGTTCGAACCGTTGTCGACCATCGCCGGCGTGATCGAGGCGTTGCCAGCCCCGTCGAGAGTCACCGAAATGTTGCGACAGATCGCGACCGGAGCCACGGAATCGACGTCGGCTCTCGCCACCGGAGCGGAATCGATCGAGCAGCCGAAACCATTCGACGAGCGGATGGTGTAGTTGTGACTCGCGGTGTCGCCCGGGTTATAGGACGTCCCCGACACGTAGTTCGACACGGCGAGGCTCCCGTCCTTGTACAGATCCGTCGTCGTCGTGTTGGTTCCCGTCGAGAAAAAGACCTCGATCCCCGTCTGCAGGCAGCCGGAAGGATCGTTCGTGCCGGTGATCGCGGGCACACCCGGTGTCCAGTTGGCATCGGTGATCAGCCAGGGGCTGGAGTTCGTGAAACAAGTGGCATTCACCGCGCGAATTTCGTAGCCATGACCGCCGGTGTCCGGCGGAATGTAGGTGGCCCCCGAAACGTACGAAGGGACGACGAGACTGCCGTCCTCGTAGAGATCGTCCCCGGTCTCGCCACCTCCAGGCGTGAAGTTGATCTGAACGCCGTTCGCTGCGCACGGAGAGATGTCGGTGTAGCCGGTGATGTTCGGCGTCCCCGGGGTCGCGTCGCCGTCGGCGGCGCTCACGCCCGCCGTGGCCGCACTCCCGCCCAGCCCGTTGACGTAACGGACCTGATACAGATAGCTCTGGGCGAAATTTCCGGTCGTGTCGGTAAAGAAGTTCGTTCCGTACGCGATTCCGGATTGAATCGGCGTGCCGGCTCTGAGAACGGTGTAGGTGCGCAGTCCGGCGCCCGCATCTCCCCAGTCCGCGGGGTCGGCGCCCCAGGTCACGGAAACTCCGCTGACGAGGCAAGGGTTGAGGTCGACGGCCGCGTTGTTCGTCAGACCGGTCGGAGGCGCCAGCAAGCGAAAGACGTAGGCCTCGCCGGCGTTTGGTGCGGGGTTTCCGGCGCCGCCATCCTCGCTCGGAGCGCCGATGGCGAGTGTTTCGCCGTAAAGACTCACCGAAAGACCGAACTGGTCCCCCGCTTGAGAATCCGACGCGCGGAGGATTGTGACCTGGCCCCAATTGTCCGCCCCACCCTGGTTGCGGCGGAAAACATAGACGGAGCCAGCGTCGGCGGCGGGATTTCCCGCGCCGCCGTCTTCGTTGGCGGCGCCAATGACCACAGTGTCTCCGCTCACGCTTGCCGAATAGGCGAAGCTGTCGTTCAACTGTGCATCGGACGCTCGGAGAATCTTCACCTCGCCCCAGTTCTCCGCGCCCCCCTGGTTCCGATAGAACACGTAGGCGGCCCCCGAGCCACTGATCGGGTTGCCGGCACCGCCGTCCTCTGAATAGGCGCCGACCACGAGCGTGTCGCCGTCGAGAATGACCGGTTGGCCGAAAAGATCCCCCAACTGAAAATCGGAGGCATGGATGCTCTTGACCTCGCCCCAGTTCTCCGCGCCCCCCTGGTTCCGCTGGAAAATGTAGGCCGCACCGGCATTGGGCGCCGGATTCCCTGCACCGCCGTCCTCATTGACCGCGCCACAGGCAATCGTGTCGCCGCTGATCGAGACCATCAAGCCGAAGTTGTCCCCCGACTGGAGGTCCGAGGCGCGAAGAATCTTCGCTTCGCCCCAGTTGTCGGCGCCCCCCTGGTTCCGCCGGAAGACGTAAGCCGTTCCAGCTCCCGATACCGGGTTGCCGGCGCCGCCGGATTCGAACGGCGCCCCGACGACGAGCGTGTCTCCCGCGAGACCGACGCCATATCCGAACCCGTCGCCCGCGAAAAGGTCCGAAGCGTGGAGGATTTTGACTTCTCCCCAGTTGTCGGCGCCCCCCTGGTTGCGTGAGAAGAGATAGACCGCGCCCGCATCCGCCGCCGGGCTACCGGCTCCTCCATCCTCGCTCGGCGCACCGATGGCGATGACGTCGCCGTCCTGGCTGACACTCGCGCCGAAAGAGTCCGACGACTGAACATCCGAAGCGTGGAGGATCTTCACTTCTCCCCAGCCATCCACGCTCCCCTGATTGCGGCGGAAAACGTAGGCCGCCCCGCCGTTCGGAGCCGGGTTGCCGGCGCCGCCGTCCTCGTCGCGAGCCGTGACGACGAGCGTATCCGCGGTGAGGCTCACGGCGAGGCCGAAGACGTCGCCCGCCTGCGTATCGGAAGGGCGCCGTGTCATCACTTCCTGCCAGAGGCCACCGGTCAGCGAAAAGACGTAGACCGCTCCGGCCCCCAGGGCAGGATCACCCGCGCCGCCGTCTTCCTGGAATGCCCCGCTAACCAGCGTGTCACCAGAGACGGCGACCGAGTAGCCGAAATCGTCGTTAGGCTGCCGATCGGATGCTCGCACGATCTGCACTTCTCCCCAGTTGTTAGGGCCACCCACGTTTCGCCGGAAAACGTAGATCGCGCCCGAAGATACGACGGGGTTGCCGGCACCGCCGCTCTCGAAGTACGCGCCGACGGCGATGGTGTCGCCGCTCGGGGCGAGGCTGACCGAATAGCCGAATTTGTCATTGCTCTGAAGGTCGGAGGCGTGGAGGATCCGGACTTCGCCCCAGTTGTCGGCGCCCCCCTGGTTGCGTGAGAAGACATAGGCGGCTCCGGCGTTCGAGACCGGATCCACCGCCATCCTCGTTCGTGGTGCCGGCGACGAGGGTGTCACCAGCCAGGCTGATCGACATGCCGAAGTTGTCACCCAGCTGGGCGTCCGAAGACCGGACGATTTTCGTCTGGCCCCAGTTATCGGCTCCCCCCTGGTTCCGCCTGAAAAGGTAGACCGTGCCGGAATTTGGGACCGGATCACCGGCGCCGCCGTCCTCGTAGTACGACGTTACCGCCACGGTATCGCCATCGACCGCGACGGCGGCGCCGAATTGGTCAGTGGATTGGAGGTCCGAAGCGTGGAGAATCCTCGCCTCTCCCCAGTTGCCGGGACCTCCAAGGTTGCGGGAGAAAACGTAGACCGCGCCGGCCGACCCAACGGGATCCCCGGGGCCGCCGTCCTCTTGAATCGCGCCGACGACGATCGTGTCGATGTTGATCGCAACCGTCCATCCAAAGGTGTCGCCCGTCTGACGATCGGAAGCGCGGAGGATCTTCGTCTCCCCCCAGTTGTCGGGGCCGCCGGCGTTCCGCTCAAAAACGTAAGCGGCGCCGGCTCCCGAAACGGGATCCCCCGCGCCGCCGTCTTCTCCATTCGCGCCGACGACAATCGTGTCGCCGCTGATGGCGACCGCCTGGCCGAAGAAATCCAGGGTCTGGAAATCCGAGGCCCGGAAAATCTTCGCTTCTCCCCATGCGTCGGCCCCTCCCTGGTTACGGCGGAACACGTAGGCCGCACCGGCGCCCGGCGCCGGATTCCCGGCGCCCCCATCCTCGTTGTAGGCCCCGACGACGAGCGCGTCCCCGGAGAGCGCGACCGAAGCCCCGAAGTTGTCGTTGGCCTGAAAATCCGAAGCGTGCCGGATGGCGGTTTCCGTGTGGAGCAGCGGATCCACCGTGATGGGATACCGCGCGGCGCCCGCATCGACGATGAGTTGCACGCGGGTCGGCGTCGGGAGCTCCATGCGCGAAGCGAGGCGGCGGCCTGAGGCATCGGTCACGACGAGGCTGTCGTAACGAAGAGCGACGGCACCGGCGACGCCGGTTTTGCGGAGAATGAGGGCCTGCCCGTCTCCCGCCAGCGAGGGCGCAAGGTCCGTGTCCAGCGCAAACCCAATCTCGATTCGGGAGGCGTCGTTTGCCGGGGGGGCCCAAATCGTCAGCCCGTGCTCGACCCCTTCCGGCCGATTGTGGAACGACTCGCTGATACGGTCAGTCCAGCAATAAGTGACCAGGCTCTTCTCGGCAACGAGATTTTCCCGCCGCACGAAGGCGGGAAGACTCTCGCCGCCCAATTCCGTCAGCGTGAGCCCGAATCGCCATCCGTCACCGGTGGCCGAAAATCCGGTCGGCGCCATCGCCACGTCGAAGCCCTGTGCGCGGTTCGGAGCCCGGTAGGCGGGGCTCCCTCCGTTTACGGTCCGCCAGGTCGGCTGGTACTGCGCTTCGCGAATTCGGGAACGGATCGACTTCGATTCCGTGGAAGTCAGTCCGGCAACGGATTCGAGATCCCCAAATCGTTCCGCCGGAATCGCGGGGGAGCTCTGAACGGCCGTGCTCCGGCCGGTCACGCGATCGGAGGCCCGGCCGTTGCCGAATGCCGCTCCGGAGCTCGGAATTCCGATCGCGAGAACAACTCCGAAAGCGATAAGCGAATTTCCGGTCCGGATCCCGATTCGAGTCCGGGGGAACAGGTGGCTGATCATCGAGGCGCCCTCCAAAACGTTTGCGATTGTCGGGGTCGCCTGGCCGAACCTGCCCGAAGACGCGATCCACCCTCTCTTCGAAGGAACGATTCGTCTTTCGCTTGTTTGAGACCGAATCCAGACCGGCTTCCCGGGCGAAGTCTACACCCACGAATCTTTACCCCGCTTCTTTTGCGGATCCCCCCGGGAAATGGTGCTTTCGAACCATGGTAGGCCCGGCGGCCGCGATCCAGATTGAAAGTCGGGGGGAGCTCCTCCGGTCCGGTGCCCCTTCTCGAACGCCCATCCCAGGGCGGGCGTCATTCGCAAGGTCCCGGGCCCTTTGGACATCTCCATGCGCAAACGCCTCACCTTTCCCCGATTCCTCATCCTCGGAGCTCTCGTCAACTCGGGTTTCCTTTTCCCCACCTCTTCCCTCGGCGGATCAACTTCTGCGGGCAGGGTTCAGGAACAGATCGACGAATGCCTCGGTTGTCATTCGGATCCGTCGATGGTCGTGGAATTCTCCGACGGCAGCCATCTCAGCGCGACGGTCGACGGCGACGCCTTCGCCAAATCGGTTCATGGGACGAAGGTGGCCTGCACCGGCTGTCATCGCCTGGAGCAGGTCATTCCCCACCCGCCTCCGGCCGCGAGGAATGCCGGCGAGCTTCGGGAAAGCCTTGGGAATTCCTGCCGGCATTGCCATCTCGAAAATTTCACGCGGACGGCCGATGGAGCTCATTACGCGGCCAGGGAGCGCGGCCAGAGCGGGGCTCCTTCGTGCATCGACTGTCACGGCGCCCACGAGATCGAAAAACCGGGAAAGCCGCGCGCCCGTGTTTCGAAAACTTGCGCAACGTGTCATTCCGAGGTCTTCGAGGTTTACGCCAGAAGCGTTCATGGCAAGGCGCTTCTCGAGGACGGGAACGAAGACGTTCCGGTCTGCACCGACTGCCATCGATCGCACGACATCGCTGATCCGAAGAGCCGCAGGTGGAAGCTCTCCACACCGGAGGCGTGCGGCCGCTGTCACGCCGACGACAGCCGGATGGCGAAGTACGGTCTGTCGACGAAAGTTCTCTCGACCTACCTCGCCGATTTCCACGGCTCCAGTGCGTCTCTCTATCGAGGCCAGAAAGACCAGGGCGGCCTCGTCGTCGCATTGTGCACCGACTGTCATGGGGTGCACGACATCCGCGCGATTTCGGGAACCGATCCCGGGATCCTGAAGGCGAATCTCCTGGCGGCGTGCCGGAAGTGCCATCCCGATGCGAGCGCCAACTTTCCGGCGGCCTGGCTCTCACACTATGAACCGAGCCCGAAACACGCTCCCCTCGTATGGGCGGCGCGACTGTTCTATGCCGGGCTCATCCCTTTCATGATCGGCGGCCTCGTCCTTCAAATCCTCCTCCACCTCTGGCGTGTGGTGGTGAACAAATGAACGAATGGATTGTCCGGTTCACGAAGCGCCAGCGATTCGAGCACCTCGGTGTGATGCTCCTTTTCACGATTCTCGTGGCCAGCGGATTCCCGCAAAGGTTTTCAGATCAGGCGTGGGCCCGGCTCCTCGTCGACCTGTGCGGAGGGCTCGACGGCGCGAGAGCGATTCACCGGGCCGCCGGAATTCTTTTCTCCGTGCTCATGGCGATTCACCTTGTGACCGCGGGATTTCTCGTTCTGACCGGCCGTGCGAGGCCGTCCCTCGTGCCGACTCGCCGCGATTTCATCGATTCGATCCGGCAGATTCGGTACTACCTCGGTATCGAAGAACACGGCGCCCGATTCGACCGTTTCGACTATCGGCAGAAATTCGAGTACTGGGGGCTCGTCATGGGCGGCACGGTGATGACCTCGACCGGTTTCACCCTTTATCTCCCGATTCTGGTCGCGAAATTCTTCCCGGGCGAGCTCATTCCTCTCGCCAAGGTCGTTCACGGAAACGAAGGAATGCTGGCGTTTCTGGTCGTCATCATCTGGCACATCTTCAATGCCCACCTTTCTCCCGAGGCATTCCCCTACGACGCGAGCATCTTCACCGGAAAGATCAGCCGCAAACGAATGCTTCACGAGCATCCGCTCGAGCTCCTGCGAATCGAAGAGAACGACCCGCCTGCTTCAGAAGAGGGGGGCGGAGCCGCTACGGCCGTCGAAGCGGCCCGTCCACCGGAGCATGAGTGACCTGGCGCTCGGCTCGATCGTCGACGCCGTTTTGGGCGCGCTCCTGTTCGGCTCGCTTTCGAAGCTCTGGGACGCCCCGGCCGGCCGGGAGAGACTGAAGCTTCGCCTGCTCGCGTTCGTCGTTCCACCGATTCTCCCTTTTCTTTTTCTTCCGGCCGATCGATTGAGACACAGCCCGTTCTTTGAGTGCCATCTGGCGCTCTTCGATTCCCGGCGTCTCGACCAGCTCTCGACAGGCCCCGCGACCGGCTCGGAGCTCGTGTTGGTCGCAGCGGTCGCGGCCGGCCTCGCACTGTTGATCCGTGACATGGTTCCGATTCTGGTGGATGGGCCCGGCCGCGAGCCGGAACCGGATTCGAGCAAGACCGGCGACGCCCCACTCCCATCGCCTCAAAGGAAAACATTCGACCGCCTTTCTGCTTCCGGAATCCGGATCCGCCTTCGCCGGCCTCCCGACGGAGAAAGCGGCGCGATCTTTTGCCGCGGCCTGGTGCGTCCTGCCGTGTGGGTCGATTCGTCGCTCATCGACTCGCTCGAGCCTGCCGAGCTCGAAGCCGCAATCGCACACGAGCTTTCTCATGCAATCCATCGAGACGGGATCACCGGATGGGCGGCCCTGGTTTTTCGTGCCTTCTTTTTTTGGAATCCTGCGGTGCAGATCACGGGCCGGGCGGTCGTTCGCGAGCTTGAAATCCGGGCCGACGAAGAGGCCGTCTCGTCGGGGCCCGGCTCGCCAAACAACCAACCCCTGGCAAGGGCGCTCGCCAGGCTCGATCCGTCTGAAGAATTTCTCCCGGCCCTCTCGCTTCGCGCGCGAATCCGGCGGCACGTGCTGCACGACACGATCCGAAGACGACGGCTTCTTCTCGAGGCCACTCCCCGCAGCCGGTCGCCGATCGGAGCGGGCGCACCGGGTTTCGCCGCTGCCGGATTCGTCGCGCTTTTGTTTTTCGTGATGTGAGGCCCGCTTGAAAAAACTCGACCATGGAAGCAATTCCCGGCCTGATCGGAGCGCGGCGCCCGCGGAGCGAATCGACTCCCGCCGTTTACGATCGGCCGTACTCCTCTGTCTATCGGCGGCGGTGCTCCTTCGGCTCGCCGACGCTCTGCTCAGCCTCGCCATCGGATTCCCGCGAGGAGTCGTTCGGCATGCGAGCCTCGAAGCGGCGGAAGAAGCCCTCGGCGCACGCCTTCCCCGCCCGCGCTGGCTCCCGAGCGATCTCGAGGGATCACCGTCGGAAATCCTGACCGCGAGGGAACCCCCGTTTTCCGCCTCCCTTGGATGGCGAAACCGCCGCTCGGGCCGGGTAACGTGCCGGCTCGCCCAGAGTTTCCGCGCGACCGAGCCTCCTTCCGAACAGCTTTTCCCAGCCGGACGACTCTTCGATCGACGGCGCGTCGACATCGCGGGTCAGTCGGTCACTCTCGACCAGCTCGAAGTTCCTGGCGAAGGGAGCTGGGACGAGATCGGGTGGAGCGTTCGGGATCGCAATTTTGTTCTTCGTTATCGAGGCCCAGCCCGAGAGCTCGTGAGACTGGTGGAGTCCATCCAGGAAGGTTCGCGTTGAATCAACCGGCGCGCTTCGAAGGGAAAATCCGGGCCATTCACGGGCTCCAGGCACGAACGGTGGTGCTCGTCGCGCTCGGGGCGATTGTCCCTGTCGCGATCGGAGGCGGATTCGCGGCAGTGGCGCTGCGTGAGCTCGAGCAGACCATCATCTCGGAACGGCGCAGCGAAGCGCTCCGAACCGCCAAGCAGCTCGACGATTCCCTTTCGCTCGTCGCCGAGGGGCTCCTCGAAATCGCCGAAGCCGGTCCCGCCGGCAAATCGGCTTCGGGACCCGCGGAACGTCTTCTTTTCCGCACCGGCTTCATCACGGGTATCGATCAGGAGATCGAAGAAACATCGCCCATGCGCAAAGACTCCACCGACCGCCCGCGCGCCCGGCGAGAGACCGCCGGCCATCAAATTCTGTTTTCGATCCCGCTCACCCGAGATCCCCAGTCCTCGCAGCGAAGACTCGGAGCCCGAATCGATCCGTCCAGCCGGGCATTTCAGAATCTCCTTCGCTCCGACCTGTCCCAAACCCCGGGTTCCGTCGACTGGATCGGCGCGGACGGATCCGTTCTCGCCTCGACCGACCCGTCCCGAATGACAGCTCACGGGCGGCACAACCCGCACGGCGCACGGTTCGCCGTTCTGCGGGACACGAGGCGGGCGGAGGCGGGCAGTTGCCGAAGTTGCCATGGCGCCGCGAAGTTTTCCGGCGAGAACGAAATCGTGGCTCTGGCGCCGACCTCGATCACCGCAGGGGGCATTTCGATTCGAGCACCCGAATCGGATCTCCTTTCGCCCGTCCGAACCCTGCGAACCCGCCTCATTGTGCTCATTCCCATTCTCGCCGCCGGGGTCGTCCTGTTCTCAACCGGCGCAGCCTTGAGCCTCCGGCGGCCACTGGCTCAACTCCGCCGCTCGGCCGAACGAATCGCCGCCGGCGACCTGACAAGTCCCATTCCGTCTCTCGCCGAGGATGAGGTCGGCCGGCTCGGCCGGGCTCTCGAAAAAATGCGGCAGGCGCTCGCCGACTCGATCGCCGGAGTCGAACGGGCCAACGCCGCGCTGGAGACCCGGGTCGACGAAAGAACTCGCGAGCTCCGCCAGCTCTCCAGCCAGCTCGAAGAACAAAGCGCCCGCCGCGCGCAGGTTCTCGCCCGGCTGATTTCAGCCCAGGAAGACGAGCGAAAGCGAATCGCGCGCGAGCTCCACGACGAAACCTGCCAATCGGTCTCCGCTCTCCTTCTCGCAGTCGAGGGAGCGCTGGCGCGCGGCATCGTCCTCCACGACCGGACGAAGCTCGACGAGATCCGCGCACTGGCATCGCACACGCTCGACGAGCTTCACCGCTTGATCTTCGACCTGCGCCCGTCGTTGCTGGACGACCTCGGGCTCCAGGCGGCGCTCGAGTGGTGGGCAAACCGGAATCTCGCTCCCGCCGGCATCACCGCGCGTTTCGAAATCGAAGGGTTCGACGAACGCCTCCCCGGATCCGTCGAGATCACGTCCTATCGGGCAATCCAGGAGGCGCTCGCCAATGTTCTCCGCCATTCGCACGCGGAAGCGGTCCTGATTCAAGTCGAGCGGGCAGGAGGGAAACTGGCCGTTGAGATCGAAGATGACGGCGCCGGATTCGACCCCGCCGCTTTCGCACGTCCGCGAGAGGATGGCCAGGGGCTGGGCCTCGCGGGAATGAGAGAACGGATCGAAATTCTGGGCGGCACGATCCGGATCGATTCCGCACCGGGAAAAGGATGTCTCGTCCGATTTGAAATTCCGCTCGAAGGGAAGGCTTCCCGATGAGGCGCCTCCGGCGCGGCCGTCGCACCGAAGGCTCTCGTCACAGGAAAGGTCCGCCATGCCGAAAATTCGCGTTCTGATCGCCGACGATCACGCGATTCTGCGGGAGGGTATCCGCGCTCTCCTGGAGGCCTCGAACGAAATCGAAGTCGTGGGTGAAGCGGCCGACGGTCGTGAGGCTATTGAACGAAGCGTCTCGCTCAAGCCCGACCTCGTCCTTCTCGACGTTGCGATGCCCGAGCTCGGCGGGCTCGAGGCCGCACTCGAAATTCGCCGCTCGGTCCCCCGCGCGAAGATCCTCATTCTCACTCAGTACGACGACGCGGCGTATGTTCGGCGCTTTCTGAAGGCGGGAGCTTCGGGCTACCTGCTCAAGAAAACCGCCGGGGCGGAGCTCGTGGCCGCAATCCGAAACGTCCACCGCGGCGGGCTCGTTCTCGACCCTTCGATCGCCCGGGATGCGCTCGAACCTGCCGCACCGGGCGGGGACGATTCCGAAAAACTTTACGACGTTCTCACGGACCGGGAGAAACAGGTTCTCCGGCTCGTCGCGGAAGGCAAGAGCAACAAGGAAGTGGCAGAATCTCTCGGCGTCTCCGTCAAGACGGCCATGAGCCACCGCGAGCACGTTTTTTCGAAGCTCCATCTGCACAGCCGCCTCGACGTCGTGAAATTTGCGCTAGCGCACGGAGTGATCCGGCTGGATTGAAGGCGCGGGCGGCGGTCGACCGCTCGCGCCTCGTTCGTCGAAAGCTCCACACGGTCAGTTCTTCTCACCGGGATCGGCGCTCCGGGTTTCGATGGCCTTCCGGGCCGCCACCTTTTTCCCGCGTCTTCCCGCAAACCACGCCTCCCCCGGTCGCCAGGGCATCCCGATCGTCGCGGCCGTGTCGCTGACGGCGTGCGCCATCCCCCGCGCCATGTTGCGCCCGAGATGCTGGAAGAACAGCGCGAATCCGATGACGGGAAGAAAGACCACATAGAGTCCTCCCAGGATCGGGGCCATCACAAGAAAGAGCAGAATCGGAAGACGAACGAACACCTCGTCGGCGTTCCCCGGGAGCTCTCCTCCTTCTCCGGACAGCACCACGATCTCCCAGTCCTTTCGATTCCAGTAGAACCCGCCCTTGACCGTTTGTCCGCCTCTGTTGTCTTTCATGGCGTCCTCCTTTGTTGTTCTCACACTTCCAAGATCGGGCGGAAGGGCCGGGCCTGGCATCGGGAGCACACCCGAGAGCCGCCGGAAAATTGTCCGAGGGGGGAAGGAATTGGTCCGGGGAGATCCCGAAAAATCACGTCGAGGACTTTTCGTCCGCTTGGGGCCTGCGATCGGATAGCCCCCGGGATGCGCACACGATTCCGCGGGCCCGGCCTGCCGAAGAAGGGTTCGACTCGCCAGGCTCGCCCCCCGCAGTGACGACCTGGACGCTCGGATTGCAACAGAGCCCTACGTAGTACGATTCTCTTCGGTGAAACCCCCTTCCCGGTCGCGAGCCGAGCGAACGTCCGTTCCTCCCGAAGCAACCTTCGTCGCCATCGATTTCGAGACCGCCGATCGAGGGCGCGACAGCGCGTGCGCAGTCGGAGTCGTGCGGGTCGAGAAGGGACGAGTCGTGGCGCGGGAATACAGATTGATCCGCCCGCCGCGGCGTTCGTTCGAGTTCACCTGGGTTCACGGAATCACCTGGAATCAGGTCGCGGCCGAGGCGCCTTTCGATCAGGTTTGGCCGGCACTCGAGTCATTGATCGATGGCGCAGAGTTTCTGGCGGCGCACAATGCGTCTTTCGACCGGGGTGTCCTCAAGGCCTGCTGCGAACGGGCAGGAATGCCGCCGCCGCCCGTTCGCTTCGAATGCACGATGAGACTCGCGCGCAGAACCTGGTCTCTCTACCCCACGAGGTTGCCGGACGTCTGCCGGCACCTTCAGATTCCGCTTCGCCACCACGACGCACTTTCGGATGCGGAGGCGTGCGCAGCCATCGTCGTGGCTGCCAGCGGCACCGCGGCCCTGCCACCGGCACCCTGACGGCCCGCCATCAACTCCGTTCGAACCCGACCGGCTCAGGGCTTTGGCTTTGCCGCTGCACCCTTCGCCACGCCGGTTCTCGGCGCTAGGATTTTCGCGAGAAGATCCGGCTTCGTCTCGTCGCGCGCGAGAATCGGGTACCGTTCACCGCCGTGATAATCGACGGGGTAAACCCGGAAGAACTCGCCGCTCCGGGCGAGAAGCTCGAGGGGAGCGGCCGCCCCTTTGGATTCGCCCAAAGCGTCACGCAGCCAGTGATGATTGAATTTTTTGGAATTGACCGCGAGAAGGGTCATTCCAGGGGTCATACCCGCCCGCTCGGCGGGGCCGCCCGGAATGACGTCCACGATCTCCCCCTTGTTCTTGACGATCAACCCGAGGGAACCGGTGAAGTCGAAAACGTCGGCATCGTCCTCGCGAGCTTTCTGAAGCTCGCCGCGCGTGTCGCTCTCCCCCAGCTTCCAGCCCCCTCGGACGACACCGTCGAGCGGCGGTTTGGGGGCCGTCCTGAAAACCCTTTCCTCGAAAAACTTTCTCCAATCGTAGGGCGCGACACCGTTGAGCGTGGTGACGACCTCGTCGAGCGTGTACGTGACGACCTTCGGTGATCCGCTTTCGCCGCCGTAGAACGCGCGACAGAAGTCGTCGAGGGAACGCTTCCCTCCGGTCGTCTCGCGAATCAGCGTATCGGCGTCGAGCCAGAGAAGCAGCCCCTCGTCGTAAAAGTCGACACCACGCCGCGAAGCCTCCCAGTGCTCCGGGGCCCCATAAAGGATCTGCGCCGCTATCGATGTGTCTTCGAGCGATCGCCATTCCCGGCCCTTCTGCGTGCCGGCCCACAGCGCCACTCGCGCCAGGTTTTCGCGATATTGGCCAGGCGTGGACAGCCCGCTCCGAACGGCGAGCAGATTGCCCAGATATTGCGTGAGCCCCTCGTAGACCCAGAGAAGCTCGGTGTGCATCGGCTGTTCGAAATCCGCGGTGGCGAGGTCGGCCGGACGGCGATACTTGCCGTTCCAACTGTGCACGAACTCGTGCGGAAGAAGTGTCGCGTGAATTTTCCGGAGATCCTCGTCGATCAGCGAACGCTCTCCGAGACGATCGTCGCTCGATTGATGGTGCTCGAGACCGAAATGAGCGATCGAATCGCTGAGGGCGAGCAGAAACGCATAGTGCTGATAGTGGCGCGCTCCGAAGAGCGCCCCGCTCTCCGCGACGAGACGGTCATAAGCCTCTTTCTGAGCCGGAACCATCGCGAGCGCAGCTTCAGAATCCGCTGCCACCACGATCTTGTGCGGCCGCGCGTCGCTCCCGATCGAAATGTCCCGCAGGTGGGCTCCCATCAAGACCGGAGAATCGACCAGCGTCTCCAGAGACTCTGGCAGAAACTCCACTCTCGCCCCCTCGTCTTTCGCCGTTGCCAGAGAGGTACCGAACTTCCAACCGGAAGGAAGGCGGAGCGCCGCGCGATAGACGAGATCACGGGCCGGCGTTTTGGACGGATACAGGACGAGCTGGTTCCAGTTGAGCGTCGCGAGCTGGGGCGACGCCGAGGCGCCGGAGCTGAATCCTTCGGCAGCGATCGGAGTCAGGACGTCGAACCTCGCCTCGAGGCGGTCGACTCCGGCCGGAATGGTGCAATGAAAAAGGAACATCTCGACTTCATCCCGGCGCCAGCGAATCGTTTGGCCGCTGGCCGTCAACTTCAGACCGACCAGATCGACGATCGGACCGGTGGGCCCATGCTCTCCCGGGAGCCATTTCGGATACGCGAGCGTGAGATCCCCGGGTGTGACGGAGAGAACGACCCGACTGTGAAAAATTCGCCGGGGCGCCTCGCTCGCATCGACCTCGACCTCGTTGGGAGGCGCCGCAAGAAGCGTCGCCGCCGGCATCGAACTGAGCGCGAGAAACAAAAGCGACGCTGCGGCGGGGAAAACAGGTCCAGCGGCCAAACGGGTCGACTTCATCATTGAGCGGTTTCCTTTTCTATTTGAATCTTTTCAATGGGCACCAAGGGTCACTTTCGCCAACCGCCATGGACCGGCATCCATTCACAGGGGGCCGGATCCCGCCTCCACATGCGCCAGGCGCAAAAGGAAGTCCCCCGCTCCCCTCCTCCGCGATCTTCAGCCGATCGTCCGATCCTTCCGTTCGCTCAAACTGTAACGATCGGGTCGAGTCTACGACATCCGCAACTCGCCGAGCGGTCCGCTTTCGTCACGGAGGCGAAACTGAGCCCAATCCTGACGGCCCCGATTCCCGGCCCAATCAGAATTCAGGCTGAAAGAGCTGGCATGGAATTCCGGCGAATGTGCCTTTTGATTCAGAGCCAAAGGGATCTCACGCGAGGGACGATACCGGGAGTAGACTCGACGGAGGGGAGCTTCCCAAAGGGAGATCGGCGTCCGCATTGCCCGCCGGCCCTTTCGGACAATCAACTTGTGGTGCTTTTTCCCTTCCCCGACAAGACGACCGATCCTGAGGTTCGATTCTGAAAATTTTCATCCCTTCCAGCGGCAGCGGGCCGATGGCATCGAGTACGGATTGAAAACGAGGTCCTGATCAATTTCATCGACGGATCGTTCGAACAAAGGAGTGGACAATGAGAAATATCGGATTCCGCGAGAACCGGGAGATCTGCGAGCCCGAACCCGTCCGCCGGAGAATCCTTTCCCTTTCTCTGGCATTCGTGCTCGCCTCCGTGATGGCGCCGATGCTGTCTGCTCCCGCGAACGCCGTTCTTTGCGCCACCGACGAGGTGCCGGCCGGAACACTTCTCTTTCCTTTCCTCACCGCTTCCTTTGCGGCGGAATCGACACCGGCGAATCCCGTCGCCGACCGGTCGAGGCCGATGAGCCTTTTCTCGATCACGAACGTTTCATCGACGCCGCGCATTGTCCATTTCGTCCTTTCGAACGACATGGGAACTCCTCTGCTCGGCTGGGATGCGCTCTTCAACGGATACCAGACCATCAGCCTCGACTTTGCCGACATCGTGGAAGGGAAGCTCCGGTCGACGGGGGGAACGTTTTCACCGACGCCGACGACCGTTCCTGCCAAAGCCTGGGGACCGATCGGAACGTTTTACTCCGGTGTTCCGAAGCTGCCATTCGCGAAATCCGTCGGGAAGAGCCGGGGTTCGACCGACTCGATTTATGGTCTCTGCACGAATCCCGACGCAACTCCCGGCCTCGTGCTCCCGCCCGATCAGCTCGGAGCGGTTCTCCCCGAGTACCTCCGTGCCGCGATTTTCCTCGGGCTTCGAAAATCGGCGACGATTGCAGAAAACGGTTAGTGGGGGAACTTTCCGCCCTTCTACGTGACGCCCGACTGGCTCCTCAATCGAACGTCCAACGACCCGATTCACGCCTCGATCACGGTGGACGTCGTCGCGGCCTGCGGGGGAGGCGGCCCCTGGGAAGGTGCTGCGTATTTCTCGCGGTACGCACGGCCGCAGACGTCGTCGAAGTACGGAGACGGAAGCGCGTCCGACCTGGTCGTTGGTCTCGGCAATACGCTCATCGGCGACTGGTCGATCCACGATCCGTCCGGGCGGCAGTTCGAAGCGGGGCGCGCGGTGGCGATCGAGATGGACAATCAGGACGTTCCGAATACCGGCCCGAGCTCGAAGGGCGTCGAGAATGGAGCCTCGTTCTACCGCTATGGCGGTCCCGCCTGCGAACCGGGGCAGTACACCGGCGAACCGGCGGCCTGCGAGGACACCTACACCGGCACGGACTACGGTTCCGATTATGTTCGCGGATCGCCGCTTTTCTTTGGCGCCTGGAACGGTCCTCTTCCAACCGGAGATTTTCGGGAGCCGCTTCCGAGCGCTTTTGCATTCCGGTGGGACAGAACCGCCGGCAACATGAAGCTCCGGGTCTGGAAGGAGAGCGCAGATCTTCTTCCGTACTTCGGTTTCACGTACATCTATTCGCCGATGGCTTACGGGTATTACGCGTTCGACGATGACGGGCACGTTTTTTTCCAGGACGACACCTGCCCTGTCTGCACCTGCCCCACGGCTCCTGGTGAAATCAATCAGCTCCCTCTCGCGGTTCAGGAAATCGACATCGGGACACTCAATCTGCCCACGACGTACATGCTGACCGGCTGGATCGTCCTGGCATTTGCCGGGTCGAACACGATCCACTTTCCGGTCCCCGGCGGATACTCCGATCCCGCCCTGAGCACCATCGACGCGCAGGCCTGGGTCGAGGCGGTCTACACGAATTCGACGGGGAGAACGGTCGTCGTCCGGCCGGCAATTCTCGGCAACTATCTCTGTCAATCCCACTCCGTCACGTCGTGCCCCCGCACCGGTCGTGACCGGACCGACCCGGGGGACGCGGATTACTGACCTCTGAATCAGCCCGACAGATGGGAGCCGGATGCAAGCGCCCGAGGTCACCGACCGGGCGCCGCGGTTCAATCTGTTACGACGACCATCGGGCCGGACTCGGAGAAATCACGAAACCGTCCGCCACGCGGCGTATGATGTTTCTTCCATCCCAGCCGGGCCTTTCGGGGCCGCGCGCATCTCCACGAGGTTTTCTTGACGAAAAAAGACGATTCCCATCCCGGCCAGCCATCCGATTTTCGTGAGCTCGGTCTTCCCGAGTCCTTCCTCAAGGTCCTGGCTGCCGTTGGCTATGAAACGCCTTCGCCCATCCAGCGGGCGACGATTCCCCACCTGCTCGGGGGCCGCGACCTGATCGGCCAGGCTCAGACGGGCACCGGCAAAACGGCAGCCTTCGCACTGCCGATCCTGGTCCGCCTCGACCTCGCTCAAAAAAAACCTCAGGCTCTGGTCCTGACACCGACACGCGAGCTCGCCATCCAGGTCGCCGAAGCGTTTCATCGCTACGCGGCCGGGCTCCCCGGCTTTCACGTGGTTCCGGTTTATGGCGGACAAGGGTATGGCCCGCAGCTGGCGGCGCTCCAGCGCGGAGTCCACGTCGTCGTCGGAACTCCGGGGCGAATCATCGACCACCTCGGCCGAAAAACGCTCGACCTTTCCGCCATTTCGTTCCTCGTCCTCGATGAAGCCGACGAGATGCTCCGGATGGGATTCCAGGAAGAAGTCGAGTCGATTCTCAGTACGACTCCTGCGACTCGCCAGACGGCGCTGTTTTCCGCGACGATGCCGGCCGCGATCCGGAAGATCGCGCAAGTCCATCTTCGGAATCCCGTCGAAGTGACCATTGATGCCAAGCCTCGCGCAGCCGAGAAGGTTCGCCAGCGCTATTGTCTCGTCAGCGGAGGTCACAAGCTCGACGCGATCACGAGGATCCTCGCCACCGAAACGTTCGACGCGATGCTCATCTTCACGCGGACCAAACTCGGAACCGACGAGCTCGCCGAAAAGCTCGGCGCCCGCGGCTTCGAAGTCGGGGCGATTCACGGCGACATCCTGCAGGCGCAGCGCGAACGGGTCGTCGCACAACTCAAAGAAGGAAAAATCGATCTCCTCGTCGCGACCGACGTCGCCGCCCGCGGCCTCGACGTCGAACGGATCAGTCACGTGCTCAACTACGACGTCCCCAATGACATCGAAAGCTACGTTCACCGGATCGGCCGCACCGGGCGGGCCGGCCGGAGCGGGGAAGCGATCGTCTTCGTCTCCCCTCGCGAGCGCAATCTTCTGCGGACGATCGAGCAGGCGACGAAACAGCCAATCGAACAGATGGAACTGCCCAGCCTCG
>Ga0315281_10003436_pt1 | contig 23176 bp, 17 predicted proteins | sample YL17G07_0_MG_FD_204540 | JGI IMG/M metagenome (GOLD analysis project Ga0315281, IMG submission 204540) | Sediment microbial communities from Yellowstone Lake, YNP, Wyoming, USA - YL17G07_0 | ecosystem: Environmental > Aquatic > Freshwater > Lake > Sediment | place: USA: Wyoming | collected... | reverse complement strand
ATGTCCATGGGATGTGCTTAGCCTGCTGATCTTGTTGCTCGTCAGATCAAGCAGTTTGAGCTGATGGTCTTCTCCTGCAAACAGGATTTGCTTGCCGCCGGGTAACGGTGTCATGGCTGAAACTGAGTAAATGTTTTCTGAAGGACGAAATACGGTGTTTTTCCAGTTTCTGCGCTCGCCTTTTGACTTTAGTTCAAACTCACCTGCATAACCGGCTTTTTCAAATATAAGTTGTTGGTCAACATCATTTGGCTGAACTGCATGCTCGACCGGTTTGCCGGATCTGACGCCCTCCATTTTTCCGCTAGCGGTATTCCAGGCCTGAACGATCCCCCCCTCACCGCCCACGACAAATCCGGCGGGTGTCAAGGCTATTGAAGACTTGCCCTGAACCCGGCCTGACAGTCTGGATTTTAAGGTCAATGCAGGGTAATTCCAGATTATTGCAGTGCCATCTGCGCTGGAAGAAAGCAGATATTTTTTGTCCGGAGAAAAAGCAAAGTCAGATACCCAGGATGTATGCCCGTCCAGTTTGGAAACACTTTTGCCAGTAGCCAGGTCAACTATTTCAATCGGCTTGCTTGCGCTTCCGACGATCAGCTTTTGTGCGTCGGGGGAAACTTTGGCGCTCAGCAAATTATAGTTTCTCCTGTATGACTGGAGTTGATTGCCACTGCTGACATCGAATACCCGGACTTCCGTATTAGATGGCACGTCATCTCCAACACCCGTTCCCAACACCTTGCTGCTGTCCGGGGAAAACGCAAGTGATGAAACTCCAGCTGTGTATCCAGCAAAGGTTTTTGCAAATTTAAAACTTGGTCTCCAAGAAATTGTTTTTTCATTTTCCCAGGTTGCTGTGCGCCATAGCTTGATAATGGCGGGTCGATTTGAACCTTGTGGGCCTAACGCAGTGGTATTTCCTGAGGCTAACCATTTCCCATCGGGCGAAAAAGCGACAGAGGTGATGGATACCAAACTTTCCCTGGCATCAAGCTTTTTGATTTCCTTGCCGCTTGATATCTCCCAGATGCGCACGGTGCCATCACCTCCCGCCGTTGCCAGCCAGAGGCCATCCACAGAAACAGCAACCTGATTGACAGTATCGGAATGCCCGAGAAACATTTGAACAATCTGTCCTGTATTGGTATTCCACAAGATGGCTGTACCATCAGATGAACCTGAAACAGCTTGATTTCCGTTTGGCAGATATGCAACGCTCAGTACTGCTCCTTTATGGCCATTAAGGGTAATAATTTCACGGCCTGTTGAGGTCTCCCATAGCCGCAATGAACCGTCTAGCGAGGAAGTTAATATTCGCGAACCATCAGGAGAAAAAACACCTGCCGAGATACCCGAAGAGTGGCCTGATTGAACAACAACAGCAGGTTGTGCGTATGAAGTCACTTGTACACAACATAAAAAAATAATAAATAGGCTGTGATATGCAATGAATGATTTATTCATAAAATAATTTGCTCCAGTTCGGATATGTATTCGATACTATCATAGTCAGTCATGCTTTAAGTTGTTGTTTCTAGCCGTGCATTCTCGCAATGCGGCTGCCCGCAAGCGATACACGGTCTGTCATCGAGTGCAGCAATATCTTCGACAGGCGCAACTGACAGCCGTTGCTTAATTTATCAATTGTTTCAAAGGCAAGTTCTGCAACAACCGAATCAGACATGGCTGCAACCGTTGCCTGTCTTGTGGTGTCCTGCTGGATGTAGGCCATTTCACCGAAATGTTCCCCGGGTTTGATTACATTGAGCAAGCGGCCATTTTTGGTGACCTTGAGTGAACCTGAACCGAGGATGAACATACTATAACCAGGCTCGTCTTCTCTTAGTATAACTGTATGTGCGGGAACTTTACTCCAGGTACTGTTGCGTGCCAATTCCCAGATTTCCGGATCAGGGAAAATTTTCAACTCATCCCGGCCTCGTAGCAACCTGAATTTTTCGCTATCGGGTACTGGCTGATGAAAGGTGCTGAATTTTCCGATGTCTGCAATTTCCAGGGCAAGCTCTGCCCAATTTTCGTAACGTTCCTCGGGAGTCTTTGCGATCATTTTAAGGATGATTTTATCCAGTTGCGGCGTAATCTCGGTGCGATGACTGCTCGGTGATGCAGGAATGCTGCTGGCTATAACATCAAACAGTTCGATAATATTTTTGGCCCGGAACGGCAGAACGCCTGTCAGCAAGTGGTATGCAACCACACCAAGGGAGTACATATCGCTGGCATGCGTTAAACGATGACCGGAAATCTGCTCCATAGACATGTAGGATGGTGTGCCTACAACCACTTTTTGGGTAACCTGAGATTTATAAAAAACAGAAGAGCCAAAATCGGCAATTTTGATTTCAGTTCCGGATACCAGCATCAGGTTTTCGGGTTTGATATCTCGGTGAATAATACCCTGGCGAAAGGCGTAATCCAGCGCACCGCAACATTTAAAAACTAATTGCAGGATTGTGTTGATCGGCAGTAATGAGTCGGGGAAAGTGTAACGCACCAGATTTCCGCCGGGGATATACTCCATGGCCACATAGCCGGAGTCATCTGATATAGAGGCCTCCAGTATTGAAACAATATGTGGGTGAGCAAGCTGGCCGGCAAGAGAGATTTCAGTAATAAACTGATTGAGACACTGCTCGTTAAACTCGGGATCGGCCAATGTCGATTGATCAAGAATTTTCACAGCTACCTGGCGATGTGCAAAAGTGTCCTGAGCAAGATATACCTTGCCCGTCGCACCTTCCCCGATCTGCATCATCAGGTCGTACTTCCCCAGTCTCTGCGGTAACTTCATAACTTATTTTGTAATACCACAGCTTCCTGGTATTTCTGAAAAATTAATGGATCTCTCTCCACAAAGCTATATGCCTAGCAATATCCACCGCGTACCTATCTGGCAATTATCGCCAGATCTACACTTCCCTAATTTATGTTCACCACCCTGGTAGGCTTTAATTTTTGATATGAGGGCATCGCCATACCCACCGGTGCACCTATATAGGTTGGGTCAGTGATGACATATTTTTTGCCTTGATAATCTACTGTCGAATACTCTGCCTTGACCTGTTTTAAGGCTACTGCCGTGCTCATATGGCCTGGATAGAGCAAACCAACGACTTTGACCCCAACCAACTCGCGAACCAGCCATGCAAACAGTACTGAACGGTCCTCACAGTCGTTGTAGGGGAAGAACAGTGATTCTTCCACAAAGAAGTATCTCTCGCGGCCAAACTGGGCATCGTCAGTTTTGTAAGGGAAGGCTTTCTGTACAAAATTAAGCAGAAAATACACGGCTTCATCCTCACTCATTGTTGCCGTGTACTTTTTCAGCTCAGGCAACAAACCGGCACGCAACAGCGAGCTGCCCTTGGTATCAAAATACAGTTCAAATTCAGACTGCGGGAAAGTGTCGAGATACTCTACTAGCCGGCGGTCATAGGGAACCGTAAATTTAATATTCTTGCCCTTGTAGTCAAATGCCAGCGTACGTTGTGCCGTAACTGTCTTGGAAAAGCCTGTTGCTGCAGATTGTATGTCCAGTGACTTCAACTTGTTGGGATAGCTCGCCTCATAGGTGTAAAAGCTGCCTATGCTGTCGCCGTGATCCAGTGCCAGCGCGGCATAATAGGTCTGCTCTCCTACCTTGATAAATTTGGTGGCATAAACCGGCTGCTTCATCGCAACGAACAGATGTACGTCATCTCCGGCATAACCCAATCTGACGTCATAGCCGGATTTAACCAGGAAATACCAAAGTAACAGATTCTGTTCCGACTTGCGGTTGGGCTGTATTGCCTGAACGATAGAGCGCCAGAGTGTTACGCCACCCCAGTCATCCATTTTTAATTCCCGACGCGTATCCGAAACAGTCTGAATAATCGGCTCATACTTGCTACTGCTCATCACTGTCCAGAAAGCGCTCATCGCCTCAGGCTTGGCACCACCGTTCAGGCGATAATCTTTCCATTTTTGATCAAAGGAAAACCTTACGGCATTGCCAAAAAAGACAATTTCCAGCGTATCAGCTGCCACGGGAACAGGCTTGGGCTGTGGCGGGGGTGGCGGTGGAACAACGGGAGGAAGCGGAGGTGCAATGACCACAGGAGTTGGTGGTGGTGTCGGCGTAACAGGCTTGGGACCCGGTGTCACAGGCACGGTGGGAGCAACTGGGACAGCTGGAGCAACCACCGGAACTTGCTTGGGCTTGGGCTCCTTGATGCGAACCTTGCCCCGGAATGTATCAAATTCACTCCATTGACCCTTGAGAAAGTCGGCAAATTCGCGATCCTGCTTTTCCTTGTACTCCTGAAACTCAGCCTGAATTTTCTGTACACCTTGCTGTTGTTGCTTGCGGAAAGCTTCAAAATCTTCAGCAGCCAAAAGCTGTTGAGAAAAAATACTCGCAGTCAGAACAATTGATCCAGCAAGAAATACATTCGCCATCATCGGGGTCGCCTTCATGCCTCACTCCTGTAAAAGTTATTTGTCGCTAGGTACCAGCCATACCCACAAAACATCATTTTCAGTATCACGCCACTTTTCCTTAACCATCACCTTAACGCCTGTCTGATCGGTGTTTTCACGAGTGCTTTGTGAGCTCACTGTACTTGCACCGTTATTTGTACCTACTGTAAGGGAATTTTGCTCGGACACTATGCTTACACCAAAACGCTTTGCATACTCAGTTCTTCCACGCAGAACAGCCAACTCCTCTTGGGCAACCTTCCCTCCCACATGAAAGCCTGCGGAAGCAGACACGCCCTTACCTGGGTTTTCAATCCAGGCTGGTCTCGAATCAACAACAGGTGCAGGTTTGGGGCCAAGACCCAGGCTTGCACAGGCTGATAACAATACTGAAAACAACAACACCAATGTCACATTAAAAATTTGCTTCATTTACTCCCCCTGGTTTAATCTTTATTTAATCTTTTACCTGCTTAATCCACTGCTCGGCATAGGATTCAAATGTGTCCATGTCCTTTTTAGTCTCTTCACTCAACTCTTTTTCAACTACTTTTTTTCCATCAAAGGAAGCCATTCGATTTGCCTCAAGGCTAAACTCACGTTTGTACTCGACGAATTCTTTCTGGGTATTTTCCTTGTATTCCTGGAATTCCTTTTCTTTTTTGGCTACACCTTCTGCAATTCCCTGCTTGAATGCCTGAAACTCATCCACCTGAGCCTGCTTGTGAATTTCAAACTCACCACCTTCCGGGCTGGCAACGCTCACATTTCCCTTGCGCATGCCAATTTCGTTACGGCCTTCCACATCTGTCACCAGAAAACGTGTACCACGAATACCGATGGTTGTTGTAGCCGTTCTGACTTCAACAGGCTTCTGCTTCCCTTTTACAGCGTTAAAAGCATAGTAAACAACACCAGAAATCTGTTTGAAAAATCCTGACTTCTCTTTGTCCTTGCTCTTATCTATCTCAACCTGGCTATTTTTGCCCACAATGATAAAACCACTTTCACCAACGCGGACAACAGCTCTTGCAGTAGGTCCGGTAGCCAATACATTACTGGGTGGCAATATGCTTTTTGTCTGTACAGGTTTTTTTGACTTTCCAGCCGTATCACTGACCACAACACTGCCTTCAGCTGTCATCACTTCCACGTTATCATCAGCAAAGCCGGCACTCGTCACCAGCAGACCCGTTAAACAAAGCGCAAATTTAATACTCGAAATATTGAATGTCATCGCGTTACCTCTTTACATCGGTTGATAGTTCACCCTGTGCTTCACGAGAGTTTGCACGCTGCTGCTCTGGAGAGTTCCCGTTAGCCGGTACAGGTGCTTTGGCGCAGGCAGCAAGGCCTGCCGTGATCAAAAGTATACATATAAAAGAAATATATTTATTCATTTTCCTACCTCCTCTTTCGAAAACGCATTCCGGGAAATCGCTTCAGAATATCAATTCACCATAAAGAAAGGGGCAGCACAAGCCACCCCTCTAATCACTGTTGATATCATCAGCCAGTTTCTAAATTGACTGACTGCTTGAAGTTATACATATGACACTTCAAACTCATCAATCAGCTATTACTTACCAGCAGCCTCCAGTTTTTGCTTGGCAATGTCTGCAGCCAGCTCATCCTGTGCCTTACCGGCCTGGAATTTCTGCCAAAGCGCTTTCTCGTTATTCATGCTTGATTTAACAACAGCCTCCGTTGCTTTTGCAGCTGAAGTTTCATCCAGGCCTACCAATACGTACATAGTGCCATCTGGAGCCTGTGCGCTTCTCATGATCTTGCTGCCAACCAGCGTTTCATCTGTAATTTGCTTGGTAGCTGAAGTGTAAACAGCATCAACTGTTTCCTTGTCGCCCACACCCGTTGTCTCGGCATATTGCTTGATCATGTTTGTTACGCGAGTTTTCATGGCAGTTGCCAGCTTAACGCGAGCAGATGTTGCGGCATGAGTCTTCTGGAAATCAACTCCGGCGGCAGTTTTTGGGTGACTACCTGTAGCAGCAACCGCAACACCCTCAGCAGGACCATCGCACACCCACAGAGGAGCGGCTTTATCGGAGTTCGGGAACACACACTCAGCAACCCTGGCAGGCGCAGCAGGCGCAGGAGGAGCTGCAGTGGTACAAGCAGCAAGAGCCACAGCAACAGCAGAAACCAATACAACGTTAGTAATTTTTGACATTTTTAACACTCCCAATTCGAGTTAACTTGAACAATTAAAAAAACAAACAGCCCAACAACAAATGAAACCACACCAGCAGATAAATCAAATATTTAGCCACGATAACCAACACTTCGGCGCATGACCTGATATCAATTTACCCTAAGCCACAAAAAACCACAATCCTATTTACTTCATTCTTAACTAAATGACACTAATACTCAAAATCTATTGAAATACCTGAATTATTTAAATTGATAAGCTATCCAACTCAACAATCAAAAATATTCCATGTGAGTAGTGTACCAGCACATTTAGACATGGCATTCTGGTTTGTGACAAAGTACCCGAAATAGATACATAATTTTTGTGGCGCACTGACAATATTGCGCTGTCAATCCATGTCTTAAAAAATTTTTATTTTTCCTTTGAAACTTTGGTCGTCAGATCATTGAATAATGCCTTGAGTTTTTCAAAAGAACACTGTATACATTCTTTTTTTTGACTGACCGACATCTCGTTGGTCAGCACATTATACACATTGATCGTAACAAGATAATTCTCCTTATTAGCCTGTACTACGCGAATGGCGACGATCTTTTCCGCGCGATACTGGGCAGCAATGCGGCGGTAGCAGTTTGTTTCGTCACAATCCTTTTTTTTGCTTTCTTCCTGAAATGCCTGTTTAACAACAAGGTCAACTTCTTCTCCGTGTTTCAAATCAAACTTGACTGACAATCCATCTACTACTTGTTTGGTGAGCTCGGTTTTCTCGAAGGGGGTAAGGGGCCCGCTCAAAGGCAACAGTACGGCGATCTCTTTGGCAACGACAGCCTGTGCAAACAATATCTGGGCAAACATCATCGGGGCAAGCAATATTAACGCAAAGATATACTTCGACATTTTTTTCATCATAGCCCCTAATTTTTGCTTATTTGCTGAAGTGCGCTTGAAAGACGCCGCATGTTCTCAGGCGTGTAGCCAGAAAGGTTCATCAATACGACGTTATCACTATCTAGAATGATGGTGTGGGGCAGACCATAATATTTAAAAGCCTCTTTTACACCACCCGATGTCATCACAATGTTAGAGGGTGCGCCGGGCAAGGCTTTCAGGAATTTAACTATCGTTTCTATTTTTTCATCCTCGGTATGCACCGAGATAAACTTTACCCCTTTGTGTTGTTTCTCAAGGATGGCTAGCTCAGGCATTTCTTTTTTGCAGGGTATGCAATTCACCCAGAAAAAATTGATTACTTTGGGTTTGCCCGTGTCCTGTTTCAGGCGATAGTATTTTTCGTCTAGCGTGCGCCCCAAAATACTGGGGGAAGGCTGACCTACCGTTGGGCCACCGCCTGTCTCTGCACTTTCTGCTACAGGCGCAACTAATGCAATAAATACTATTACTGAAAATAATTTAACCGACATTCAAGCATCCTTCCTTAATTTAATCCCTGCATCGCTTTTTCTGCGGCTGCATTCCAGTCCAGCTCTTCATTGCTCCAGCCGATGACCTGGGCAGATACAGTGTGTGGGCCTTGCTGTTTGTGGTTTTCAATATCATAGATGGTTCTGATAATGGTGATGGTTCCCTTGCGCGCGCCCATCTGACTGATTTCAACCTTACTGGCCGCCTTGAGCAATGCCAGTTTGCTAAACCCGCGTTTGGTGGCCATGGTTCTGCATTCATCCTCTGTATTACATGCCCCAAGCAGCCTTTCTGTCGGGATATCTGAAGCTCTCAACTGGTCCAGCATTTTGCCCATTACTCCTGCATTCAAGGTGCCATCTGTATTCAACGCAACAAGGGCCATGCGCCCCCTCACCTGAGAAGTTTCCTTGTTCATCAGGGTAATTGCATCATTCAAACGCTTTACATAGACTTTTCCTTGCGCCTCCTCCTGCAGCAGGCTCAAGTCAATATCTGCAAGGGTCGCCTGGGCATTCTCCAGGAAATTGCGCCGTAGTCTGATATCCTGATTTTTGTTGCGATCTTCACCTTCGGCCAGTAGCTCCTTGAATTTTTCAAATTTAAGCTTCATGGTTTTTTCACGTTTAGCCTGCTTGACCGAATCAACGCTAATCACCACCAAGGTATAAACCGAACAGGTATCCTTATCTATCCATTGATCCTTGGTTTTTAAGCCGCGTAGCACTTCTTCTGCGCTGACGGTTACATTAGTTTGCGCATCCTGTTTTACACCCTGATTATTAACCTGAGTGGATTGCTTGTTCTCCAGGATAATTCTGGCTTCTATGCCCTGCGCAAGATTGGATTTAGCATTGCTTGCAGCAGCCTTGATTTGCTCTTCCCTGTTTTTACCCTCTTTCCCTGCGGAACCAACACCCACGTAAAAGCCCGGCAAGCTATAGTCCAGCTTGCTTACCCACTCTGGCTTAGCTTCCTTTGATGCTCCATCACACCCCCACAAAGCCCATGCCTGAAAAGATATCAGTGACATACTAAACAACATCAATCCTGCAAATAATTTTTTCATGTAAACCCCGGTATTCAATCGGCAATCACAAACCTTGCGCATTTTACATGCGAAAACATTTTAAATTGAAATACTTTCCATTACCCCCCCCATCAATTCCTGTGCCAGCAGGATACTATTTATACAGGCGTAATCATTAAACAGTTAACGCTTAACGATTGTCCGAATGTATTTAACCAGTGAACCAACCTGATCCTCAGTTAACGGAGGTGTGACCCCCTCAACGAATGAAGGCATGCCCTTGTCCGGCAGACCGCCATGAATCACTTTGTTGATGTAGGCATCGTTCACTTTTTGCCACTTGGCATCATTCAGAGCACGGGCAAAGCCGCCTATCCCTTTTTTACCGTGACACTGGGCACAAACTCGGTGATACAAAAATATCCCTGTCTCACCTACCCCGCTTTCGAGGTGACAGGATTTGCAATTGGCTTCGGCGTTAATGTTTCTCATCCTCTCCATTTTAGGATGGGGGGGCGGTTCCAGTTTCATGGGCAATGCAATCTCCGTGCTTGGCACGTCATTATTAACCATCGAAACTGTTACTGTTTTGACGATTATTCCTTTTTTCCCCTTGGTGTCGATCTCCACATCCATCTCACCGCTCTCACCTGGCGCATAGTCTTTAAGCACGCCACTCAAAGTGGTACAACCACAGGAAGCCTCGGTCTTTACAATTTTGGCTGTACCGGAGCCTTCGTTCCTAAATTTGAACTTGTGCTTGATGATATCGCCCTCGGTAACCGAGCCAAAATCAAAAAACTTTTCTTCGAACACAATGCGTCCTGGGCCCTGATCTGCAACCGGCAAGGCTGGTGGAGTCGGTTTTACTGCAGAGGCTGCCACTTTCTCAGTTGCTACGGCAGCTTTTACTTCACTAACTTCCCCGCCTCTGAAATGCAAGTAAGATGCGCCAATAGCTATCAGGATAACAAACAAGGTAAAGGGATCAGTTCTGAGGATAGATTTTTGATTCATACAAGTCCTTAAATTATATTTCGCCAAGCACTTATTCCTTTATCGCAAGCTTGACCATTTCAATCGCACCCTCTTTTGTCGTGTGCCCACCCACAAAACGTGCCCGGTGACAGAATACGCATCCTTTGATGCCAGTCACTTTATCCAGTTCCTCGCCATCCAGCCCGGCCCAGGCTGCAGGCAAGGACTTTCGGTTGGTGAAATTACCTGCTTTGTCCGGCACGCAACTCACATGCCATTTTGCCTGGGCATCGGGGAAAATGACATATAGAAGTTTGTCGTATTTTGATGACTCCAGTACGGTCTCTTTCCACGGCGCTCCGTATTCAAGCATTAATAAACGCCCATCTTCGAGCACAGCACCCTTCTCCACCACGGCTTTAGCTTTTTCAAAACCGTTTGCCTCGCGTATCGCATTTTGCAAAATAACTTTGGCAAAGTTTACAGCCTGATCAAATGCTGCATTAAAAACGTCATTGGAAGGTGCATCCTGCCACCCTGGATTAAAGCTGCCGAGTACCGCAGATATAGACATCAGCTTAACGGGAATAATTTCCTTGCTGATGGTAACGCCGCAGTCTATTGCATCCACGCCTTGAACCAGGGCGATATCGACCCGGTTTGCCGCAGCGGCTGAGTCGCACAGCAAGCTGCCCAGCTCATTCCATATCAAGCCAAAAGAGCTGTAGGGTATGTCATTTTCGCGGGCTTCAGCATACTCAAGCTGGTGATGGTCGAAGCGGCAGATGGCGGGATTAAACACTCGACCCACGTCAAACAGAATGTCGGCTGACTCAAGCTGCTGCACATCGCGTGAGCGAACTATAGTAAGAGCCGGATTAGCCAGCCGCATGGCTGCCGCTGCCAAAACATCATCAGCGTGAAAGGTGCCTGAGTGGGTGGCAGCAACTACGCCGGGCTGTTGCAGCATGGTAATTAGGTCAGACATATTTTCCCTCGGTTATAATGGCAGTGATGCTATCGCCTGCAGAGGCGTATCTTACAGGATGATAAATCAAGTTGTGAAATTGTCATGCTCGTACAATAATTGTCGATCATAAGGTTTAAACCATTGGCTTAAGCCGGTCAGCTTTAGCTGCAAAAATTGTACAAGGTATTGCTATTTCAGAAGGCTAGCAAAGCATAACCCCCTCCCCTTCAAGGAGAGGGCTGGGGTGGGGATGGGTTGAATATGGCGTTACGCTGTAACCCACCCCCCTCCCACCCCCCCTTGAAGGGGGAGTAGCGTTCCTCCCGATGTTTGCACGAACATCGGATAAGACGCGCCGGTTAGGTGAAATTTGACGTCAGCTCCCCCACCCTAGCCCTCCCCCGGAGGGAGAGGGAACTTAAACCAAACACTAACCAGAAACTATTTTGAACAAATTACTCATCACCATACGGGGCAGGACGCTGATCCTGCATTACCTGATCAAGCATGCGCCAGAACAACAAGGCAAGGCTAATACCAACTATATCCAGGTATTACCGTCCAGCGAATTGGCACGGTATGACCTGAAGGGACTTACCCCGGAAATGTTTTGCGTGAACATTGCAGACTTGGTGAATTTTCGCGGCCAGTATAACGGCCAGGTTGAAAACGAACGCCAGGTCATGGTGGCCAAGTGGGCAATGAATTATGAGGAATATTTGCAACTCAAAAATGCATTGCCCGCACAGCCAAACCACGACCAGATTGTAGCGTTACTTAAACATTTGCCGGGGTTTGTGCGTGAAACTGACTGCCAGTATATTGAATTCGAAGAGCGTGTAGTGCCGGGCGACCGCACGAATAACAACAATTTCAGCGGATATCGTCTTACCCTCCTGACCGAAACCGTGGAGGGCAGCACCACCACCAATGCTTTCTATTATCTGGATACCTACACAGATCAGGGATGGCAGGATCACCCTCCCCCCAAGGATCATCATGCATCCATACAAACTGCCGTTCAAAACCAATTGGATGCCATTCTCAAAGCTGGTGTAACGGTCAACCAGGTGCGCGATGAAACAGACTATGCGATTGCGCCTTAAAGCCCCTATAAACCATATTGTTTAAGCTTCGGTTAAAATGCCGTTTCTGCATAGGCAGATCATCTTCCCTGAGCAGTCCATTACACCAGCCGATTAGCGGCCATCAACAGAGACCACATGAAAATCGCAGTCAGTGAATTAATCGTCAAATATCTGGAGCGCCTGGGCATAGAGTACATATTCGGCATGCCGGGCGCCCATATTCTGCCGGTATATGACAGTCTTTATGACTCCGCCGTTAAAACCGTGCTGGTGAAGCATGAGCAAGGTGCGGCATTTATGGCCGGTGGTTATGCCAGAGCCTCCGGTAGAATTTCGGCCTGTATTACCACCGCAGGGCCGGGCGCTACCAATCTGGTTACGGGCATTGCCAATGCCTATGCGGACAAGTTGCCGGTACTGATTATTACCGGCGAAACTTCCACCTACATATTTGGCAAGGGCGGCTTGCAGGAAAGCTCGGGCGAAGGGGGCAGTATAGACCAGATAGCCCTGTTCAAGGGCATCACCCGATACAGCAAAATTATTGAGCGTACCGATTATCTGGTGCACGTACTGAATCAGGCGGCAAAAATTCTACTGTCGCCCAACTCGGGGCCCGTTTTACTCAGCTTGCCCTACAACGTGCAAAAAGAGCTGGTCGACGCCAGCCTGCTCGATGACCTTCATATCAACCTCAATCAGCAGCCCATGCTGGCGGGGAAAATGCCTGCCGATGAGTTGGTTCAATTGATTGCCGAAGCCCAACACCCGGTCATCATCGCGGGGTACGGCTGCATCAAGGCAGGCGCACATGAGGTTGTCTCACAATTAAGCGAGTGCATGGGCATACCCGTCACGACCAGCCTCAAGGGTAAAGGCATCATCGGTGATGGCTCGGTTTTATCACTGGGATGCCTGGGCGTCACCTCGAATGGCGATGCGTATAAATATATTGTTGAGCATGCCGACCTGTTGATATTTTTGGGTGCAGGGTTCAATGAACGAACAAGCTACCTGTGGGACGCAAAATTGCTGGCCAACAAAAAAGTGGCGCAAATTGATCTTGACCCAGACCAACTACAAAAGGTTTTCAAGACCGACGTGGCCATTCAGGGCGATATCAAACATATACTCGGCGAAGTGCTGGAAAAATTAAGCAGTGGTGGTTCCAGCAAAAAAAGTATAGCCAAATTTGAGATTCATGTAGATGGGCTCAACAGCAAAGTAATTGATCAGGTAACAAGTGAGTTGCAATCAAAATTTTCTTTGGTTAAAAGTTTTTATGCAAGATTGGCCAGGCACTTCCCAGAAAATACAATAATCTTTGATGACAATATTATTTTTGCTCAAAATTATTTCGAGGTTTCCAGCAGTAATCGCTATTTCCCGAATTCCGGCATTTCCTCTCTCGGCCATGCTATTCCCGCCGCAATAGGCGCACGATTTTCAGTACCGAAAACGACTTTTGCCATTCTGGGCGATGGCGGCTTCCAAATGTGCTGCATGGAAATCATGACTGCCGTGAATTACAACATACCGCTGAACATCGTGGTCTACAACAACGCCTCCATGAGTCTGATACGTAAAAACCAGGTTCAACTCTATAACAATCGTTTTATCGACTGCGATTTCGTCAATCCAGATTTTCATCTCCTCGCAAAGTCATTTGGCATCAATCACAAAAAGGTTGTGTCTGATGCCGATCTGGACGATTTATTTACCCATACTGATTTGCGCAACTCTATTAATCTGATCGAAGTCATGATCGATAAAGATGCCTATCCAAGCTACAGGTCTGGCAGGTAAAAAGTATGGTTGTGGATATGCAAGGAACTATCGATGAACAGATCGAAGCTTGCCTGTTACACATCAGCAAGCTGGAAAAAGAACTGTGGTCGCCTGAGCTAACCAGCTCTGTACAATCCCCTCTCCCCAACCCTCTCACTCTTTCGGGAGAGGGAGTATTGGAAGAATATCAAACGGCATTTCAGCAACTGGAGCAACTCATCGCACTCAAAGGTGAAGACCAGCGCCATGAATTTGTCATAGTCATTCCCGTGGCGGACAGGCCACAACACTTGGAGAGCTGCCTCAACAGCCTGCTATATCTGTGCAAAACCTTTGGCTATGGAGGCTACGCAGAAAACAGATTTCAAAAGGTCTCTGTCATCATTGCTGACGACTCAAGGGAAGCTGCCAGTATAAATAAAAACAAAGCAATTGCGGATGATGCCAACAGGAAGGGTTTGTCTACTTTGTACTTTGGCCTGGAGGAGCAACTGGTGACTATCAAGACAGTAGTTGCCAATGACGGTGAAGCACTGCACAGAATACTCGGGAATATCAGCCACGAAGCCTTTTATCATAAAGGCCCCTCGATCATGCGAAACATTGTCTACCTGAAGCTGAACGAAATAAAAAAAGAAAATATTCTGTTTTATTTCATCGACAGCGACCAGGAATTCCAGCTCAAGATATGCACACCAGCAGGCGACAGGAATATTTATGCGTGCAATTACCTGTATTATCTTGACCAGATTTTTTCCAGTACGGATGCATGCATACTAACCGGGAAGGTTGTTGGAGACCCCCCTGTTTCTCCCGCGGTCATGAGCGGAAATTTTCTGGATGATGTGATCATCTTCCTGAGTCAAATAGCCGGGTACGACCCCTCACATCCCTGCCAGTTCCACGGCAACGCACAGCACAATAATGATGAAGCCTCTTACCATGACATGGCAGCTCTTTTTGGCTTCAAATCAAGCACTGAACCCTATCAGTATCAGTGCAGCCTCGCAGGTGTACACAGCAACGAGCAATGCTTCAAGCACTTTAGCATTAAGCTAATCCGGTTTTTTTACGGTGAACACCCTACCCGAAAAACCTATTATCATCACGAAGACTTTCTTGCCAGCGTCAAACCTGCCAGAACAGTCTACACGGGTAACTATATTTTCAAACCAGATGCACTCAAGTACTTCATTCCCTTTGCCCCGCTTAAATTGAGAATGGCCGGACCGGTGCTGGGTAGAATTATCAAGGCTGAAGTCAGCAGTCAATTTGTTTCGGCTAATCTTCCCATGCTGCACAAGCGCACTGTACGCGGAACAGGTCAGTCTGAGTTCAGACCAGGTCTCTCTGCTGACACTGGCATTATCGATTTGTCGGGCGAATTTGAAAGACAGTTTTACGGTGATGTGATGCTATTCAGCATTGAAAAACTCATCGCCATGGGCTACCCACAGCAAAAAATCAATAATGAGTTAATTGTGCAAACTGTGAAAGCAACACAGGCAACCATGCTTAAGCACTATCATGATCAGCGTAATTCCATCGTGACCAGGCTTAACTCACTGAATATACTTTTTAGCGGACAGGGAAATTGGTGGAACCAAGCCACTAAGAATTCTGAAGCAAACCATAATTTACAAACGTTTATTATCAACGTTGATCATAATTTTGGAGACAAGTCTGAGGTTTACGGACTGCTCGACTCTCCCTCCAACAAGGGAAAGCGATTTGCAGAGATAGTTGAAAGTATCGCCCGCTATGCAGAAGACAGGGCGCTATGGAGTGATGCGCTGCTCAACTCAACTTCAGTGACGCCTCAAACTGCTCAATAGGCACTGGCCTGCCGCACAGAAAACCTTGAGAGTTAGAGCAGCCGCTATCTAGGAGGAACTGCCGTTGTTCTTCTGTCTCAACCCCTTCAGCAATGACATCCAGATTCAGGATCTGCGCCATGGCAATGATGGTGCTCACAATCGCTTTGTCACTACTATCGGTGCTTATATCCCGCACAAAAGACTGATCGATCTTGAGCTGATCAAGCGGTAACTGCTTGAGGTATTGCAGGGATGAATAGCCGGTGCCGAAGTCGTCCAGTGACAACAGGACACCGAGTTCATTTAACGCGCTCATGGTTGCAATGGTGGCATTGATATCTTCCAGCATGATGCCTTCTGTCAATTCCAGCTTGAGCAGCATTGGTTTGATGTCATGTCGATGTATCGCACCCTGCACTTGAGTCACGAAGTCAGCCTGGTGGAATTGCTTTGCACTCACGTTCACGGCTAACACGAGCTCGCGTGTATGCGCATCTTGCTGCCAAGCCTTAAGTTGTGCGCAGGCTGTCTCCAGCACCCAAAGACATATTGGCAATATCAGCCCGTTTTCTTCTGCCAGCGGAATAAATTGCTCAGGTGATACCTGACCACGCATTGGGTGTATCCATCGGATCAATGCTTCAGCTCCCAAAGGTCTATGTGAGCTGTCCACCTGGATCTGGTAGTGTAGATGGAATTGCTTGAACTCAAGTGCATTTTGCATTTCGACTTCCAGCGAAACACGGGCAGAAATATTTTCCTGCATCTCCAGATCGAAGAAGCGCAGGGTGTTACGCCCGGCTTTCTTGGCTTGATACATGGCAATGTCGGCCTGCTTCATAAGATCTTCTGTTGCTTGCTGGTTGCCACTAAAAAGTGTGGCGCCGATGCTGCCGGTGCAACGGTATGTATGATTATTGAGTTGGTAAGACAGGCTGAGTGCAGTGAGAATTTTCTCGCCTATGGATTCTGCTTGTGCCGCGGCTTCAATGGTGTGCTCGCTCAGGTCTAACAGCATCACCACGAATTCGTCACCTCCCAGACGGGATATTGTGTCGCCTACACGTATACAAGTCCTTAGGCGTTGCGCGACATGTTGCAACAACATATCCCCCATATCGTGGCCAAGGGTGTCATTGAGATTCTTGAAATTATCAAGGTCAATGAATAGCAGCGCACCGCTGTGTCCGCTACGTGCAACCGAAACAAAGGCCTGTTGAAGCCGATCCAGCAACAGCAGCCGGTTGGGCAAATCGGTGAGGTGGTCATGGAAAGCCAGATGCTGGATTTTTTCTTCAGCATCCTTGCGCTCCGTAACGTCCAAGTGCGAGCCAATATAATGGGTAACTGCCCCATCATCACCTTTGACTGCCGAAATGGAAAGCCATTTTGGATAGATCTCGCCATTTTTACGCCTATCCCATATTTCACCCTGCCATGCTCCTGTACTATTTATGGATTCCCACATCGCACGGTAGAACTCGGCGTCGTGTCGGCCAGATTTGAGCAGGTTTGGTGTCTTGCCCACGACTTCCTCAGCCGTATAGCCGGTGCTCTGGGTAAATGCCTTGTTGACACGCAATATCACGCCATTGACATCGGTGATCATCAAACTTTCCTGAGACTCAAAAGCGGTGGCTGCGATAAGTTGATTTACCTCAGCCCGCTTGCGTTCGCTGATATCGAACAATATAACCAGGTGAGTCCCAGAAAAAGTGCCCTGTAATGCTACAGCACTGACAAGAAAAGCACGTACCTCACCATTTTTACACGATACATTTAGCTCCATGGCAGAGAGGGTACTGTTTGTTCGCTTGGCTTCATCCAGATTATTCTGCCAATTGTCCGCTACCCATTGTCTGTATTGTAGATCTGGATAAGCACGTGGCCACCAATCATTCAGAGTGGGAATATCCTCAGGAGTATAGCCAATAGTTGTTATGAACGCCTTGTTCAGGTAGGTGATGTTCCCCTGCTCATCGTTAAGGGCAAGAGGTATGGGTGTAGCCTCGATGATGGCACGAAATCTTGCCTCACTATCACGTATGGCGATCTCGGCCAGTTTGCGTTTGGTGATATCCTGCCCAGTACCAGATATATGGCGCGCCTTGCCCTCGACATCCACAAGCAGATTGCCCTGACCTTCAACATCATGAATCGAACCATCGGGCCATACACAGCGGAATTCCAGTGCTTTTGGATTCTGTCCGGAAGCGCATGCCTCCATCCATGTATTCATGGCAAATTGGTCATCGGGATGAATCAAGTTTAATAATGTTTCAACACTAGGCGTAAATTTATCTGGGGAGACGCCGTAAATTCTATATAACTCATCAGACCATAGGAGTTTACCTGTGGACATATCATAATCCCAACTACCCAGATGGGCAGTGGCTTGGGCTTGCTTCAAATTGCGCTCGCTCGTTTGCAAAGCAATTTCTGCCTGTTTGCGACCAGCCTGCATAGCCACCACTATGAGCTCGACCAATACCAGGGTGAAGAAATATGTCCATAATTGAATCAGCCCTTGCTGGGTATCCTGTGTATTAAAGGGCCCCACTCCCTGCTCGGTAGCAAATGCCACAAAAAAAACGGATAGCAGCACACCCAGTGAGGTGCCCATCGTCCCAAACCGCATCGCTGCCCAAACAACGGTGGGTATACCTACAAAAGAAAATTGATGTGAATAGTTGAGTTGATTACCACCAAAAAACATCCACCCATAAATAGCAAAAGTGGCCAAAAACCAAATCAAATACTCTACCCGCTGCGTCCATAATATTTTCAATTCTGTGCGGTAAACATTGATCAGCAGAGGTGCTGCCAGCAACACACCCATGAAATCGCCCGCCCACCATGACAGCCATGCCGAGCCGGCCTCTTGCATGGGCAACACCTTGAATAGGATCAAATTTAATATCCCGCCAGTTGCACTGACCAGCATCCCGATGGCGGCTGCCAGAACTAGCAGCAGAGTGTCGTATACACGATCCAGAACGGCATGAAATTTTTGCCGACGTAATAGCCAGACTGTAAGCAAAGGCCCGAGCGTATTGCCCAGCGCGATACTGGTGTCCAGCAGTGGAGATGAATCAATGGAATAATTGGTGGCCAATGCACCAATAAATATCCCTGGCCAGCAGAAATTACCCCAACGAAATAATGCCGCGACAGCAATGCCGGTGGGAAGCCATATCAAGGTTATATGAGAATCCCCATAAGGCAGCGCCAAACCCAATCTGCCCGCAACAAAATAGGCCAATGCCACGACCAGCAGTTTTGGAGCAAATGGGAATAGACGCATAAATTCAGAATTCATAGCTTGTCACACATGCTGGCCAATTGCATAGTTGGGTATCATACTTCAGAAATGCGGGCACTCCACTGAAAGCACCTACCCTTCGGAAGGTTAATACGTGCTTCTTCTATTGGCATTTTTTATTGAAAGACTATGCCTGTATTTTAAGGGTTACTTGAATTAAATACCGCTTTCATAACTCCGATCATATAGCCAACATCCAGAACGCCCGCGCTTTCTCTCAGGCTATGCATCGCCCACATCGGTGATCCCACGTCCACGCTGGCCACGCCGAGGCGTGAGGCAATGATGGGGCCGATGGTACTGCCACAGCCCAGATCGGTGCGGTGCGTGTAATTCTGGTAAGGTACTCCCGCGCCTTCGCACAACGAAATAAAGCGTGCTGCGGTGTCGGCATTGGTGCTGTAGCGCTGGCTTGCATTGGTTTTGATTACCGGACCAGCATTCACCATGACATGATGATTGGGTTCATAGGCATTGGGAAAATTGGGCTGGTAGGCATGGGCCATATCGGCACTGACAAAAAAGCTTTTGGCCGAGGCGCAGTGCTGCGCTTCTTCATCGATACCCATTGCAATGGATATGCGATCAACCACATCTGCAGCAAAACTTCCCCCTGCTCCGGTGGCGCTTTCGCTTCCGACTTCTTCATGGTCAAAGAAGGCACAGATTGCGGTAGCAGCAAGTTTGTCGATTGCCAGTAAGGCAGTGACTGCGGCGTGGCAGGAGGCCAGATTATCGAGCTGGCTGTTGGCAATAAATTCCTGATTAGCGCCCCAGAAGGTGCCCTTCTGGGTATCAAACACATTGAGCTCGTGCGACACAATATCATCCGCCTTCACCTTCAGCGCATCGGCCAAATACGCCAAAAACTGCTCGCGTGCGCCCAGTTCCTTGCCTTCCAGGCCAAACAACAAAGGCAGTTCGGTTTGCTTATTCAACTTCAGACCCTGCTCATTCACCTCACGATTCATATGGATGGCCAGGTTAGGCAGGCGCACGAGGGGCCGGTCAAATTTGATCAATCGCGTCTCAAAGCCATTGGCCGTGCGCACATTCACCCGACCGGCCAGGCTTAAATCCCTATCAGTAAAGGTTGCCAGGATTGGCCCACCATATATTTCCACGCCCAGACGCAGCAGCCCGTCACTTGCATGGGCCGCATGGGTTTTGAGGCGCAAACCCGGTGAATCAGTATGTGCGCCTATCATGCGGAATCCGCTTTCTTCCAGAGACAGCATGCCCATTTTGAAAGCAATGATAGAAGCACCACCACGCACCACGTAATAACTGCCACCTGCTTCTATTTTCCAGCGCTCCGCTTCCTGCAACGCCTTAAAGCCTTGTGCCAGCAACCGCTGCTCAATGCTTTGTACCGCATGCCACGGGCTGGGGCTGGCGTCGATAAAGTTTAAAAGGTCCTGGGCTTGTGCCCTGCTTTCCGGTGTGATGGTCATGGCCTGTTCTGTTTGTAAAATTATTCAGGAGTAAAAATTAGTCATGCAGTGACACTTTATAAGTCTCTGGTAAAAAGAAAAATCCAGCAAGCAGACCTATCAGTAAAAGCCCTATCGGATACCACAAACCGGAGATGGCATCTCCCGCCTGAACATTGAATAAGGTAACCATAAAGGGCGACATTCCGCCTATCCAGCCCGCGCTTAAATTATGCGGCAGCGCAACTGCCGTGTAGCGAGTGCGCGCCGGAAACAGCTCCGCGAGGACGGCTGTCTGCGGCCCGGTAACAAGCGCCAACGCTACCACTGGAATAACAAGCAACAGTAGCAACATCGTGCTGTCTATTTGCAGAGGATCTGCCTGTGCTGACCAGCCTTGTGCTTTCAGCACTGCACTGATGACGGCAGGGTTAAATCCGATAACCGGACTTGCGCCACCAATCAACACCTCGGTTAAATTAACCAGTCGCTCGGGCTGCACCGTGTGCGTGACACCCAGCTTGGTCAGCAACTCCTGATTTAATTCACAATCGTTGCGGGGCTTGGTGAAAGGGTTATAGGAGCAGGAGTCGCCATACAGAACAACCGGCACTTCCTGTATAAAGCGCTGCATGGCCGGATTGCCATAATGCAGCAGGCCCTGGTACACAGGCATTAATGCGACACAACCCAACAACATGCCTGCCAGTATCACCGGCCTGCGCCCTGTCCTGTCTGACAACCAGCCGAATAATATGGTTAGCGGAAATAATGCCAGCGTGCTCAACATGACCAGTGTGCTGGCTAGCTGCGGCTCTAGCCTGACAACACTTTTAAGGTACACGTTGGTGTAAACCTGCGAAGTAAAGAAGAGCAAGGCTCCACCTGCAGAAATGCAGAAAAACAATAATGCCATGCGACCCAGAGTGTTGCGATCTTTCATAATCTCGCGCAGCGGCGATTTGGACAGGTCATTTTTCTCGCGCAAGCGCTGGAACACCGGTGACTCAACCAGGCTCATGCGGCTCTTGAGTGAGATAAGCAGCAATACCGCTGAAAGCAAAAATGGAACACGCCATCCCCAGGTGTTAAATTCATCCGCGCTTAACCAGGACTGCAACACAACCACCTGCAAAGTTGATACCAGTATCCCCAGGGGACCCATCAACTGCAAAACACTAGTGTAGGCGCCACGTTTGCTTGGTGGCGCATGTTCGGTCAGGTAAACCGATGCACCACCAATCTCTCCACCAACCGAAAAACCCTGCAACAGTCGTAAAACCAGCAACAAGGAAGGAGCCCACATGCCAATTTGTGCATAAGTCGGTAACAAGCCCACAGCAAAAGTTGAAACACCCATCAACACTATCGTCGTAATAAAAATTGGCCTGCGCCCATACTTATCTGCGAGTGAGCCAAATAACGCCGAGCCCAGGGGGCGTACAACCATGCCTACGCCAAAGGTAGCCAGACTGGAAAGCAGTGCGGTCGTGGGATTATCCGACGGAAAAAACAGCACACTGAAATATATGGCCAGGGAAGCAAAGGTCAGAAAGTCATACCATTCCAGGAAAGTGCCATAACAAGCGGCTATAGTGACATTTCTCTGTATGGCTGTGGCCTTTTCAGGCGTATCGGGGGATTCGGAAGCCATGCTTGATTTCATTATGATAGTAATATTTTGTTTGCAGACTAAATTATCGACAGTATACCTCCAATTAATCCAGCCAATAATTGTTGCAAACAAATGGAAAAGTTACTTGCTCCAATCTACTCGGCAAAGTTACACTCCAAGGTTATGAAAATACCCAAAAGAATTGAACCTCTCGTTGAAGACGGCCTTGTGGACAAGGTTCTGCGGGAATTGATGAGTGGCAAAGAGGCCAAGGTATACGTCGTCCAGTGCGGGGATGAAATTCGTTGTGCAAAGGTATACAAGGAAGCTAATCTGCGCAGCTTCCATCAGGCTGTGGACTACACCGAAGGTCGCAGGGTAAAGAACAGTCGCCAGGCCAGAGCGATGTCCAAAGGTACTCGCTATGGCCGCAAGGAGCAGGAAGCAGCCTGGCAGAGCGCGGAGGTAGATGCCCTGTATAAGCTTGCCGCTGCCGGTGTGCGCGTGCCACACCCCTATGGTTTTTATGAAGGCGTATTGCTGATGGAGCTGGTAAGGGACGAAAGTGGAGAACCAGCCCCCCGGCTCAATGACCTGAAGCTCTCGCCGGAAATCGCCAGGGAGTATCACGCCATGCTGATCAGGCAGGTTGTGTTGATGCTGTGCGCGGGAATTGTTCACGGCGATTTGTCCGAGTTCAATATTCTTGTTGACAGCAAGGGACCCGTCATCATCGATCTACCCCAGGCCATTGACGCCGCAGCCAATAACAATGCCAGCCGCATGCTGGAGCGTGATGTGGCCAACCTGGCCCATTATTTCGGCCAATTTGCCCCCGAACTTGCCACGACACAATATGGAAAGGAAATTTGGTCTATCTACCAGCATGGCGACCTGTTACCGGACACTCCCTTAACCGGCCGCTTCAGAGAAGCCCAGCAAAAAGCCGATGTACGTTCTGTCATGCGTGAAATCACCGCTGCCAAAGACGACCATGCAGCCAAGCTGCGCTACCAGCAGTTGAAGCGGGAAGAGGGCAGATAACTATATTT
>Ga0315281_10003435_pt1 | contig 23177 bp, 22 predicted proteins | sample YL17G07_0_MG_FD_204540 | JGI IMG/M metagenome (GOLD analysis project Ga0315281, IMG submission 204540) | Sediment microbial communities from Yellowstone Lake, YNP, Wyoming, USA - YL17G07_0 | ecosystem: Environmental > Aquatic > Freshwater > Lake > Sediment | place: USA: Wyoming | collected... | reverse complement strand
TATCTAAATGTTCGGGGGGCCGGTCTTTAAGATTAATGGCACCGATAATTCCTATCAAAATTAATCTGGGAAGTATGTCCGGTAAATTTCGAGGAATAATATCGCTTGTAAGGCTGCAAAAATTTGTTAAGGCCGGATTGATAATTGGTAGGCGGGCTGGTTAAGAAATGAGGCTTGAAATATGACCAGAGAAGAACTGTTGGCCCGAATTTCAGTCGATGTAAACGTCTGCTTTGGGAAACCGTGCATAAAAGGGCATCGTATCTGGGTTTCTCTAATCTTAGATTTTTTAGCCAGTGGCATGAGCTTCAAGGAAATCCTGCAGGAATATCCCGGTTTGGAGGAAGCGGACATCTATGCCTGCATCGCCTTTGGCGCGGAAATGACCCGCGAGCGCTATTTTGATGTGCCATTAAATGTAGGGTGCGTCTTACGCACCAAATAATATGCCTGAATACCGTCGGGTTAAAATTAAAGGCGGAACATATTTCATTACAGTAGTTACCCATCAGCGTAATCGACTTTTGCTCAAGGACGAGTTGCGCCGCGCATTACGAGAAGGCATTCGGAATGTGCGGCAATCCTTACCTTTCATCATCGAGGCCTGGGTCCTGCTGCCGGACCACCTGCATACTATTTGGACGCTGCCTGAAGGAGATAGCAATTATCAGGCCCGTTGGGCTATCATCAAAAGGGCTGTCAGCCAAAAGCATTGTCCCGCCGAGGCTGATACGCAAGGAGCGAGTAAATCGAGAAGCGAGCGTGGAGAGGATTTCTTCTGGCAAAGGAGATTCTGGGAACATTATATTCGGGATGACAAAGATTTTGAGCGACACATGGATTATCTCCACTTCAACCCGGTGAAGCATGGGTATGTCCGGCGCGTGCCGGATTGGCCTTATTCTTCTTTTCACCGTTTAGTGGCTCAAGATTTGTACCCGCGGGATTGGGGCGGGACCGCCTGCGAAGGGATGAAGGAAGAGGAATTTGGAGAATGATTTGGTGCGTAAGACGCACCCTACATTACTGTGATATGGAAATATTTTAGGAAGAAATCATGGACAAGGCAGATGAGCTGAAGAAGCTTTATCAGGAAATCTTCCAATGTACAAAGTGCCACCCAAATGTCTATGCCAGCAAGGTCCCGCGACAAGTTCTGGAAAATTCCTTAAACTCAGAAATTGTGCTCATGGCCCAAGCCCCGGGTGTGTGCGGGGTAAGAATATCTGGTGTGCATTGGAATAAAGAAGATGGTACTCTGACGAAGGGAGGGAAATTTCTAAATAGTCAAATCACTCCAAATGGTTACTCGGTACTCCAAGATAATACAGCCCCGAGGCCCTAGACTACTAATGTTCTCCATTGCTGGACGGGAAGAGATAGGGATGGGAGCAGGGATAGACGTCCCTCAGGCGCCGAACTGGAAAATTGTAAAAATTATTGGCGAGAAGAGCTGAAGATAATAGAGCCAAAAATCATCATACTTCTCGGAGCACCAGCTATAGAATGTTTTTCACAAGTAATCGGGAAAAAATGGAAGCTCGCAGGGATGCTAAGAAATCAGGGGGAATATATTACAATGGGTGATATTAAGCTCAAAGTATTTGGATTACCTCATCCAACTGCTGGGTATAAGGAACGGAAAGTGCCCTTCCCCCGTAAGCAGTCTCAAATATACCAAGCAGTATTTCAAGAAGTTAGGGAAAATCTAAACCTTTAAATCTCTTGTTTCAGATAATTCTTCAAGGCATGAAATATGCGGAAGGTTAGGGCATGAACAAACCAACAATCACCAACATCACCGCCGTCGTCCTGGCTGCAGGCCAGGGGACCCGCATGAAGTCGGAGCACCCCAAGGTCCTGCACCAGATCCTGGACCGGCCCATGATCGCCTATCTCCTGGACACCTTGCGGGGCGCGGGCGTGGAAGATACCCTGGTGGTGGTGGGTTACCGGGCGGACTCGGTCAAAAAGGCCCTGCAGGATTACGGGGTGCGCTTTGTGGTGCAGGAGCCGCAGCTCGGCACCGGCCACGCGGTGCAGGTGGCCATGGCGGCGGTCCCCGCCAGGGCGAAGACTGTCCTGGTCCTGTGCGGCGACGCCCCCCTGATTTCCGGGGAGAGCATCCTGGCCCTGTGCCAGTTGCATGAGAGTACCGGGGCCGCGGTCACCGTCCAGACCATCGAACTGGCGGACGGCGCCCACTACGGCCGGGTGGTGCGGGACCGGCAGGGCCGGGTGGCCGCGGTGCTCCAGGTCAAGGATGCCAAGGAGCGGCCGGAGATTCTGGCCATCCGGGAGATCAACACCGGGGCCTACTGCTTCGATGCCGAGTTTTTAAGGCAGGGGATAGAAAAGATTCCCAGAAGTCCGGTGACGGGAGAGCTCTATCTCACCGACATGATCCAAATCGCCCGGGAGCAGGGTAGGGGGGTGGAAGCCCTGTTAGACCCGGACCGGGAGAACCTTTTAGGCATCAACAGCCGGGCGGAACTGGCCCAAGCCACCCAGACGGTGAAACGAAAGATCAACGATCGCCACATGGCCCAAGGGGTCACCCTCATCGACCCGGAGTCCGCTTATATCGGCCCTGAGGTAAGCATCGGCCGGGACACGGTGATCTATCCCAATGTCTATCTCCAGGGAGACACCGTCATCGGCGAGAATTGCGTCATCGAGGCTTCGGTAAAAATTGTGGACTCCACCCTGGCAAATGACGTCCTGGTGAAAATGGGCTGCGTCATCACCCAAAGCCGTATCGAGGCCGGGGCGGACACCGGACCCTTTGCCCATCTGCGGCCCGGCGCCGACCTGCGGCAAGGAGTGCACGTCGGTAACTTCGTAGAGGTGAAGAAGTCGGTGCTCCACGAAGGGGTCAAGGCCGGGCATCTCACTTACCTGGGGGACGCGGACGTGGGGGCGGGGACCAACGTGGGCGCCGGCACCATCACCTGCAATTATGACGGCGTCAAAAAATACCGCACCGTCATCGAGGAGGGGGCTTTTATCGGCAGCAACACCGCCCTGGTGGCCCCGGTGACCATCGGCGCCGGGGCTTACGTCGGAGCCGGCTCCACCATCACCCAGGACGTGCCGCCTGGCAAACTGGGTATTGCCCGGGCTCGGCAGGTGGTCCTGGAGCGCCGGCTCATCGGCAAGAAAAAAGAGGAATAGCGGTTACCTTTGCGCCTTTGCGCCTTGGCGTGAGATTATTTTTCACGCAAAGACGCCAAGACGCCAAGATAATAATTAACTTTCAAGTGCAGGAGCCAGAGCATCTATGGCTCCTGTTAGCATTTCCTCCACACTCATCACGAGGTATCTATGTGCGGCATTATCGGTTATTTGGGGAAGCAGGAGGCCATGCCCATCATCCTGGATGGCCTGAAAAGGTTGGAATATCGGGGTTATGATTCCGCGGGCCTGGCGGTCATCGGCGACGGCGGCCTCAAGATCACCCGGAGCCTGGGGAAGCTCCGGGAACTGGAGAAACTGGTGAGCGAGGCGCCTCTTCCCGGCCAGGTGGGGATCGGCCACACCCGCTGGGCCACCCACGGCCGCCCCTCGGAAGCCAACGCCCACCCCCACCAGGTGGGGGCGGTGGCGGTGGTGCACAACGGCATCATTGAAAATTACCTGGAACTCAAGGAAGAACTGCTCAAGGCCGGGCACCGCTTTTCCTCCGAGACCGATACCGAGATTGTCTCTCACCTTATCGTCAAGCACATGAACCGGGGTGCGCCCTATTTGGAGGCGGTGCAGCGGACCCTCGGGGAAATCCGGGGCTCCTACGCCCTGGTGATCGTCAACGCCGGGGAGCCCCGGATGCTGGTGGCGGCCCGCAAGGAAAGCCCCCTGATCCTGGGGTTGGGGGAAGAGGAGTATTTTCTTGCCTCGGACATCCCGGCCATCCTCCCTTACACCCGGCGGGTGATTTTCCTGGAAGATCACGACCTGGTGGTGGTGCGGGACGGCGAATGTCTGCTCTTGAACCAGGCGGGAGAGCGGCTGGAGAGGCCGGAGCACATCATCAGCTGGAGCCCGGCCATGGCAGAGAAGGCCGGCTACAAGCACTTTATGCAAAAGGAGATCTTCGAGCAGCCCCGAGCTCTGATTGACACCTTTCGGGGCCGCATCCGCCAGGAGGAAGGGGAGGTCTTCCTGGAAGAAATCTCCTTTAATGACGACGAGCTTAGCCAAATCAAGAAAATATTCCTGGTGGCCTGCGGCACCTCCTACCACGCCGCCATGGTGGGAAAATTCTTGATTGAGAGGCTCTGCCGTCTGCCCGTGGAGGTGGACCTGGGCTCCGAGTTCCGCTATCGGGAACCCCTGGTGGATGCCCAGACCCTTCTCATTCTCATCTCCCAATCCGGGGAGACTGCCGATACCCGGGCCGGGCTCAGCGCCGGCAAGGAATTGGGGGCCAAGACCCTGGCCATTGTCAATGCCGTGGGCTCCAGCATCGCCCGGGAGGCCGGCAGCGTTTTCTACACCCACGCCGGGCCGGAAATCGGCGTGGCTTCCACCAAGGCCTTCACCACCCAGTTGGTGGCCCTCTATCTCATTGCCCTGTATCTGGCCAGCCGCCGGGGGCGCCTGAAACGAGCGGAGGTACGCCACCGTTTGACCGAACTCCTGAAACTGCCCACCTGGGTGCAGGAGGTCCTGGACCAGGACGTGCAAATCCGGGAGACCGCCCGGCGCTACATGGAAGCCCACAACTTCCTGTACCTGGGGCGGAGCCTGCACTATCCCATCGCCCTGGAAGGGGCCCTGAAACTCAAGGAAATTTCCTACATCCACGCAGAAGGTTACGCCGCCGGGGAAATGAAACACGGCCCCATCGCCCTCATCGACCGGGAGATGCCGGTGGTGGTCCTGGCCACCCGGAGCCCGGTGCTGGAAAAGATCCAGGGGAACATCGAAGAAGTGGCAGCCCGGGGCGGACGCCTCATCGCCCTCACCGAAGCGGACAACTACCAGGTGCAGGAACGGGTGGAAAGCTTCATCACCGTGCCCGCCGTGCCCCTGGAACTCTCGCCCATCGTCCTGGTGGTGCCTCTGCAACTGCTGGCTTACCACATCGCCGATCTCCGGGGCACCGACGTCGACCAGCCCCGCAACCTCGCCAAAAGTGTGACGGTGGAGTAAAGATTGGGGGCCAGGGACCTGAGGTCCCTGCCCTCCCCCAAACCCCCTCCCAACCCGCATAAGTTGGCCGGATAAGTAGAGGCAAGGCCTCTACTTATCCGGCCAAAAAACTTAAGGGATTGGGGGAGGGGGCGTGGGGGAGGGGGGCGTAGTCTTTATTTGTCGGCTGGCTGAAAGACAGCCGACCAAAGGGCCCACGGCCCTTAGCCCCCTCCCCCACAATCATCTCCGCACCAGCGCAAAGCGCGGGCGGCGGATGGATTCGTGCTGACAGATGGGACAGCGCGAGGGGATAGTGAGGCGTTCCCGCTTTTTGAAAACAAAGCCGCAGTTTTTACACACGGCCGGGGTGATCCGGAAGAGGTAGCCCTGACCCGGGGCCCGGGCGATATGGGCCAGGTGGTCCAGCACTTCTTTTTCTGACAGGGAGAGGCGCTGGGACAGTTCCAGGGAAGTAAGGGGCTTTTCCAGGAGCTGTTCCTTGATGGCCTGGCGCAGGGTGGTCATGGTGATTCCGGGTAGGGCTTTTCTTCAAGCCAGCATAGCAAAAATCCGGTGAAGATCACAGCCGCGTCCCAACATTAATTGCCTGAGGAATTTTCCCCCTGATTAGCCGAAATCTTTCCTGAGGTTGAAGGCAAGCCAATCATGCGTTACCTGATCATAGGCACGGGAGCTTTGGGTTCGGTATTCGGGGGACTAATGCAAAACGCGGGGCAGACGGTGGCTTGCCTGGGCCGGGGGGAGCATTTCCATTATCTCACCACCCGGGGACTGACCATTACCGGCATCTGGGGGGACTTTCAACTGGGCCCCCTGATCAAGGCGTCGGCCGGGGAAACTTATGACGTCATCCTGCTCTGTGTCAAGTCTTTCGATACCGAGGCGGCATGCCGTCAGCTCAAGGGACGGCTGGCCCCCGAGGGACTCATCGTTTCGGTGCAAAACGGCCTGGGAAACCTGGAGATCATTGCCCGGCAATTCGGTCCGGAGCGCACCATCGGCGCCCGGGTCATCTTCGGCGCCCAGGTTAACCGGCCGGGATTGGTTACCGTCACGGTTTATGCGGATCAGGTCTTATTAGGGGCCTTTGGCCGGGAAGCGCCCCGGGAGAAATTGCCGCAGTTGGTGGCGGATCTAAACCGGGCGGGCATTCCCGCGGCGGCAGTGGCCGATATCTTGCCCTACATTTGGGGCAAGGTTCTTTACAATTGCGCCTTAAACCCCTTGGGAGCCATTTTGGCAGCCCCTTACGGCGACCTGGGAGAAAATGCCGCCACCCGGGAACTGATGCGCCGGGTCATCGAGGAAATCTATCAAGTGGCCCAGGCCAAGGGGGTGCACCTCCTACAGGCTGATGCGCCGGCGTACTTTCAATATTTCCTGGAATGCCTGGTACCTCCCACCGCGGCCCACTGGCCTTCCATGTGGCAGGATTTGCAGGCGGGCCGGCGCACCGAAATCGGGGCGCTCAATGGGGCTATCTGCCGTTACGGGGAGGCTTTGGGAATCCCCACCCCCTATAATGACGCCCTGAGCCGGCTGGTGCGGTTCCTGGAGGTTAAAGCCGTCCACCAAGTCGGCATGAAGCCAGGCCGGGGGCAGGACTAGCTTCCGGGCTGGCCCGGCCGGACTCTAAGGCGTGATGGGCCCGCAGGCGATCCGGGCGCCGGCGTTGCCGGCGGGGTCGGTCATATCGTCATCCGGTTGGGCATGGATCATCAGGGAAGTGCCGCCGGGCTGAAACAGCGAATTCTTGCCGGGCCCTAAGGTGAGCAGCGGGGCCACGGTCTTCATGCCGCCCTTGCCATCCGCGCCCACAAAGATGTCGGGCAGGTCGCCGGCATGGGGGCCCTGGGGATTTTTGAAGCCATGGTGCTTGCCGTAGGGATTGAAATGGCCGCCGGCGCTCATGAAATCGTGGGGATGGCAATCTCCCTTCTCATGGACATGGACCGCGTGCCACCCCGGGGGTAGGCCTTGCACGGTCAGGACGATCTCGACGCCCACCGGGGTTTGGCTAAGAGTGGCCTCCCCCACCTGTTGCCCCTGGTTATTCACCAGCACCGCCTTGGCGGTTTCCGGCCCGGAACTGCCGCAGGCCAGAATCACCAACAACAAAAATATCGCCGGAACAATTAACCGGACCTTGCCTTGCATGGCTATTTCCTCCCCTTCGACGCCGACAAAATGGCCATCAGTAAGATGCCCAACCAGGTGCCGCTTACAAAAAAAAGGAGATCTTTAATCATGGTTTGCGAGGTGCGACGCCAGGCAGCCAAATCCTTTGCACGCCGGGGGATCCGGGGAGGTGCCTGGCGATTAGGCGATGGAGATTTTTCTTACTTTGAGGGATTTAGCCCGGAAGGCTGCACCCGCAGATAATATCTAATTTAGTTATCGGACTTTCTCGATGCAAGGGGCTCGGGGGATTTTGTGGCAAGGCCATCCGCCTAAGTGGCCGAAGCGGGCGGATTTATGGAAAGTTCCGAGGAACGGATTTGAGGTAAGACTTGGCTAAAGGGGCGTGTTTTTCCAAATCTGGCTTGAGCCCAGTAGTGTCCGGCAAGGATTTTGCCCCGCCGGTTTGACTAGAGCAGGGAAAATGTAGCCGCAGGCTTTAGCCTGCGCCTGCACAGGCTGGAAAGCCTGTGCCACCAAAAAAAATGGAGAAAAATATTCGATTGGCCGCACTTGGTATAACCCGGCATGACAAAATTCCTGCCGGATATTAGCCCGGTATTTCGGGAACAAAAAATTGAATTTAATTAACAACCGCAGAAGTTTTTTGAAAGTTTAAAATAAATTGATATTTAAGCTAGTTGCGAAATAGCTGAGATAGTGGCCGGTCCTAATCAGTAAAAAATATTGAACCGATGGCGGGTCAGAGAAAAGGCTAATCTAGTTATCTCACTGAAATACTTAATATTTAGAGGCAAGCCATTTCTGGCATAATTGCTGCATACTATCATCTACGTATATGGACCCTATTTAAGGTACCCACATCCCCCCCTTAATCAAAGTTCATATACCATTTTCTCCTTTCACCGAACTGACCGGGTTCCTCCCCCACCCGGTCAGTTTTTTTTATGGGGAAAAAAACCGGCCCGCCCGGGTGCATTTTTTAAACCGGAAATTTTCTGCGATTATGGCGGGTTAGCCAGGGAAGCAAGCCGGGCCGATCTCTCCGTTAAAATTATTGAACAATCGCGATGAGGAACGAGGCGGTGCTGCCGGCTCCGGACCTGGAAATAAGCCGGATTGGCCGGAGAACCGAGTTGGCACGCTTAGTGCATTTTAGAATATTGCGTATATGAACCACAATTAAGGTTCCATCCCCCCCTTAATCGAAGTTTGTATACCATTTCTCCTTTCACCCGACTGGCTGGGGTCCTCCCCCCCCCGGCCAGTCATTTTTTGGGGGGATTGAGGGGAAGGCGGGGGGGCGTGGAACAGGCGCCCTCGCCTGTTAAATAGCAGCCGGGGGCGGCTGCTCCACATTTTCCCGGGCACGGCAAGCCGTGCCCCTACACTCCCCTCCCCAACCAATCCTTCATTCTTTCTTCTGCTCACCGGCCAGCGCCAAAATTTTCCGGTAGCACTCCGCCCCAGTCAGGCGGTCGGCCAGGTATTCGGTTAAGGTAAAAAGAAATGGATTTTCCGTGAAGAATTGTTGCATGCCCAGCCGGTCTCCCAGGCTGGGAAACTCCAGGGGAATATGAAAATGGTCGGCTACCTGGCGCAGCAGATCCAGTTGCAAAATTTCGGCCTGGCGCATCTGGCCCTCGATCTGAAAGAGGAGTTTCCTGAGGCGCATCAGGTAATCTTCCCGTTCCCGATATTCCCGGCGTTTGTGCTCCAGGAAATTGAGGTGTTGTTGCCGGGCCAGGTGGCTGAAGGGGATAACCTTGGTCATGGCTGCCAACCTCCTGGGGAAAAATTACCATCTAACCTTGCAGATTTAAATGAAAAAGGGTAATTTTCCCGTATGGTCAAAGATGATCTGGATTTTGCCAAGATGGGCGGGTTGGTGCCGGCCATCGTGCAGGATGCGGCCAGCCTCGAGGTGCTGATGCTGGCCTTCATGAACCCCGAAGCCTGGGATCTCACCCTAAAGACCGGGGAGGCCCACTATTACAGCCGCTCCCGCCGAAAGGTGTGGCGCAAGGGTGAGACCTCGGGCCATGTGCAGCGGGTCAAAGAAATCTATCTCGACTGCGATCAGGATACGTTGCTCCTGAAGGTGGAGCAGGTGGGGGGAGCCGCTTGCCACACCGGCTACCGTAGCTGTTTTTACCGCCGCCGGGCAGGGGAAGACTGGCAGGCGGTGGGCTCCCGAATCTTTGATCCCCGGGAGGTATATGGGCGTGAATAAACTGCGGTTGGGGATTCCCAAAGGCAGCCTAGAGAAAGCCACCATCGATCTTTTCCGGCGCTCGGGTTGGCATATCAAGGTCAACGGGCGGAGCTACTTCCCGGATATCGACGATCCGGACATTACCTGTTCCATGTGCCGGGCCCAGGAGATGAGCCGGTACGTGGAGAACGGCACCCTGGATTGCGGCCTCACCGGCCGGGACTGGATCATGGAAAATGATTCCCAGGTGGTGGTGGTGGCCGACCTGATGTATTCCAAGTCCAGCCAGAACCCGGTGCGCTGGGTCCTGGCGGTGCCGGCCGACTCCGAGATGCGCAGCCTCAAGGATCTCGCCGGCAAAAAGATCGCCACCGAACTGGTCAATTACACCCGGAGCTACTTTGCCCAGCGCCAGGTGCCGGTGACGGTGGAGTTTTCCTGGGGGGCCACCGAGGCCAAGGTGGCCGCCGGGCTGGCCGACGCGGTGGTGGAGGTGACGGAGACCGGCAGCACCATCCGAGCCCATGGCCTCAAGATCATCCATGAGCTCTTCCAGTCCAACACCCAGTTCATCGCCAACGCCCAGGTGTGGGAAACTGAACGGGCCAAGCGGGAAAAAATGGAGAATATCGCCCTGCTGCTCCTGGGGGCCCTCCGGGCCGAGAAAATGGTGGGCCTGAAGATGAACGTCCAGGAGGCGCAGCTAAAATCCATTGTCCCCCTGCTCCCCAGTCTGCTGGCCCCCACCATCTCCGGCCTCTATGAAACCGACTGGTTTTCCGTGGAAGTGGTGGTGAACCAATCCGAGGTGCGCCACCTGATCCCCCGCCTCATTAAGGCCGGCGCCCAGGGGATTGTGGAGTATCCCCTGCACAAGGTGATTTAGGGATAGCGGTCAGCGGTCAGCAGCCAGCTTTCAGCTAAAAGCACAGAACGGATGTGGCGCTTCTCACGCGCCATTTTGGTGCGTAAGACGCACCCTACAACCGCCGATCGGTTCCCCTGCCAGACCTGATATTCGAGCTGACGAACTGATCATGGCGTTTGAAGATAACAGCCAGGTGCGCAGCACTTTTGGGACCGCCAAACCGGTGGAGTGATCGCCATATTCGAATACGACCTTGCTGACGAAGAAGATCAGCGGGAGCTGCTGGATGCTGACCCCGATCGCTATGTGCGCATTGACCCGGTGCCTTCCTGGGTGGGCTATGAAATCATGAGTGATTTCGCGGAGACCTTGCCGGAAGAAAAGGTCCGCGAGGCGTTAGGGCGGGCTCTTGAGAAAAGACGTCCGTTTCGCCGGTTTAAAGACGTGCTGCTTAACTATCCGGAAGTTGAAGAGGACTGGTTCCGCTTTCACGAACAAGCCTTTATCAAAATCATCCAGGAATGGCTGGACGATAACGGCCTGGAGGTAACGCTGGTCCCGTTTAATCCCCAAACATGAGATCCAGAACCGCCCCCGCATCGATTTTAGAGCCCGGCGAGGGGCCCGGCTTTCCATGAAAATTCTTCCTCTGATTTCTTGACCCGCCGCTCCCCCACCTTATTTTTAATCTAAAGTTCAAAATATTTCTTTTTATTTAGCCACTAAAGCATGGTGGGTGAAGAGATGGGAAAAGGATTTTTTCGTCAGAATGGTGGAGATAGGCCCCGGCCGGCCGGCAATCTTGCCCGGTGGAAAATCGCCGCGCTCCTGGCGCTGGCGTTGCTGTTGGCCTGCGGTCCCCAGGCGGAGCATCCGCCGGCAGTCTTACGGGCCACTTTGGACAACGGCCTCAGGGTGGTGATTGTCCCCAACCCCCTGGCGCCCGTGGCCACCCTGTTGATCAACTACCTGGTGGGCTCGAACGAGGCGCCGCCGGGCTTCCCCGGCATGGCCCACGCCCAGGAGCACATGATGTTCCGGGGCAGTCCCGGCCTTTCGGCCAATCAGTTGGCGGACATCATTGCGGCCATGGGGGGCGTGTTCAATGCCGACACGCAGCAGACGGTCACCCAGTACTTTTTTACCGTGCCGGCCCAGGATCTGGATGTGGCGCTGCACATCGAAGCCATTCGGATGCGGGGCGTGCTCGACCGCGAGGAACTCTGGACCCAGGAGCGGGGGGCCATCGAACAGGAAGTGGCCCGGGACCTGTCTGATCCGCAGTTTGTGTTTTATACGGACCTGATGGCAAATATGTTCAAGGGGACGCCCTACGCCCATACTCCCCTGGGCACCAAGGCCTCCTTCGACAAGACCACCGGCGCCATGCTGAAACAGTTCCACGACACCTGGTACGCCCCGAACAATGCCATCATGGTGGTGGCCGGGGACGTGGACCCGGCCAAGACGCTGGCCATGGTGAAGCAGCTCTTTGACGCCATTCCCAAGAAGGAACTCCCCCCCCGGGCGACGATCAGGCTTGAGCCGGTAACGCCGGAAAAACTGCAGCTCAAAACCGATTTACCATACGGCCTGGTGGCCGTCTGCTTCCGCCTGCCGGGTTACCACAGCGCTGATTATGCGGCCTGCCGGGTGATGGGAGACGTATTGACCAGCCAGCGGGGGAATCTATACGCCCTGGCGGCGGCGGGGAAAGCCCTGACCACCGCCTTTGCCCTGGACACATTGCCCGAGGCGGGTCTGGGCTATGCCATGGCCGCCTTTCCCAAGGACGGAGATCCCGAGATTCTGCTCCGGGAAGTGAAAGAGGTCTTGTCCAACTATGTGAAAAACGGCTTGCCCGCCGACCTGGTGGAAGCTGCCAAAAAACGCGAACTGGCCGACGCGCAATATCAGAGAAACTCGGTGTCCGGACTGGCCATGGCCTGGTCTAAAGCCCTGGCGGTGGAAGGCCGGCAATCTCCCGAAGACGATGTCAAGGCCATTGCCAAGGTGACGGCCGCGGACGTAGAGCGCGTCGCCCGCCAATACCTGGACCTGGATAAGGCCGTGGTAGCCATCCTCACGCCCCAGGCCTCAGGCCGACCGGTGACCAGCAAAGGCTTCGGCGGTCAGGAAGTCATCAATCTGCAGCCCACCGAAAAAGTCACCTTACCCGATTGGGCTGAAAGCGCCCTGAACCGGCTGGAAATTCCGCCTTCCATGATTCATCCGGTAGTGAGCGTCTTGCCCAACGGCGTCAAGCTCATCGTGCAACCCGAAACCGTCAGCAACACCGTCAACGTTTACGGCCACATCAAGAACCAGCCGGGTTTGCAGGTGCCCCAGGGCCAGGAGGGGGTGGATCAGGTGTTGGACCAGCTCTTTTCTTACGGCACCGCCACCCTTGACCGCCTGGCCTTTCGGAAAGCCCTGGATGACATTGCCGGGGAGGTTTCCGCCGGAACCTCGTTTTCTTTGCAGGTATTGACCGACCACTTTGAGCGGGGCATGCAGTTGTTGGCCGACAATGAACTCCATCCGGGTCTGCCGGAAGACGCCTTCAAGATTGTCCGCGCCCAGGTGGCCGCCACGGTCGCCGGCCAGTTGGAGAGTCCGGATTATCTGGCCGGGCGGGCCCTCAAGGCGGCCTTGTACCCCAAAAAAGACCCGACCTTGCGCCAGCCCACCCCCGCCGGCGTCTCAGCCCTGACCCTTGAGAATGTCAGGGATTACTTCGGCAAGGTCTTTCGGCCGGATGAAACCACCATCGTGGTGATCGGCAAAGTGTCGCCGGAGCGGGCCAAATCCGTCATCGAGAGTTGCTTCGGCTCATGGCGGGCGACCGGCCCCAAACCGGAGGTCCTGTTGCCCCCGGTGCCGCCCAACGGTCCGTCCACCGTGGCCGTCCCGGATTCCAGCCGGATTCAGGACAAGGTCATACTGGCTCAGACCGTGGCCTTGACCCGGTCCAACCCGGAGTACTATGCCCTGCAACTGGGTAATCACGTGCTGGGGGGTGGCTTTTATGCCACCCGGCTGTACCGGGACCTGCGGGAGCGGACCGGCCTGGTGTATAACGTGGGCGTAGGTTTAGAGGCGAATCAGACCCGGGCCGCGTACCTGGTGGATTACGGCTGTAATCCGGACAATGTCGGCAAAGCCCGGGCCATCGTGGTGCGCAATCTGGTGGAAATGCAGACCCGGCCGGTGGGCGCCAAGGAGTTGCGACAGGCCCAGGCCATGCTGTTGAGAGAAATCCCCCTGAGCGAGTCCAGTCTGTCCAGCATTGCCCTGGGGCTGATCTCCCGGTCGACCCTGGACCTGCCCCTCGATGAGCCCACCATCGCCGCCGGACACTATGTGGCGCTGACCGCGGCGCAGGTCCAGGCGGCCTTTGCGAAGTACGTGCGCCCCCAGGACCTGGTGGAGGTGACCCAGGGGCCCATTCCCTGACCGGCTTGAGAACCATGGCCGCAGCAATGCCCTGCCAAGGGACTTTTCCAGCCAGTTAAACATGTGCCCGCGGCTCACCCGCAAATCAGGAGAATGTAGCGCCGCCGCCCTCGGCGGCGCAGGAACCGGACACTTAGGGCGGGTTCCTGCATAATCTCAAAAACTTTTCAAACCAGTGAACCAGTGAACCAGTGAACCAGTGAACCAGTGAACCAGTGAACCTTGAACCTTGAACCTTGAACCTTGAACCTTGAACCTTGAACCTTGAACTTGAGACCTCTGCCAAAATCTAAATGTGGGACACCCGCCCTCGGGTGTCATACGCTATATAGGCGCAGGCGAGGGCGCCTACGCTACATTTTGATTACATAAGTGAATGTTTAGATTTTCGCAGAGGTCTTAACTTTGAACTTTTCGAAGGAGGAGATGGGAGATGCTGATTTACCTGGTGCAGCATGCCGAAGCCAAAAAGGAGGAGGATGACCCGGCAAGGGATCTCACCGATAAAGGCCGCCGGGACCTTGCCAGGGTGGCCGATCTGGTAGGCAGGTTGAGGCTGGCGGTCAGCCAGGTATTTCACAGCGGCAAGACCAGGGCCTTGACCACTGCGGAAATTTTAGCCGCAGCTCTCAGGCCGGCCAAAGGAATCTCGCCCGCCACCGGCCTGGCGCCCCTGGACGATCCCCGGATATGGGCGGAGCGAATCTCCCGAATGGATGGGGACATATTGCTGGTGGGGCACCTGCCCCATCTGGCCAGGCTGGCCGCGCTGCTCATCAGCGGGGATCAGGAAAGAAGCGTCCTCAATTTCAAGATGGGAGGCATGGTGGCCCTCAGGCGCCGGGACACGGGCCCATGGGCGGTGGAATGGATGATCATCCCGGAAATACTTCACAATTCCACCCGGAAGGGTACGGCATCCCCAGGGTCATAAGGATCCGGCGAGTATTCCAGGACCTGGGAATAGATCCGGGAGCGAAAAGCGTGAGCCACCCTCGGATTTATCGTTAATCGATCCCCCGCCTGCAGGAAGGCTTTTTCTTTGGCGCCGGTCTCCAGGTCCTCCACCAGCAAGTCCAATTCACCGGCTATGACGTAAAAGTGTTCGGTTTTTTGCCGATGGTAGTGGCCGCCTCGCTCTTGAGCGGAGCTGCTGGAATCCAAATCCCAATACACCAGGTGTCGAAAGGATTCAGACGGGCGGTTCAGAATCTGAGCCATTTCCCCCTTCTGCGAGAAAATCCGGCGTTCGGCAGTATCGTTGCCGCCGGTGGGCAGTCCTTCAATAATTACTTTTCCTGCCAACATGATGTATCCTCGCGGATGTTTTCCGAACAAACGAGAACCTGCCTGAATCTCCTCAGCCGAGCAATAGTTCCCGAACTTTGGGTATTTTCCAAAACCATCAAAGGCTTGGCCGGCGGCAGGCCTCCCAGCCCGCCCCCAGCCAAATTTGCCTGAGCGTCAAACACACCCTGGCACTCAGGCCAGAAAGGGGTAGAAGACATCGTAAGCTACGAAGTCTTCCTCGATATTGCACGGTTGATGGGACACGCCCCTGGGAACCCTGACGAAGGTCCCGGCAACCATCGGCACCTCTCCGACTCCCTCGAGGCGCAACGCGGCCTTCCCCTTGAGCACATGAATGATATCGTCGCATTCGTGCGTGTGCATGGGCACGTGGGCGCCGGGCGGCAGGTGCACCAACATGATCGTCAGGTCCATATTTTCATGGCGATGGGAAAGCAGGTAGGCCACCTCAACTCCGGCAATCTGGGGATGGGGCTCCCACTTGAGGTCTTGCGGTTGCACAATCTTTGGCCGTTCCATCAGTACTCCTCTTGGAAAAATGTTGTCAGTCCGCGGCCGCAGTGGCGCTCGGCGCAGCACTTATGGCCGGGATGGGATTTCTAAGCCGATGATGTCGGCTCAGGCATTATTCCGGGGGCCAAGCAGGCAGCCGGAATCGCGGCTACCATCTGGCGGGCCCGGCTGGTGCTGAAACTGGGGACTGCTGGACCGCAGACCCTTATCTCCGGGTCAGCAGCCGCAAATACATAAAAGTGCCGCGATCCCCATTAATAGGCCGAATTTCTTAACCATAGTCCATCTCCTTTAAAAGTGAGGTGGTTTTGCTGATTTCGCAGGCGATACCAAGTTGCCGTCAAATAAGTAATTTTTTTGGAGGGGCACGGCTTGCCGTGCCCAGGCGCAGGCTGAAGCCTGCGGCTACCAATATTATCTTTCCGGAGGCACCTTGGTATTAGAGGTGTTATCCAACTGCTGAATGGCGTTTAGCATAAAGGAACCGCAATTATGGCAGGGAAGAGATCCACAGGCAAGGGATCCATCTGCAATTCCTGATGAACTGAGAACCTTTGCGCGGTGCGGTGGGGGAAAGCGGGCAATCCGGAACTTTCTGGTGAGAATTGAAGAGGGGCGGGACTGGCCCGCCCCTCTATTTTCTTTCATCCGGCGAAATGGTCTGCCTAATACCGGCCCCGACCGCCACCCCGGCCGCCGCCGCCCCCACCACCGCCAAAGGAGCGTCTTTCCTGGGGTTTGGCTTCGTTGACTTTCAAGGTGCGGCCACCCACGTTTCTGCCGTTAATCGTCGAAATCGCCTTCTGGCCTTCGGCTTTGGTGGCCATTTCCACAAAGCCGAAACCCCGGGACTGCCCCGTGGCCCGATCCGTGATAATCTTGGCGGAAAGCACTTCTCCCGCTTCGGCAAACAGGTCTTTCAACTCTTCTTCGCTCATCTGCATAGGCAGATTGCCTGCGTAAATTTTTATGCTCATCTTTTCTCCAATATGCCTGGGGTTAATTGTTGAATAGGCTAGAATAAGAAGAGTTCGATCGCGGCGACTAGCTGCTCTCCTCGGCGGGATCAATGGCCTTTTCGGTTTCCGCCGTAGCATTTTTCTGCTGGCGACGTTTCAGTTTGTCTTCATTCTTCTTCTTACGGGCCAATTCCTTGACCCTTTTTTCTTGCCCGTAATTAATGCGGCGCCCGGCCAAAGGCTACCTCCATCACTTGAGGATTGGCCCCCGGGGCTGGGAGAGCCCCGGAGGTTGGCAACCCTGTTTAAACCTTTACGACATTCTGGGCCTGGGGACCTTTAGCGCCCTGAACTACTTCAAATTCCACCAACTGGTCCTCTTCCAAGGAGCGGAAACCCTCGGACTGAATAGCGCTGTGGTGCACGAACACATCGGGACCATCTTCCCGGGAAATGAAGCCGTATCCCTTGGCATCATTAAACCACTTGACCTTACCTCTTACCCTCATCGAAACCAAAACCTCCTGAAAATTGGAAACCCTCCCGCCTCGCCGGGCCAGGGCCGTCAGAAAAAAGGGACGGCTTAGCATACCGTCCCGTTTGGCTCAAAGGGGTTCCCCCCCACCTCTGCCAGTCTGACATGCTATTAAATCAATTTATTAGTTAGTCTTATCCATGTCAAGAGAAAAACTGGCCGGGTGCGCGTCTCACCGGAAATTTGACTTTACACCGAGCAGAGTCGGCATTCCTCCGCAAACTCCTGGGATAGGGTGAGGGCTTCGGTTTGCGGGGGCAGGCTCAGCACCTGGCCCGCCTTGGAACCGTAACGGTAAATGGTGATGCCCTTCAATCCCAGGCGCCAGGCAAGCCTGAAAGCCTCGGCGACGTCAGCCAGCGTGGCTTCCGGGGCCAGATTGATGGTTTTGGAGACGGCGTTCTCCACATGCAGCTGAAAGGCTGCCTGCATCTTCACCTGGTAATCCACGCTCACTTCAAAAGTGGTGGGAAAAAGGCGTCGCAGGCTCTCCGGCAACCCGGTCAGGGGGCGCACCCGGCCGCCGGCCAACACCTGGGGCCGCCATTCTTTCTCTGCCAGGCCGGCCTCCCGCAGCTTCTCTAGGAACAGGGGATGAAACTCGTCAAATTCCTCCCCTTCCAGGGCCCGGCGGCGGTAGGCCACGGCAAAGAGGGGCTCAATGCCGCTGCTTGTCCCGGCGATCAAGGAAATGGTGCCGGTGGGGGCCACCGTGGTGACCGTGGCGTTGCGCCGGGGCGGCCGCCCTTCCTGATGATAGCGGCTCCGGAAAAAATTGGGAAACGGCCCCCGCTCCCGGGCCAGGAGCTCGGATTGGTCCACCGCGGCGGCCTCGATGCGGGTCATGATCTTTTCCGCCAACGTGAGGGCTTCGGGGGAATCGTAGGCCATACCCAGCTTGATGAACATATCCGCCAGCCCCATGACTCCCAGGCCGATTTTCCGGTTGGCATGGGTGATCGCGGTGATCTGGGGCAGGGGATAATGGCTCTGGTCGATGACGTCGTCCAAGAAGGTGACCCCCAGGCGCGTCATCCGGTCCAGCTCCGGCCAATCCAGCGTGCCGCCCTGCACCAGCAGGGAGAGGTTGATGGAACCCAGGTTGCAAGATTCATAAGGGAGCAGGGGCTGTTCGCCGCAGGGGTTGGTGGCCTCCAGCCGGCCGATCTCCGGAGTGGGATTGGCCCGCTCGATGGCATCCAGGAAGAGCAACCCCGGGTCCCCGGTGTCCAGGGCATAGCGGCATATCAGGTCAAAGACCTCCCGGGCCCGGAGGCGGCCCACTTCTTTGCCGGTCCGGGGATTGATCAGGGCATAGGTCTCGTCCTGCTCCACCCGAGCCATGAAATCGTCGGTCACCCCCACGGACAGGTTGAAATTGGTCATCATGCTGGGGTCGGCCTTGACCTTGATGAATTCCAGGATGTCCGGGTGATCCACGTTGAGGATACCCATGTTGGCTCCCCGGCGGCGGCCGCCCTGCTTCACCACTTCGGTGGTGGTGTCATAGATGCGCATGAAGCCCACCGGGCCGGAGGCCACCCGGCCGGTGCTGCGCACCTGGTCCCCCCGGGGCCTGAGGTGCGTAAAGGAAAAGCCCGTGCCGCCCCCGGTCTGGTGGATCAGGGCCATGTCCCGCACCCCCTCCAGGATGCTGCGCATGTCGTCTTGCACCGGGATGACGAAGCAGGCGGCCAACTGGCCTTGGGGGAGATCGGCGTTCATCAGGGTGGGAGTATTGGGCAAAAACTTGAGGGCCGACAACACCTGGTAAAAGGCTTCGGTTTGCCGGGCCACCGCCTCCGCCCCGCTGTAACGGGCCTCGGCGGCCGCCACCCCCCGGGCCACCCGGCGAAATAGCTCCTCCGGAGTTTCCACCACGTGGCCCTCGGGGTCCCGCCGCAGATAACGCTCTTCCAAGACCCGCCGAACAATGGGCCGGAAATGCAGGGAAGGCTGCTCTGTCATGCCAGGCTCCGCTTATTATGTTTTCTGTTTTCCGTTTTCTGTTTTCTGTAAAAACTTTTGCGGAAGGCTTTGAAAATTAACGGGCTTATGCTAATGCCTCCCGCACCCTGAGTCCAGACAAGAGCTAAGAGCCGTAGGAGGCATCATCCCGATTTGCATTCGAATATTTTTTTTGGTAGCCGCAGGCTTTAGCCTGCGCTGCACAGGCGAGACGCCTGTGCCACCAGGAGTTGGGGGAAAATATTCATTTGTTCGCAACTCGGTATCAGCCCTGTTAACCGAGAACAGAAAACAGAAAACCGAAAACCGCCCCTAAGTAATCCCCCATTTCTTCGCCCGTTCCGCATAAGGCGGGGGGAAGGCCGGGGTGAAGTTCTGGTACACGGTCACGGGGTAGCGGGCGCCGATTTTCCGGGCCGCTTCTTTGAGGCCGGTGAGGATGCCTTCCAGAAATTTGGTGGGGAAGCTCACCACCATTTCATCGTCCTGGGTCATGGAAAAGGTGCGGTCGCCCTGGCCGGGGATCACCACCTTGATTTCGCCGCTGCGGTAAGGGCCGATGAGGTAGGAGCTGCATTCCACCTTGCCGCCGAAGTCGCCGCTCACCCGTTGCCCCAGGCTGAAGGTGGCGGCCTGGATCAGGCGCATGAGTTGCGCCGGGGTGCCGTAAACCACCACCACTTCCGGGTCCAGGGTCAGGCGTTCCAGGGGGCAGAGATAGATGGCAGCCACCTCATCGGGCCGAAAGCGGGGCAGGGCCTCCACTTCCTTGAGGGCCGGCCCCAAGTCTTTATGGAAGCCGACCTCGCAGAAGAGTTGCCCCAGTTCCAGAATCGGATCGGTGGCCGGGGTGAAACCGAAGGCCAACATACCGGGGATGCAGACCAGGTCCTCCCGGGTGAGGCCCACGGGCCAGCCGTAGACCCGGGCCATGGTGACCCCCTGGCAGATGGTCACCTTTTTGCCGAAGGTCTGGGAGGGGCGGCGGGTCTTTTCCGGCAGCGCGGCGACCTCCTTGAAGAAGGCGACCCCAAAGGGTTCGGTCCTGAGGCGTAAAGCTTCTTTCAACTGGGCGGCGGCAGCCTTGTAATCCATTATTTTTTTCCTTTCCGGCATTTTTGCCGATTATCTGCCATTCAAATTCACAATGAAAGTAGATTAAGAATTAAATCGGCAATCTGCAACCTCTGGCTCGCCTTTTACCTTGGCCGCGGCAGCCCCGGCAGTTAAAATGACCTTAGCAGTCAGCAGCCAGCGGTCAGGTCTTAAAGTTTTGGCTGAAAGCTGAAAGCTGACCGCTGACAGCTACTTCTGGATAGGCAAATGCAGATCGATAAGATTGCTTTTCATACCGTGAGCCCCGATGAGGCCATGGCGCTGCTGGAGACCGGCCCCGGGGGCTTGAGCGACGCGCAGGCCGAGGCCCGCCTGGAGCAATTTGGCCCCAACGAGCTCTCCCCGGGGAAGAAAATCTCCCCCTGGCGCATCTTTCTGCGCCAATTCCAGAACCTGCTGATGCTGATCCTGATGGCCGCGGTGGCCATCTCCTTTTTCCTGGGAGAGCGTCTAGACGCCTGGGTGATCCTGGTCATCCTGGTGGCCTGCGCGGTATTGGGGTTCGTCCAGGAATTCCGGGCCGAAAAGGCGGCCGCGGCCCTGGCGAAACTCGCGGTCCCTGAGGCCACGGTCATCCGGGGGGGCCAGGAAACAGTAATCCCGGCCCGGGAGGTGGCGCCCGGGGACTGGCTCTCGCTCCATGCCGGGGACCGGGTGGCCGCGGACGCGCGCCTGGTGGAGCAGTTCAACCTGGCGGCCGATGAGTCCTTGCTCACCGGGGAGTCCACCGCGGTCTCGAAGCATCTGAACGCCCTCCCGGACCCGGAAACCGCCATCGCCGACCAGCTCTGCATGGTGTTCGGGGGCACGGTGATCACCTACGGCCGGGGCCTGGCGGTGGTGACCGCCACCGGTATGGCCAGCCAATTCGGCCGCATTGCCGCCCTGCTGGAGGAGGTGACCGAGGAACAGACGCCCCTGGAAAGGCGCATGCAGACGGTGGGGCGGGTCCTGAGCCTCATCTGCCTGGTGGTGGCCGCCGGCGCGGCGGTCCTGGGAGTGGTGCGGGGTCACAGTTGGCTGGAAATGCTCATCTGGGGCATCAGCCTGGCGGTGGCCGCGGTCCCGGAGGCCCTGCCGGCGGTGGTCACCGGCGCCCTGGCCATCGGCACCACCCGGATGGCCCGGCGTCATGCCATCGTCAAGCGTCTGCCGGCCGTGGAGACTATGGGCTGCACCACGGTGATCTGCACCGACAAGACGGGCACCCTCACCAAAAACGAAATGATGGCCCGGCGGCTCTTTCTGGATGGCCGGGAGTTAACCGTCAGCGGCTCGGGGTACAGTCCTGAAGGGACCTTTCATGAAGGCCACCGGAAAATCGACCCGGCCGGGGAGCCGGTGCTGCTTTTTGCCGCCAGGATCTCATTGCTATGTAATGACGCGACCCTGGTGCAACAGGGGGACGCCTGGACCGTGCGGGGGGACCCCACGGAAGGGGCCCTGCTGGTGCTGGGGCGCAAAGCCGGGTTCGACCATGACCGGTTGAAGGCGGAATATCCCCGGGTGGCGGAAATCCCGTTTACATCTGAGCGCAAGCGGATGAGCACCATCCATCAGGGTGCGGACGGATTTCTGATGTGCCTCAAGGGGGCCCCGGAAAGTCTGCTCCCTGGCTGCGGCCGGATTCTCACAGCCCAGGGCGAACGTCCGCTGACCGAGGCGGATCAACAGGGAATCCTGGCCCAGGCCGCCCGGATGGCCGGGGGGGCCCTCCGGGTCCTGGGCCTGGCGTACCGGCGATTGCCGGCCGTCCCCGACCTCACTCCCGCCGCGGAAGAGGCGGACCTGGTCTGGGTGGGGCTGGCGGGACTGATGGACCCGCCCCGGCCCGAGGCCAGGCCCGCGGTAGCCGAATGCCACCGGGCGGGCATCCGGGTGATCATGGTCACCGGGGACCACCCGGATACCGCCGGCGCCATTGCCCGGGAAGTGGGGCTGATGCGCCGCAGACAAAGAATCGTCACCGGCCGGGAAGTGAACGCCATGGATGAGCCGGAATTGGAAGCGGCCCTGCGGGAGGCCGCGGTCTTCGCCCGGGTGGCTCCGGAACACAAGCTGCGCCTGGTGCACGCCCTCAAGGCCCAGGGGGAGGTGGTGGCCATGACCGGCGACGGAGTGAACGACGCCCCGGCCCTGAAACGCGCCGACATCGGCGTGGCCATGGGCCTCACCGGCACCGAGGTCACCAAGGAGACCGCAGCCATGATCCTGGCGGACGACAACTTCGCCTCCCTCGTGGCCGCGGTGGAGGAAGGCCGGGCCATCTTCGACAACATCAAGAAATACCTGGTCTACCTGCTGAGCTGCAATATCGCCGAAATCCTCATCCTCACCGGGGGCTTTTTCTTAGGGATGCCGCTGCCCCTCATCGCCCTGCAGATCCTCTGGGTCAACCTCACCACCGACGGCCTCCCCGCCCTGGCCCTGGGGGTGGACCCGCCGGCCCCGGACCTCATGTCCAGGCCACCCCGCCCCCTGGCGGAAGGGGTCTTCAGCCGCCCGGTGAACGTCATGCTGGCCGTCATTTCGGCCTACCTCACCCTGATCCTGATCCCCCTGTTCGCCTTCTATTACTATGAAAACCCCTGGGGCCTCAGCGACCCCGAGGAGGTGCTGATTCGGGCCCAGACCATGGTGTTCATCACTTTGGTGCTGGCCGAACTGGTGAACGCCTTCAACTGCCGCTCCGAATACCACTCGCTTTTCACCGTGGGCCTCTTCGCCAACCGGTACCTGTGGCTGGCCGTGCTCATCTCCCTGGGGATGATGGTGGCCGTGGTGGAATGGGACCCCCTGGCCAACATCTTCCATACCATGCCCCTGAACCTGACGGACTGGGCGGTGGTGGTGGGCTTGAGCCTGCTGATAATCCCGGTGGCGGAAGTGGCTAAATGGTGGGTGAGGAGGAGCGGGGGGTGATATTTTGAGGGGTGGGGC